>OFQY01000314.1_pt1 | contig 20462 bp, 34 predicted proteins | sample 1542991 | NCBI WGS metagenome assembly OFQY01 (sample SAMN07774224, study PRJEB24372) | wastewater metagenome | isolation source: Exp Tend VB 10WW | collected 2016-02 | reverse complement strand
CCTCTTGCATAGCGAGGCCGGTACCCGACCGTTTGCAAAGGGTCGGTCGATTTCTATTGACGCCCCCGTTCACACCCCGACGATCGGATCGCGCGCGGGGTAGCTGAGAGCCTCTCCCTTCTGCCCGGAGACAAGCCCGAAGGGGGAGGCCGCGCGTCACACCGGAGCCGCCTGGCATGGGAGCCGGACGGACGGCCGGTGCGTCGTCGCGAGGGCGGGCCGGGAGGGAAGGTCGGCGCCGCGTGCTCTCACCCTTGCGACTGTGCAGGGCTTGCACATCCGCTCACGGCCACAGCAACGGCCCTCGCAGCCTCTTTCACGCCTCGCCAGGGGAGAGGGCGATCGGGGGCGCCTCGCCCTCCACGCCGGTCAGGAAGGGGCTTCCGGGTAGGCTCCGGCGGCGTGGGGCCAGAGAGGCTGGTCGGGGGTGCAGTTGCCCGCCTCTGCCATCGTGGCCATCGTCAGGGGGTGGGACAGACGGAGAGGGGCTTGGTGGTGCTCGCGGTGCTCGGCATCCTGGGCCTCGCCGGGCTGTGGCTTGCGACCCGCGAGCACGAGCCCACCACCGTCAACGGCGTCCCCGCCACCCCGTAGGAGCCCCATGCGCCTGTCCCTGCTCGCCCGCGTCGTCGCCCTCCTGGCCGGCTCTGCCGCCATCACCCTGGCCTGTGCCGCCGAGCACGCGCTCGAGGCCCGCACGGGGTCGGACGGGGGCCTCCTCGACGCTCTCGGTGACTCGGTCGGGGATGCGCTCGCCGACGACGCTCGGGCCGGCACCCGCCTGCGCCCGAGGACCAACGTCTACACCGGTGGGGACGGCTCCGAGGTGCGCGTCTGGTCGGGGCGGTGGATGGACACCGACCGGGCCGAGGAGTGCGACGCCACCCACATCGCGGCGGACGGGAAGCGTCGGTGCCTCCCGGCCTCGGCGGTGCCGGACGCTGGCGGCGACTTCTTCACCGACGCGAAGTGCACCTCGCCGCTGCGCGTCCGCCCGAAGGGGTCGCCGGCGGCGAAGTACCTGCTGTTGCCCGTCGCAGGCGGTGGCGACGCGGTGCGGGTGATCCCGGTGCTCTCGACCTTCGGGGGCGCGGCCTACACCAACGGCTCGGGGACGTGCCTCCCGGGCGCCGTGTCAGCGATCGTCGGGACAGCGGTCAACACGGGGCCCGAGGTCGCGCCGGGCGCGTTTGTCGAGGTCACTCTGACGGTGGTGGACTGAGCGGGCTCGCGCAGCCGCAAGAGCCTCGCGGATGCGGGCGGCCGATGAGGCCCGCACGGCGCTGCCACTTCCTCAGGGTGCGATCGTCGATGTGCGCGATTGCGCAGACGATGCGCTGTCCCTCACCTGAACCTCAGACCAAGGTCGCCAAGGACGGCGATGTCGGTGCGTGACGGAACAATTCGCATGTGCATGCTCCCGCTGGTCAATTGCGTGGCGCCACGAAGGTGGCGGCGGACAGCGGTTAGCGCGGCGGAATCCTGGCGCCGCTTTCGCCAGTGCGCCTCCACCCAGTGCAGAAGAGCGCTACGCCTTGCCGCGCCTTCTGGCATGGCGCGAAAGCGAAACGACTCGGCGATGCCTTCGGCGTCGGTCCACAAGGAGAGCGGTATCGCGTCTGCCGTCACACGAACAATCAGGCGCCAGGCTTCGGCCGAGGCGGCCCACAGCGCGGCGCCAAAGCTAGGGATGCTTGTGTGTCCGCCGCGCTGCTTCCGACCGTGAGCGACCGGAAGCACACCCCACGCGTCGCCATCCCACCTGGCGCGACTGACGTGCGAGCGGGTCTCCATGTAGTAGGAATAATCGCACAGCGCCCGGCGACCTCGACACCGAAGGAACACCGTTCCGCCCAACGGGTCGTTCGGCCCAATGTAGGGTCGCACCCACGAAACGTCCCATCCGCCCATTGGCGGAGGGAACGCCTCCATTTCGGCCGCCATAGCTAGCGCATCCGTCCATGTGGAAGCCAGCCCCCCAAAGCCAAACATTGACGCGGCAGCTCTCGCCGGCTCGCTTCCTTTGCCGACGTACTCCACGTCACTAACAGCGCCCCGTCTCAACCACGGAAACCGCTCCCACAGGATTCTGTCGATGTTCGCCACATCCTCCTCAAGATCTGACCCCATCACTCCACCCTCCTCCGCTCGATCTCCCGCAGCTTCGTCCCGATGACCCGCAAGGCGGTCTGCACCTCCTCGCGGACATCTTGCACCTCGTCCTCGATCTCCTCCACGGCCTCGCGCAGCATCGCTTCGAGTTCGTCCCGCTTCGGCCGGAGCTGCGGTGCGTGCGCCTTGAGCGCGGCGACGGAGAGCCGGTAGTGCTTCTGTCGCGCGTTCGGCGCGTGCAGCGGCACGAGCACATGGTCGGCCCACGGCTGCCGCATGATCCAGCGGTACACCTTGCGCCCGGCTCGAGGCGGCGCGAACCCGAGCAGGGTCGCGGCCTCGAGGAACGTCACCATCTTGCTCAAGGGCGGGGTCGTCACGCGGCACCCGAGAGCAGCCGGCGAGCTCGCTCCTCACGCCGCACGGTCCGGGCAGCCTTCTCGACCCGCGCGGCCTTCTGCCTCGCACTTCGGTAGGCGGTGACGGCCTCGACGACGGCCTGCTCGGCCTCGACCACCCACGCCATGACCTTGACCCGCGCGGCCTCCTTCGCCTCGCTCTGCCCCTTGGTCGCGATGGCGGCGAGCACCGCACGGACCTCGCTCGGGTGCAGGAGCGCGACGATGGGGGCATGTGCTCGCAGCGGCGCCCACACCGACGACTGAGGGATCGTCTCGTACTGCGCCGAGGCGGGGTTGCGGCGGAAGTGGTCGGCGGTCGGGACCACGCGCCACGACCGCAGCACGCGCGGGGTCGGGGCGTGCGTCACGTGCAGGATCTTGCGCTGCGCCTCGGTCAACGTCGCGAGGTGGCCCTCGATGTGTCGGCCCCGGCGCGCGGCGTCGAGACCTCGCTTGCCCACTTCGCGCACCGCCTCGCCGCCGGACGTGCGCGGGTCGTAGTGGCTGCCGTGCAGGCCGAGGTCGCCGGCGCGGTCGTCGTAGTACCACGCGAGGTCGGGCTCCCACCCGCGGCTTGCTCGGGTCGGCTGGCCCCCGGCGCGGTCGTCGATCTCGTGCATGTGCTTCGGCTTCGTCATGTCCCGATCCTCCTCCCCGGGGCCTGCCCGGAAACGCGTGTCACTTCAGGACCCCCGCCACCACCGCGTCGCCGATCAGGTCGACGAGCACCAGTACGAGCGCGGTCAGGAGCAGGGCGAAGCCGAGGAGCTTCGCGTCGGTGCGGTCGAGGGGCCTCACGGGATCCCCCGAAGCACCGCGGGCTCCCACGGCAGCGCGTTCGCCGCGTCGAGGGCGTCGAAGTCGCGCTTGGCGAGCATCCGCACCACGTCGGCGCGAGAGACGTTGTAGTAGGTGGCGAGGATTCGCATCCGCTCCACGTCCTCGGGCGCGAGCCGAAGGTTGAAGGTGATCGGGCGACTCACGCGACCCTCCTGCGGGGCATCCCCATGTTTGTCCTCGTCGCTCGCATCTCGGCGGGCGGGTCCGCGATGATCCGCCGCGCCATCAGCTCGAGGCACTCCTCGCACCCGGGGAGCGCCCACAGCACGAGCCCCGACCGCGCGAGGCCAGCGCCCTTGACGAGCCGCTTCGACACGCGCCCGGCCTCGTGCAGCTTGCGCAGGGTCGCGCCGAAGTACCTGGGCAGGATGTGCAGCACCTTCCCGATCTCGGCGTTCGTCTTCGGCCCGTCGGCGAGGAATGCGAGGATCTTCTCGGTCTGCAACGGGGCGACCTCGGCGCGCGCGTCGGTCTCCGGCACCCCGTCGCGCATGAGGATCTCGCACGCCTGCTGTGCGCGGGTGCGGTCGAGTCCCCACGACAGGCGGTGGCCGCGCACGTCGACGAGCATCTCCCCGTCGCGCAGCGCTCGCCACTGCGCGGTGTCGGCCTGCACGTCGAAGAAGACGCGCCACGTCACGCCCTCGTGGGTGAGCTCGAAGATGTCGCGCGGGTCGTGGTCGAAGCGCGACGTCGCTGTCCCGGGCACCGTGCGCCATGCGGCGGACGGGCGCGGGGCCTTCCGGTAGTCGATGCGTCCGACGTTCACGGCCGACCTCCTCGGGCCCACAGCGCGAGGCACGCCGCGTCGGCCACGTCCTCGCTCGTGATCGCCGCGCCGAAGTGCGACGTCGCGAGCGCCCTCGATGCTGCCTTGCCATCCGCGCGGCTGAGACGCTTCCGGTCGGGGGTGAGCATCGCAAGCTGCCACGTCTGCGCCGGCACCCGCAGCACGGGTAGGCCCGCGGCGGACGCGAGCGCGACGACGCCGCCGACGTACCGGGCACCGGCGAGCGCGGCGATCGGGGTGACCTTCGCGAAGCCGACGTTCGTGTCCTCGATGACGACGAGGACGGGCCAAGGCCGCACGGCTTCGTCTTCACGCCGGTAGCGGTTGCGGGCGGTGGTGACGAATTCTTCGATGCGGCCCCACACGTTGCGAGCCCACACGCGCATGTCCTTCGCGTCGAGCACATCGCCAGAGCGCCACCCTTCGTCGGCGCCGATCTCGAAAACGCCACCCTTCGCGGCGACATCAAACGCGAGCACCGCCGGCCGCTCTGCCCTCGAGTCGGCGAGCCACTCCCCGCCGCGCAGCTTCCACTCCGCGGTGATGTCGCCGGACATGGTGGCGAGCGCCCACGCAGGGATCGGCTTGCCGCTCGCCTTCACCTTCGCGACGCGCTTCGGCTTCGCGACCCTCTCGACGGCGGCGCTCACTTCGCCCTCCGGATATGCCGCACCGTGGTTGGGTCGAGGTGCTGCGCGGCGTAGGCGTGCGCGTCCGTCTGCGTCCACTTGTCCGCGTCGGCGCGCTGCGGGGTGCAGAGCCCCGACTTCAGGCACCAGCGGGGAGCGCCGCCGATCTCGATCTCGATGGTGAAGAGCGCGGGGGCGCGCTTCGTGGCGAGGGCGGCGCTCATCGGTGCCTCCCGCAGACCACGCACTCGGCGACGTGGCAGCGCTCGCGCAGCGCGGCGTCGCTCATCCGGCCGGTCCGCACCCACCGAAGCGTCGTCTGCAGGCCCAAGGCGTGGAGGCTTGGCGAGCCCTCCCAGCCGAAGACGTGCTCGCACGCCCACATCCGGAGCCGCTCGCTAGTCGTGTTCAGGTTCACCGCAGCACCCCCTTCCCGCCGAGCGCCTTGAACCGTTCCTGCGCCACCTTGCGCACGTGGGAGCGCGGCCCCATCGGGAGCGCCTTGCGGGTGTCCTTCGTCTCGGCGAACCACGCACGCACTTCCTCGAGGGTGCCGAGGCCGGCGATCGTCTCGCACATCGCGTCCTGCGTGGCGGTCGAGCTTGCCGAGGTCTCGGCCGGCGGGGCGACTTCCTCCGTCTCGTCCCACACGTCGACAAGCGTGACGATCTCGGTGCGGTCCGGCTCGCCCGGCTCGCGCACGATGACGCCGACGTCGCAGGTCTCGCCCTCCTTTGTCTCGCGCCAGAGCTGCGCGTTCGTGTCGGAGAGGCGCCACTCGCGGCCCTCGGTGTCCTTCCCGACGAGGCGCCGCGCGGGCGGCTCGACCGGCTTCGGGGGCGAGCTCGGGAGCACGTCGAGGATGGCGACGACGCGCACGGTCGTTCCGTTCTCGAGGGTCACCTGCGAGTCGACGACGCCGCGGTCGAGCACGCTCTGCACCGCGCGGGCCTGCTGTTCGTTCAGCCTCACGATCAGCCCGTCGTTCGTGCGCGCGCCGAACATGAGCACGGGCGGCACCGGCGGGATCACCATCGGGAGCTCCTCGTCGTGCGGCTCGTCGGAGTTCGCGACCTTCTCCGGCGCCTCGCCGATCCCGGTCGTCCGAAGCACCTCGCCCGTATCGCGGCGGACGATCTGCGCGATCTTCCGGAGCGGGTAGGAGCGGCGCTCGCACTCGACCTTGACCAGTGCCTTCGCCGTCTCGATGTCGCGGGCGAGGCCGTCGCGCTCGACCTCGAGGGCCTCGATCTCGCCCTTGAAGACGCTCATCGCCTCCTTCTTCTCGGCGTGCTTGTCCTCGATGCGAGCGAGCAGGGAGACGAGCGCGCGACCCTTCGCCGCGATGGCCGCGTCACCGAGTTCGACCTCGACGTCCATCGGGGAGCACGGGGAGACGATCGGGATCTCGTCGATGTGCTCGAGGTCCTCGGCGGCGAGGATGGCGCGGCACTCGTCGGCCGCGTCACCGACGGTGCGCTCGGGGTCGACGTGGTCGGGGTCGTCGAACGGGTCGCCTCCGGTCATGTCGTCGAACGGCGTCTCGTACAGGTCGTCCATGGTTCCCTCCGTCGTGTTCATGCTTCCCGTCCTCGCGGCGGCTGCCGCCTTGCTTGTCACGTGGCCTCGCGAAACGTCTGGTGGGCGCCGAGGAAGTCGAGCGCGACCGAGCCCTCGGCCCCATCGCGGTGCTTCACGAGGAGCGCCTCGGCTTCGCGCGATTTCTTGCGCGCGGTGTCTTCGTCGTAGCTCTCGCGCTTCGGGTCGAGCGTCCAAGGGCGGTGCAGGCAGAGCACCTTGTCGGCGATCTGTTCGATCGCGCTCGCGCCCTTCAGGTCGTCCATGACCGGGCGGCGCCCCGCGCGCATCGCGGCGATGGCCTCGCGCTTGTACTGCGCGAGCACGAAGACGCAGGAGTTCGTGTCGACCGCGATCGACTTGAGTTCGGCGACCGCCTCGGCGATGGCCTCGTCCTCGCGCATCTTGGCGCCGCGCGGAAGCTTCAGCAGATGGAGGTGGTCGAGCACCACGAGACGCAGACGGGACCCGCGACGCCGGAGCCGCGACTGTGCTCGGAGCACGGCAAGGCGAACGCCTGCGATGTCGGTGCGCTGGTCGTCGACCTCGATCGGGAGCGTGCGCAGACGCTTGCGCGCCTCCTCGAGGAGGAAGCCGCGGTTATCCTGACCGTCGGCGATGCGCTCGCCGGTGACCGCGTTGCGACCCGTCGCGAGCTCGTGCTGCGTCCACCCGCGAATACCGCTCGGGTCGCCGAGAACGTGCGTCGTGCGGACGAGCGCGCGCCGGTAGATTTGCTTTCGAGGGAGTTCGAAGCTCAGGTAAGCGACGCCGACGCGCTCGGGGTTGCCGTTCTCGTCGCGGCCGTACGCGGTGCCGGCGATGCCGAGCGACTCCTGCAGCGCGAACAGGCTCTTCCCGCCACCGCTCGTCGAAGCGATCACGATGACCTGACCGAGTCCGTACCCGTGCGTCAGGGCGTGGAGCAGTCCGATCGTTCCGCGCACGCCCCACGGGTCACGTTTGCCGTCCCACTGCTCATACATCTCCTCGAAGACCGCGTCGCCCTCGTCACCAAGCGCACTCATCCGCGACTCGCTTGCGTCCGAGATGTCGGCGAGCCGCTGCGCCGTCCTCGAGAGGAGTTCCGTCGCCGTCCCGTAGTCCGACCCGACTTCGGCGACAGCGCCCGCGCACACCTCGGCGACGCGGCGCGCCTGATAGCGATCTCGAATGATGCGCGCGTGCGTCGCGACGTGAGCGACCGCCGGCGTTGCGTTGACGAGACCCGAGAGCCAGGTTAGTCCGCCGATCGCGTCGAGCCGGTTCCGGGCGCGGAGCTCGGCGACGATCGTGGTAAAGTCGATCCGCTCGCCGCGGGTGACGACCTCAAGGACAGCCTCGAAGACCATCCGGTGCGCGCCGGCGTAGAACATCTCCGGGTCGCGCACGATGTCGAGCGCTTCGGGGGCGTGCTTCTCGTCGGTGAGGAGCACCGACAGGACGGCCCGCTCGGCCTCCTCCGACCACGGGTGAGCGAGGGGGGCGGGGCTCATTCGGGCGCCCTCCACCCGTTGCGCCGTACGGGCGCCGGACCACCCCGATCGACCTCCGACCCGTTCGCGGCGCGAAAGTGCGCGGGCGGTGCCTCCCTGCGGGCGCGTTCGGCCTCCAGGATGCCAGGCCGTCCCACTCTCCGGACGACCGAGAGCACGAACCGGGTAGCGCCCTTACCGGTCGGCTTGTCCGTTCGAGACGTCGCGAGTTCCTCGAGAGCGTACGGGATCGCTTCGAGCAAACGCTTCTCGGAGAGCCCGATCGCCGCGCCTTCGCTGCGGAGAGAGCCAGCGAGGCGAACGAGATCGACGCCCTCGCCGCGGATGTCGGCCGACAGGCCCAGCGCCACCACCACCGGGTCGGGCTCCGAGGGGGGCTCCACGAGCGAGACCTTCCGGGGAGCCGGTCTCGGTTCGGGTTCGCGCGGGTCGTGGTCCTGGTCGGAGATCGTGATCGGAGATCGGAGATCAGTCGCGAGGCGACTCGGAATGTCTCCGGAATCATTCGCGACCGATTCCGGAATGATGCGCGAATCATTCGCGACCGGCGGTTTCTCGACGTTTCCTGACGCCTCGGCCTCGTCGGGGCTGGGGACCCGGGGAGCGCCGGGCTTGTCGACCCTCTGGTGCTTCCTCCAGTTGACTACCTCGTAGTACGTCTGCCCCCTCACAAGGTAGGTCCGGACGTACCCAGCCGAGACGAGCTCCGCGAGGGCCCGCTTGGCGGTCGCGACCCCCTCCTCGTCGATCGGGAAGACGGAGGCGGCCAGGTGCGCCGGGTGGGCCCGGCCCCGACCGTGGTCATCGGCGAGGAGTAGGACGGCGACGGAGAGCAACCGCGCCTCCACCGACAGCGTCATGAGCTTCTCGTCCTCGAGCCACTCGGGCTTGAGCGTGCGGATGCGGCCGGCCATCAGAGTCCCTCGCCCTTCGGATTCGCTGCAGTCGGATACCCGTTCGGCCCCACCGACCAGCCGTTGCTCGACAGGTCAAATCGAAATTCGACCGGCAACTCTATGGCTCTAGGCAGTAGGTCTCGCTGATACCAGTGAATCAGGCCGACATCCTCGAGCGTTTCGAGGTAGCTCCGGAGCATTGGGTCAGTGGGATCGAAGTCGCTTTCTGGACCCAGAAAGATCCATCCGTCCGCCTCCTGCATCGCGATGAGTTGCCACAGGAATTCTAAGTGTTCGCGGCTAAGCTCCTCGCCCGCGACGGCTCGGAGTACCGCTCGAATCACGCGAGACGATGACGCGTCTTGCGTGGGCGCGAGCGAGGTCGAAGCTTGACGCTGCACGGTCTCACGGCGCCGCTTCACGATGCCGAAGAAATAACGGGTGCGCGCGCGTGCCACGGTCGAGGATTGGGCCATGTGCGCCCCCATCTCGGCGTGCTGCGCGATGATGGCAAACGCCTCCTCGAGGCACTCGAGTCCAAGCTCGCTGATGACGGAGACAGTGGCATTATCGATGCCGATCGGGAGCCCGACGTTGAAGAGGCGTTCCCACATCGCGCGCGGTAGATCCCGGATCTCCTCCCGGCGCGCCGCGATGTCCTTGATCGCGTCGAGGTAGCCGGCGAGTTGCTCGGCGTGCTCTCGAGCTGCTTCCGGGTCGAGCGCGGGCAAGCGACGCTCGGTGAGCGGGATGTCCGACTTCCCCAGGTTGCAGTCGCAACACGACGTGACCAGGTTCGCCGGGTCGTTTCCGCCACCACCAGCGACGGGGTGGACGTGGTCGACGTGCAAGAGGGCGTTGATGGGCGTCGCGCCGCAGTAGACGCAGCGGAAGCCGTCACGCTTGAGCACCTCCATGCGGAGACGCGTCGAGAGTTTGGTTCGCGTCACGACGGGCTCCTCTCGGTCGCTGACTGGTCACCACCCCAGCACGACAGGCACACCGGCCCGACCCACACGAGGCCGCGCGGCGTCCGGTTCTTCGCCGCCCTCGCCGGCTTGTTCGACACGTCGACGGAGCAGAGGACGCAGCGGGCGCGCGCCTCGATCGGCGTCTCTTGGTCGTTCACTGTGGCCTCCCGGTTGCCGCGATCGCGCGGTCGAGCACCTCGAGGACTTGCGCCTCGGTCCTGCCATCGACGTCACACCAGTCCGCGATCTCGCGGTGCGCGCCATCGACCCCGCGCTGCGTGTTGCCGAGCGCGGAGCGAAGCGCCTTCACCGCCGCGAGGCCGGTGCGCGAATCCATGTCGACCTCTTCGCGCGCAGCCGCACGACGGACCGCGCCGAGGAGGGAGAACGTCGCCGCGTCCGGAGCGGCGGGGAGCACGAGTGGCGTCCCCGCGGCGTTGCGTGCCGGAGCGTGCGTCGTCCACCGACCGACGAGGAGGGCGCGCGCGTGGACGAGAAGGGTGTGCGGCGAGGGCGCGCTCACGCCCCACCCCCATCAAAGAGCCCGCGCTGCCTCACGCCCAAGCAGTGCGGCGACAGCCACACGCGCTCGCGGTCCCCGTTGCCGTTGTGGCCGTCGGCGCCCTGGCTGCTGTAGCCCTGGCGGGCCTTCCACGGAACGCACTGCCACGTGTCCGGCATCGTGTGGTGGCCCTCGTATCCGCAGAGCGCGATGCGAAGGCGCGGATTGTCGCCGTTGGCGACGGCCCACTCGCGCACCTCGGCGTCGATGCCGGTCGCGGTGCCGCCCACGCCGTAGTCCGCGGCGCCCTCGGCGTACGGCGGGTCGAGCATGATGCCAGCGATCCCGTTGTCGGCGCCGATGTTGGCGCCGAGCACCCGCCGCCAATCACCGCACGCCACGCGCACGCTGCGCAGGCGCTCACAGAGGGCGGCGAAGTAGGCGAAGACCCCTTGCCCCGCGTTGCCGAGGTGGGGAAGTTGGCGGTTCCCTTCCTCGTCCCGGTACTTCGCCGAGTCGCACCAGCCCGAGCCGATCCACGCGCACAAGCCCCACACCCACCAGCCCGCCACGCGAGCGTCGAAGTGGTCAGGGTCGGTGGCCATGCGCTCGCGGAAGGCCGCCTGGTCGACGAGCCACTGGTGCCGCGCGCTGAGGTCGCACTCGTTGACGGGCCAGTCGGTGTGCGCGGCGACGGCCTCGGGGTCGCGGCTGACCGCGCGCCAGAAGTTGGCGAGGTAGCAGTCGAGGTCGTTGACCGTCTCCGTCCCGGCGGGCGTCGGACGCGAGAGGAGCACGGCGAGCGACCCCGCAAAGGGCTCGACGTAGTTCGTCACGTCGCCGAGGCGGGACCAGATCAGCGCCGCCGCGCGGCTCTTGCCGCCGAACCATGGGAAGGGAGCGCGAAGGGGCTCGGTCGTCGCCATGCGCTACGCCTTGGGCATCGCCCGGTGGTGGGGGTGGTGAGGGCAGGCCCCGCCCCAGGGACGTGCCGAGAAGAAGGCCCATGCCAGCGCCCACACCGCCATCCGAGAGGAGGCTGGCGCCTGGACGAGGGCCCCCGGGGGCTTGTGCTCACGGCAGCGGGTGAGGATCGAGCGGGCGGAGCGGATCATGACGGGTCCTCGTCATCGCCAGCGGGGCAGGTGGTGGTCTCGAGGGCGGGGCCGCCGTCGTAGGAGGTGCCCTGCGAGAGGATGGCAGCGCGGGGCGGAGTCTCCTCGGTAAGGCCCATCGCTGCGCGCCACTCGGGCGACGCGTAGCAGTAGACGGGCAGGTGCGACGGCAGGGCCTCCAGGAGCTGCCGCAGGGTGCGGACTGCGGGGCGGCCGGGGTAGTTCTCCGACGCGGCCGGGGCGCCGAGCTCGAGCCACCGGAGAGCCCCGGCGAAGTCGTGCGGGGAGGGGAGGGCGTCGCGGCTCCGCTGACGCTCCGCCAGGCAGGCCCCGCACTTCGTCACCGCGCCGGGCCCGCCGACGAGATCGGCGAGGCGGTGGCCGCAGGGGAGGCCGGTGCTGTTCAGCTTCGCCAGCCACTCCGCAGCGAGGCGCTGCGCCTCGGGGTCGGGCGTGGCGCAGCCGGTGCGCTCGGCGCCGGCGCCGACGGCGTGCAGGGCGTCATGGGCCGCGGCGATCTTCAGCCACGCCGCGGCGGAGGACATGTCGGCCATGCTGACGCCGTGCAGAGCGTCATGGGCAGCATCGACAGCGGCGGCGAACTGCTCTCGGGTGTAGCCGCTCATCGCGCCCACTCCTCGTGCATGCGCAGGGCGACCGTGGCCACGTCGAGGAGTTCATCCCGGATGCGCCCCTCCCACTCCCGGATGCCGCCCTCGTCTGCCTCGGCATCGCCTCCGCTCAGCGCGTCCAGCGCCTCGGTCGCCTCGCCCATGAGGGCCGTCAGCCACCGCAGGGCGGTGAAGTCCTTGTTCGGGTGCTTCGCCCGCGCGTGGGCCAGCCTCTCCCGTAGCACCTCCACGGTGTCCGGCTGGAGGCCCGTCAGCGCCAGCAGATCGACGGCCGCGGCCGGCGCCTGCCCCACCGGGAGCGGCTGCTGGTGGGGCGTGGCGGACTTCCACCACCCGATCCGCTTGCCGCGGGTGGCCTTGTGGTCGTCGTCGCGGAGGCTCTCCAGGGCCTGCGCCAGGTGCTGCCCCTCCTCGTGGGTCGTGATCCCGAGGCGGGACCGGAGCACGGCGATCTGGATGTCCTCCCCGGCGAGCCCCTCGAGGATCTCGAGGGCCCGGCGCTTCATGTCGTGGTGGGCCTTCAGGCGGTCCCCGTTCATCTTCGGCATGGTCAGTTCCTCCCTGGTTTGTTGTCGGTGATCTGCGCCTGGACGCGCGCGATCTCGTTGCGGGTGCGGGTCTGCACTGCGATGAGGTAGTCCTCCTCGCCGTGGCCCTCGCCGCTGTGCATGGCGTCCCACTCCATCGCGGCAAGGTCGTTCCGGTGGGGCTCGTCCCACTGCATGAGCGTTGCGCCGCACAAACAGGCGCGTCGAAGGTTCGTCATCGGCGGTCCTCCCCGAACAGCGGGCGCCAGCGGCGGCCGGCGTCGGCCTCGATGCGCGCAGCCACCTCGGCCACGGCGTTGTCGTTCTCAGCGAGCGGCGAGGGGGTCTGCTTCGGCGGGTCGGGCCGCTGCGCGATGGCGAAGGCTGCGCGGTCCGCGTCCGTGGCGGGGCGGCGGCCGGCGAACTCCCAGCACCCGCAGTCCTTCTCGCACGAGCACTCGCGGCGCCAGATCTCCACCTCCTCGCCCATCAGGAAGAAGCGGAGAGAGGGGCTGTCCATCAGGCCCATCTGCGCCATGCCCCGGGCGAGGCTCTCGCGCTCGGAGGTCTTGCGCTTCACGGCGCCTCCCATTGCGGGCAGGCCGGCGCATCCTTGTCCGTCCCGTGCGTGAAGCCGTCGCAGCCGTCGGCGCCGCAGGGAGTCGGGCGCCCGCCGTCCGCCATGAGCTTGAGCAGATCACCGACCCGTCCGGGCGGCTTACCGGGGACCGGGCGGGCGGCGATGAGCGTCCCGAGCGACTGCGGGCCGGCGGGTAGCTGCGGGGCGCTCGAGGGCGCCGCGGCCGGCAGGGCGAGCGGCTGCGCCTTGCCGAGGAGCACCGCGGGCTCTACGCCGATCAGGTCTGCGGCGTACTGCGCATCGAGTTTGCCGGACTGGACGGCCGCCGTGAGCGCACGCACCTGCCCTGCGTTGTCGAAGCCCAGGGAGGCCATCCACTTGACCGGAATCCCGTGCGCCCTGTTCTCGCTGACGATGCGCGCGTAGGCGTCCTTGAACGACATACGCGCCGCCACCATGTCGCCCTGCTCGATGAGCAACCGGACCTCGCCGCAGGCCCGCATGGCCTCGTCTGTCGTGACCAGCGTCAAGCGCTCGTCATCCGTCCCGACCTGAGCCCAGGCTTCCTCTGCCGATGGGCGGCCGTCGTCCTCGCGGTCCGCCTTGAGGCGCTCGAGGATGCTGGCCAGCGAGAGGCGCCCATGGACCTCCTCCATGGCGCGGTCGATGGCCTTAAGGACCGCCGCCTCCGGGTGCTGCTGGAGCTTGGCGACCATGATCTTGATCGCCGGGGGTGTCAGCGTGGCTCCCGTCACCTCCACGGCCACGGCGAGGGCTTCCAGGATCCGCTCGTTCAACTCGGTCGGCTCGTTCACGACGTTCCCCTTTCGCGGCGGGCGCGCTGTTCTGCGAGGACTTGCAGCGCAGGGTTGGCGGCCGTCCGCTCCTGCTGGCGGGCCGCGGTCATGTTGGTGTGGGTGCCCGTGACCCACTCGGCGCGGAGCTTCTGGTAGTCCCGCAAGAGCAGGCCGATGGGGTGGCGCTGGGCCACGTAGAAAGCGGACGTGTCGGTCAGGAAGTGCGCGGCCACCGCGGCGGCTTCCTGGGCTCCCAGGTGCCGCACGAGCTGCGCGAGCTGGCTGTTCACCTGCTGGTTGCGGACCGGCTCTGTGCCCCACCGCGCGCGGTAGGCGCCCGCGTAGGCCGTCCAGACTGGCGTGGTCGGGGCCTCCGGCGCGGGCCCGGACGCGGGCCGCTGGGGGGCCTTCTGGGGCGCGGCGGCCGGGAGAAGCTCGGTTTGTAAGCCCGGGGTACAAATCGGCTGGCCCGAGTCGGCCCGGCCCCGCGCGCGGGTGGATCCTTCCGCCGACGACGGATCAGGAGGATTAGGAGGCCGATCAGGAGAGGAGGAAGAAGGAACAACCCCCACGTGGGCCGCAGGCCCCGTGAGATCAGTACGGCTAGGCTCGGCTAGGCTAGGAGTGACATCCCGTGACGCCGCGTGACTGTCCGTGACGCCGCGTGACTCTTCGTGACGATCCGTCACGCCATGTGACACCTCGTCACGCTGCGTGACGCCCATCGCGTCCAGCCGGTCCCGCTCGCGCCTGGCGGCCTGCCTTGCCCGGTCGCTCTGCTTGGCGGTCTGTGCGCTGTCGAAGTTCGGCATGGCCAGAACGCCCTCGTTCAGGACGAAGACCTTGCGGGCCAGCAGGGCCGGCAGGGCCGCATGGACTAGGTCGAGCGGCATGTCTGTCAGCGCCGCGATTCCTTCTTCGGCGGGGTCCCCTACCTCGGCGAGACCGGCACGATCCAGCTTGCGCAGGAGCAGCGGGAGCAGGCACTTGGCCTGCCACGGCAGGAGCTTCCACGTCGTGGTGTCGCGCGTGTAGAGGCGGACGTACCGCTCGTCTTCCCAGCGCAGCGCCATCGGTCTACGCCCCCCCTATGAGGTACAACGGGTACTGCATGGGGACCTACTCCGCTCTCCGGGCTTGGGGGTTCTGCTTCTCGAGCGTCGAGGCGGCCGGGCAGCGGAAGTAGACCCCCTGCCCGCACTTCACGAGGTACCGGGGCTTGCTCGAGCGGCCGTAGAAGGGCCACTTGTGCGCGGCCCACATCCCGGGGAGCATCAGGGGCTCGACAGGACTCCAGGCCGGGACGTAGGCCACCACCTCGCCCTCGTGGACTTGCTCCCAGCGGACGCCGGTCTTCCAGTGCTGGCCGCGGAGGACGTAGCGGACCTTCTCGCCGCGGGCGATCGGGGCAGCCATCTACCGCCCTCCCTTGCGCAGCCGGGCCTTCGACTTGCTCATGGCCTGCCGCCCTTCTCCCGCCGGGCCTGCTTCTGCGAGGGGGAGACCGGCCTCCGCTTGTCTGCCTGCTCGACTGGCGGGCGGTACTTCGGGTGGTAGAGGGCTGTGGCGATCCGCATGCAGGACACGCAGTCCGCCTCGCCTCTCAGCCAGGGGCCGAGGTCCCTCGGATGGCGAGCGCAGCAGAGGGGGGTGCTCTTGGTCATGCTCTCTCCCGGATGCGCGCGACGAGCCAGCGCATGACCCGCACCGCCACGCCGTTCCCCAGCATGTGCGTCGCGGTCTTGTGGTCCGACGGCAAGATGTAGTCAGCGGGGAAAGTCATCGCCGCCTTCATCTCGGGGACGATGAGCATCCTCATGCGGTCCCCGTCGATGACGGCGTGGCGGTCCCGGGTCGTCAGGGTGCCGAGGGGCTCATCGAGGGACCGGCCGCCCTGTTCGTTGCCATAGAACGCGATCAGGAAGCGGTCCCCGAACTCGCGCCGGCCCTGACGGATGCGCGCCAGCGTCTTCGGGGAGCGCCCCGGCCGCTCGATGGGGGACCACTGCCCCGCGGTCCAGTCGATGATCTCGGACGCGGGCCGGTGGGGCTCATCGGGGCAGGGGAGGAGCAGCGGCTTGCGCGAGCGCGTGCCGATGACGAACAGCCTCAACCTCGACTGAGGGACCCCGCAGTCCGCCGCGTTGATCAGCCGCTCTTGCAGCCGGTAGCCGAGGGCCTCGAGGGCCAGCTTCCACGCCGGGTACAGGGTCCACCGCCGGAACTCGGGGACGTTCTCGACGACGATCACGCGGGGCCGCTTCGCCTCTGCGCAGGACACCACCGCCCACGCCGTCGAGCGCATGCCGTCGTGCTCCGGCCGCTCCCGACCCTTCGCGCGGCTGTGCCCTTGGCACGCTGGCGACGCCATCAGGAAGTCGTGATCGGGGACGTCGTAGAAGTTCGTCTGGTGCAGATCCTGGCAGGCGTGCGCCGTCGCCGGGTGGTTCTGCCGGTGGACCTCGACAGCCGCGGGCCAGTGGTTCGCTGCCCAGAGCACCCGCGCGCCGGCCTGTGTCGCCCCTGTAGTCGAGCCGCCTGCCCCAGCAAAAAGATCAACGGCCAACATTCGTCTCGACCTCCCTCGGATCTCGGGGCTCGCACGAAAGACCGAGGGCTTCAGGCTCCATGCCCAGCCGATCGAGCAACGCGTGGCAGGTGGGGCAAAGAATCCAGATGTGATGCGGTCGGGTGTTGCCGTACACGCGCCACGCGCCATTGCGCTTGAACTCGGGACGGTGCGCTATGTCGAGAACGCGCCTCTCTCCACAGGATTCACACGCGCGGGGCAGCCAAGGATACTTTCGGCACAGTCTCTCCAGAACCGTGCCTGCCTCGGTCTTTTTTGCCTTTTCCCGATGAGCACGAGTGCGCTCCGGTTTTTCCTTGGCGAACTTGATCCGTGAGCGACGCGCGCTTTCTCGTGAGCATGCAGGCGAGCAGTGCTGTCGATTTGAGGCGTGGTCGTCTCTGATGACAAAAGGGGCCTCGCACACCCTGCATGCCCTCTGAATCCCCATCCCTCGCCGACGGAATTTGGAGCGGCAACTTTCCGAGCAGAACCTATGGTGTCTGACCCTCTGCTTGAACTCTTTGGAGCAGAGCGCGCAAGGCGAAGTCGCAACTCCTTCTCCGTCGCAGGCCGTCGGAGCTTGCGATGGTGCCGCCCCAGCGAAGAGATCAACGGCCAGCATCGGACCCCTCCCCGAGGAGCGCCACCCGCAGCACGGCCTCGGGGACTGCTGCCAGGGCCTTGCTCAGGGCCTCGATCCGCCACTCCTGCGGCAAGAGGGCGACGGCCCGAGTCAGCCGCTCCTCTTGGGCGTCGTGCAGGATGGCGAGGGACTCCTCTCGGGTGTGCTCGCCCCCATCGGGCGCTGGTAGGCGGTAGCCGCCGCCGGGGAGGTCGAGCGCATCATGGCACCGACGGCACAGGCTCACGCACAGGGTGTCCCTGCACTTGGTCCCGACGCCGCGCCGGAGGAGGGCGATCGTGGTGTCCTCGTGGTGCGGGTCCGACGGGGCCGGGGCGCCGCAGTTGCAGCACACCCCGCGGCGGCACCAGTCCTTGAAGACCTCCGACCGCTCCGCCTTGCCCGGCTTCTCGACGGCGCGCAGGTTGGAAACGAGCCGGTCGACGACCCCCCCGTTTTCGGGGCCAGATCCGCCCGCCTCCCCGTCGCTGACGGGCGAGTCGACGACCCCCACGCGCGGCAGGAGGTCAGGCCCCCGCACAACGGACTCGCGCGGGTAGTGCTCGCACCCTCGATCATGACGAGCAGCGTCCGCGGCATCGAAGGGCGATCTCTTGCCGCAGGACTGGCACATCGTCTCGTCGCTGCGCTGCCAGTAGCGGTCATCGAGGAAGCGCCAGCCGGCGGGCTTCTTGCGCTTGCCGTCGAGGAGGGCGGGCTTGAGGCTGTTCACGAGCACTCCCCACACCGCGTGCAGGCCCGCCCGTGCGTCGGGCACCGCAGGGACCGCAGCCCGTAGCGGGTCCCCAGCCCGAAGGCCAACGCACCCCACATCAGGGCAGCGATCAGCAGGCCCGGGGCGAGGCCCAAGGCGCCAGCAGCAGCCAGCATCAGTGGACCACCTCGGGGCAGCGCCGTCGGTTGTGCCCCGACCTCCCGCACTCCGTGCAGTGCGTCTTCCCTCGCGGGGGCATCTCGGGGACGACCCTCGGCGGGGGCGGGGGCTCCGGCGCTGCCTCCTCCTCGGCCTCGAGATCCGCCGCGGCCGGCTCGTAGTCCCGCGCGTCCGGGGCGTGGATCTCGCCCATCAGGAAGGGCCACGCCGTCGCCGGCCAGTCCTCGAAGTGCGCCTGCAACCGGCGCAGGTGGCGCTCCTCGATCCCCCAGTGGCCCCGCAAGGCCCCGTAGACCTGCGAGCGCGTCCACGCGGGGGTCTTCACCCGCGCGATCAGCGCCTCCATCGACTGTCGTCTCCACTTGAGCAGCCCAGCCAACCGCGAGAAAAAGCACTCCGGCAGTACCTGCCGATCCTCAGTCCGTCCCATGGCTTCACGCTGCCGATTTCAGGACGGCATTTCAAGATATTTCTTATGTCTCGAAATGATTATAGGGTGATATGTCGGGCGCTGTAAGTATGTGTATCCCTGCGCATGCTATGCGCGAATGGTCCGGCCAGATGAATTGCCGCATAGCGTCACGGCGCATCGGACTGCATTTGTAAGGAGGCGGCCCCGGCGTCGGGGGCGTGGTCGGGAACAGGGCGGGGGCGGGCTACCGCTTCATCTTGAGGGGGCGCCCGGGGCGCAGTCCTGCTCGTTGTCGCTTCGGGGGCCGGCGGGCGAGGTACGCGAGATGTGCCCGCAGCGCCTTCTCTGCCAGCTCGGACAGGCCCATTCGGGTGTGGTGCGCGGCCCCCTTGATCTCCTGGATCAGGTCCACTGGCAGATAAAAAGAAATCCGGGGTCGGGGTGGGGGCTTCCTCGGCATCCCGATTGAATCCCCCGTCGCTGCGGAGTGGGGAGTGGTGTTCTGCTAAGTCCTTACCGTTTTATTACTTTTCTACCAGATACGCCTAATTCTTGGGTTGTTGAAATTCGCTCGCGCCTGCACCGTAAAGACCCTGCACAACGCGCCGCGCCGACGTGCATCCTGTGCATGGCGCACGTCTGACACATAGGGCGAATTCCTGCACAACCCCCCTTGACCTGTAACGAAACGGTAAGACAGTCTCTCCCTCCGTCAACCCCTCAACCCCATCGAGCGGAGGCGTCCAATGGGCCGCATTGGATCTTGGATCTGGGACATGCTCACCGACGAAGAGGAATGGTCAGATGAGCAATGCCGACTCTTCGGCTATGAGCCGCAGAGCATCAGACCGACCTATGAGACCTTCAAGCAGGCCCTTCACCCCAGCGACAGAGATCGCGTCCTCGCGGCTGTCGCAGCCACACTGGAGAGAGGAGCCCCCTACCGCGTCCCCTGTCGGATCGTGCGCCCTCGGGGCGAGGTGATCCACGTGGTCTGTGCCGGCGACGTCATGCGAGACGAGGAGGGGCGGCCGGTGCGGATGGCAGGGACCGTGGCGCCCGTGCGACGCCTGGTCACGCTGGCTGGTACGGAAGTCGACCGAGTGCGCCAGTGCGCCGAGCGCAATCGCTGCTCACCCGAGGAAGCCGTCATCCACCTACTCAGGCAGCTGATACCTCTGACGCCTTAGCCTTTTGACGCCTGAGCCCTCGAGCGCGATAATGCGCGCCCATGCCCAAGCGCCCGCCGGACATCCTCCCCAAAGATCAGCGCGAGACCCTGACCATCCAACTGGATCGCGTCGGTGATGAGGGGATCAAGGAATGGCTCGAAGACGAGCTGATCGCGGCGCGGCGCTCCGGCCGGATCCCCAAAGACTGGGGCCCTAGCCTCCTCTTGAAGGCGATGATCCGTGGGGAGTTCCAGCCCCTCAAGCCCGCCCCGCGCGCCGAGGCCGCCCCCGTCGAGCCCGCCCCGCAGAAGCCCAAGCGAGTGCGAAAATAGGCGCACATCTCCCACCTGTCTTACCCTGCGCTACATCCACCGCAGAAGCTGCAAATTTGCAAGGTCGCCCCTTGTCTCGTCGCTGAGGCAAGGCTTTATCACTAAAGTCAAAAAGTTATTGACCTCTTAAGGCACAGAGCGCATAACGGCACGGCCTGCCGCGCTGTCTCCGTATCTGCGCGCGGCCTATGTGGTTCAACCAATCTCCCGCGGGCTGCCCTGGGGACAGCCTGCGCGCTTCCACCGCCCCTTGTCGCGGGAGGGAGGTCCCTCATGCTGAGTGCTGCTGCGCCGTCCGTGCCGTCGATGTCGCGCCTGTCCGTCGAGGAGGTGCGGCGCCTGGGCTACCGCGGGCCGATCTGCTGGCCCGAGCTGGCCCGGAGCTTGGAGGGGCAGGGGCGGATCGTCCTCGCCGACGGGGAGACCGGGGCGGTGGTCTACCCCGGGCGGTGGCGCGGGCGGCCGGACGGCACCTTGCGCGAGCGGGGCTGGGCCCTCGCCGAGGACCGCGTGGCCGCGTGGGCGCGGCAGGCGGCACGGCCCTATCCCGAGCTGATCGGCGACGCAGCGGCGCTCGTGCTGCGCACGACC
>OFQY01000313.1_pt1 | contig 20478 bp, 28 predicted proteins | sample 1542991 | NCBI WGS metagenome assembly OFQY01 (sample SAMN07774224, study PRJEB24372) | wastewater metagenome | isolation source: Exp Tend VB 10WW | collected 2016-02 | reverse complement strand
ACGAACGGGCTCTTGCCTTTTCCAGAACGATCAACTGTCGGCGGCACGGGCTCTGGCTGTAAATAGTCCGGAGGGCCCGGAATGTTCCTAGTTACCGGCTCCCTTGGGGGACTTTGCTGGAACGTTGCGCACCCGGCCAGTAGGGGCGACGTCAGGATAATAGCAAGGAGCGTTGAGCGGCTTGCCAGCGAGCGTCGTCTTGAGGTGTTCGATGGTGAGGTCATCTTTCGCCTTTTGGTCTTGGAGTTGGGCTGCTATGGAGGTCGCCTGATCCCGCTGCTCAACAGCCGCTTTTACATCCTGCGCGTCAGCTGCTTTCTGCGCCGCGCGCGCCGCGGTCTCGCAACGCACACGCTCTACCTGCTTCCCCTTGGTGTAGCCGTAGAGGTAGATCGATAGGATCGCCACGATCACCGCGATGAACTTCCAAGCCCAAGCCGGAATGACTTTCAAGAAGGTGGGGACCGCGAGGAGCCACATCAGTTGATCTTCCCTTGCTGGTAGTCCTTCACGGTACTGTCAGTGCTCTTCTTCGCCGCGATGAACACTCCAACGGCGATAGCAGCAATAATGAACCAATACAACTCGGACGGGACGGAACCAAAGAAATCTTTGATCGACGATATGTAGCCCGAAGGCGTGTCCGCTTCGCCGAAGAAGCTCTTGATCAGGCCGGTCACAGCGGCGGGGATGCCGAGGATGAACGCCATGATCTTCTGCCAAAAATTGACCTTCACCGACGGCACAGTCTTAGCGACTTCGTTTGCCGTGGCGTTGGCGCGCGCCGGCGCAATAGGGCGGGACCACGGCGTGCCGTCAGGAAGCTTCTCCGACATAGCAGCGTTGATCTCGTTCTTCAGAGCATCGGTGATTTGCCCTTTGTTCGGGTCCTTGCCACGGTCGGTCATGAACGCAGCGACGCCGGCGACGAACTTGCCCCCGGGCTTACCATCGGGGTCGCCCACCTCGAAGTACTTCATCGAGATAAGCGCCTTCTGGATCAGCTGCACCTCAAGCGAATACTTGGCGTGTGAAGTAACCACGTTGATCGCAGTCTCCTGCGCTACCGGCGCGACGTGATCCGTCGTTACCTCAGAGGGTAACGGCTCCCTATCGTCGCCAGTATCCGCGCGCGCACTCACAGCACCCACGACCGGCGCATGCTGCATGCTGACTTCCCACAGCTTCGCTTCCGCATCGCGGCGACGGCGCAGACCGGCCACGTTCGGCCACAGGCGCTTCATCGAGCGAATTTCAGCGGGCACCCGCTCGAGCTCTCCGTTCGCCACGAGCGCGCGGATGTTGCGCATCTCGCGGTATCGATCTTGATGGTCGCTGTCCGTCCGCGCTTTCGTATAGCTCGCACCGCGGTTGTAGCTGAGGCTGGTCAGTACGCCGAAACAGCCGGCCGGGAGCTGGTCAGCGCCGGGGCACGCACGCATCGTGATCGCTTCGAACTTGGGGAGGCTCGTCTTCATGAAGACGGCCATCGCCGGCTCCCATGCGATCTCACCGATGTCGGCACGCGCCTGTGTGAGCACGCCTCGTGCTCGTGCACCGGTGATGCCAGAGTATTTCTGCATCGCCCTGATCTGGTTCGGCGGCAGCAGATTGGCCCAGTCGTTCAGGATCACGTCCGCGCTGTTGTAGCCAAGATCGTATCCGATGCCGACAGTGACGCCCGAAGCGGTGCCCGGCCATTCCGGCCGCTTGTAGGTGTGCTCGTACTGGAGCTTGCTGCCGATCTCGAATTCGACGATCAGGTCTACAGCTGCGCGGGACGACCTCATAGCTTCACCTTCACCCACATCGCCACGTGCGGCTGCATGTTGTTGTGCGCCGTTCCGCTACCGGTGCTGGACGTCGTATCGAGCCCGTTGGCGCTGGTGACGCGGACACCAGTAGTAGCGCTGCTGATGGTGGCACCGCCGTAGGCGGGGATACTGAACGCGCCGCCACCAGTGCTACTGTTTTGGTTCGCGGAATTGGCGTTATGGCCGTGGGTATGGCCGCCATCAGATATGGCCGCGGCGTGGAAGTGCGAAGCCAGCTCCGCAGTGGAGAGTGTGTGGGTCTCCGCACCGCCATATGCGCCGGCGGCGCGCGCCGTCAGCGTGGACCCCGTGCCTGCTCCGATTACCGCGCGGCCCGAGAAGCGCGGGAGCCCCATCGTCTTGCCGGCGTTGAAGTCGTTGGTAGCAGACGTGGCGTCCGAACCGGTACGGCCACCGCTCACGGGACAGAACGTGTCCGTGATGTTCACGTAGAGGATTTTCCAGAGCTCCAAGCAGTCCTCGTTTGCGCGCACGGTGCCGCCGGAGCCGGCTTTGCTGATCGTGCCCTCGCCGTTGTAGGCGATCCATCCGGCGGATGCAGTGGGATTGGCCGAGAACTTGATATCCCCCGTGTCGAACACGCCGATACCCAACGCTGCGATCAACGCTGCTTTATCGGCAGCGGCCAGCGCTGCGACCATATACGCAGTAGTGGGTAGCTCTTCGAACGAGCCCGCACCCGCCGTCATCCGCCCGAGGATGTTTCCCGTCGCCATCGACGTGGTGTGAGCAGCGTTCCAGTTCGACGGCCGCACCAGCGTGGCGTCGCCACCATCTCCCTTGGCCGACGTAAAGGCGTGCTTGATTTGGATGGTCATTGGGGCTCCCGAACAGTGTACACGAGCGCGTCTTTCTTAATCTGCGCGCCGGTTGTCGTGGCCGTCGCTATAACTTCGTAGGCTATACCATCGACACCGCCAGATACCAAAAATTGTATGGCCAAGTTGCCCGGCTCGAAAGCCAGCGACCCGACTACCAGCGGGGTCACCACGGTGTTGTTGAGGACTGAGAACGCCACATTGGTTAGAACTTCACCAGTGTCCAGCCAATCTGCATAGTCGATAGAGTAGCGCTTGGTCTCCCCAGCGGCTTTGACGTACCTAGCAAGCGCCATTTCGAGCTACCTTCTATTTCTGGGGTCAGCCTTTGGCACCGACGTATACTCGGATGCTTCTACCCTGCGCTGTTCGAAAACCGTAAGCCCCCGTTTGTCTTCGCTCGCAACTAGTGCGTCACGAAGCTCCTGCCTTTCGAACACGACCTCCGGATCAGTAGATATCTGCAAGGCCATTTCCTGATCCGTAGGGAACTGGAAAATAGCTAGAACATGCGTTGGTGCCGCATAGAACATCTATTCGGTTTCCATTCTATTGCCTCACCCGGCGAGCGCAAATCGTGCCGTAGCCTGACAAGCTCGTCCCCCCCGTAAAAAAGGGGTTGATTATCAGGTAGACGGTTGTCGTGCTCGTTAAGGAATAACGCCTAGTCCCCACCGGCAAGATAAGCGTGCTCGTGGTTGAGCCACGCCAAAACGTTGTCGCTCCCTTGTTTGCAAGATCGGTCGGGAGCGTCGCTGAAGTTGTGTTGATGGTTCCGACAAGAGCGGTAGTGGTCGGGCCACCCGCTTGCACGGTCGCGATCACACCCCATACATCCCAATCGCCCGGCGTCAGGCTTATCGACGTGATGTTGGTAACAGCCAAATTCGTGAGAGCAACTGCGGAGCCAATCAAGACATCAGATTCTATATACTCTCCGATGTTGCCAGCAGCCGCCAAGCGCCCCGCTTGATTAGTTGCATTCCAAATCGTTGTGGCGTTCGTGAAATTTTCACCGGCGCGGAACCCGGTATTCCCAGATTGGACATACCAGCCGACATTGCTGGCGTTATCGGTCATAGCAAGGTTGCCGTACATCACGCCAGTCGCGTCGGCGTCTCCGATCATGATCGCGGCAGATGCGGTGGCTGACCGCCCCCAATTATAGATGTTGTTATTGGATATGACCATCGCGAGACCATCGGCGCGGATGGCTGGGCCGTAGGCATCGGTGATGATGTTGCCAGAGATAATCGTCTTGTTCGATGTGTCGTCTGATACAACGATTGCGCCAGAAGTATTCGTATTGAACCGGATTTTGTTGTTCCGGAATGAGTTGTTCTCATAGCTTGAAGAAAGAGGAGCCTGCGAAGAAAAGTTGATAGAGACGCCGCACCAATCGTAGCTGTTACCGTCAACCTGCACGCCAGCAGTATTCTCGATCTTGGTCCCAGAGTCGTAATTGCAGACCCTGTTCCCCCTTACCGTTCCTTCGCGGCAGCCAATGATTTTGATCCCGCGAACAGAGTAGGTGGTTCCCTCCTGATAGCGCCCCATGATGTCGTTGCGCTCGACGGAGAAATAGTCGGTATTAAAGACGTTGATGCCGAACCCGTCACCTTGCCCGACAACGCTCTCAATGTTCACATAGTTGTGGTTGCCGGCATTGACGAAAGTGCCGTTCTTAACGGCGTTCCGGCAGCGGATATCCCGGAATTCACCGGACAAAGCATAACCGGCCGTTATGACGTAATCAGTGCCATCCGCTCGATCGAAGTTGATATTGGTCAAATCAAGATTGTTGAACCTGATTAGTTTGTATCCACTTAGATTGAAGCCGCCCAACGCATTGTCGTCAATTCCTGAATAGTCAATAGTGCCATTTTCAATTATGAATTTTTCAGCGAACGTCACTTTCCGCATCGTAACTGTGCCGGAGTAAGCGAATGGAATAATGCGGTCAAGGCCGGTAGTCGTTCCGGACACGCTCCCAACCGTTCGCCACGACGGGGGGTTATTCCCACCAAGCCCGGTTGATTCAAACATGACTGTATCGCCAGCCGCCAATCCAGCAGGTGGGTTATCGACCGTAGTTACAAAACCTGCGCCATTTACCTGAGAGCTTAGTGCGTATGTTGCAGCGGTGACTAGGCTTACCTCCCAAGGATACCTGGTTCCGGTATAAATCGGCTTTAGAGTCGCCCCGTTCAGATCGAAAACAAATGTGCTCGGGGTAGTAAAGCTGGATGTACCGAGTTCCAGACGATAAATTGATCCGGGGGAGCCCTTGATATAGCCGTTTCCTGCTGTTGCAGCAGAGATGACCGCCGCCTTGTCATCCGTTACGCCATCGCCGACCGCGCCGTATTTTTCCGGCGTTGCGAAGCCGGCACCGCCCGGCAGATCATCCAGCAGCACCTTCTTGTGAGCCGTCGCGCTGGCATCCCATGTCACAACGTAATCAGCGGACCCATCCGGTAGCACGTCTGCTATAAGAGAATTGATGTTCAGCGCGACGTCATTATCGTTCACGGCAATGCCGGAGCCCGCCCCCACAGCCATAGCTATATTCGCAGAAAGATCACCTCCACCGGTAAGACCGGCACCGGCCGCTACCACAACTGCTGTGTTCGCCTTCAGGTCGAGCGCTGTTTGTGTAGCGGATGAAATGGGCTTATTGGCATCGGCCGTATTGTCAACCTGATCTAGCCCAATATTTTTGCGTCCCTGCAATCTCTGTATTGGTGTGAGCGCCATGTCATCGTCAAATTGAAGAAAATCATTGGCGCTAAAGGTCAACATTACATTTGGAGGAGTTACAAAATCTATAAGTCCTCCCCCGATCGAAGACGTTACTACCGAACGAGTAAACGTGGTGCCACCAAGAGTAGAGGTCGCAACCCCAATCTCCCACTGTAACATGTTAGCAGTTTGTGCCCGATATCGATATTGCTTAGTATCTACAACCCGCCCGACAGGAGATTGATAGCCGGGGGTCGCACCGGCTACAATGAAGTCCCCCGTACCCCCGGAAATGGCCGTAAAGATGGTATTGTCGACAAAACTCGCCATAGTTACCTTCCGAGGTTACCTTAAACGGGTCCACCCCAGCCACGATTGCCGCGCTGGGAGCCGCGAGCGAAACCCGGGAATACCCAAGCCTGCTGACGGTACGTGTTGTTGCGCGTCCACTCAACTCGAGCAGACGCGGTCTTGTTCTTGAACTTGCGCATATGGAAAACACTAAGCTGCGTGTTCGTCCACGGCTTGTTGGGCTGCGACATCATGTTCCCGAGCAAGCCGTCGAGGATGGCGTCGCGATACTTCGCCAGCACCCAAGCTGGGAAGGTCACGTAGCCATCCCGCTGAGTAGGGTCCTGCACCGTCAGGGCCACGCTCACGATGTACACCTGATCGCTGCTGGGCTGCGAAGCCAGCGTCAGCTCTCCGGGGGTACTCATGGCCGCACCTACAGGTGAGCCGCGGCCGGTCGAGGTATTTGTCGGCTTATCGTAAACCCACAACAGCTTGTCAATCAGCGACGGACCGCTAGGCGTAACTTGGTAGATCGTGTTCGCCGGATCGCCACCGTTGATATCGATTTCGATGTCTTCGTTCCAAACGTTCGAGCCCTTGAAGAATTCATCCATGACGTTGAACAGCTCCCGCTGCATCAACGGGTCCGTCGCGCCGGCGAGCCTATCGCGCGCGTTGTTCATGAGGCGGGTGATGTCAGCTGCTGCCATTACGCCACCTGCATCAGTTTAGCGGTGGCCATCTGCATGAATGCAGCGGCGCGCTGGTCCTGAACTTCTTCATCGTCGCGGAGCTGCATCATGCCTACGCAAAAATACGCCAGCGACAGCCGGTACATCTCGTCCATGGGAACGACTACAGCCTGCGAGGCCGCGGAGAACGTGGGGGTGGTGACACCCGCAAACAGATCGGGGCGGAGCTTCTTGGCTTCCGGAATTGCGATGGATAGGGCACGGCAGATGCTCGCGTCAGAGTACCTGTATGGACTGTTCTTCTCGTCCTGCAGGAGCTCACGCACGAAGCTGACGTAATCGGATACTAGCTCAAGCGCCATGGTGCCCTCTAAGTTGGTGGGAAAGGGGCCGGTGTTACCCGGCCCCAATCACTTAGACGGTCTGTGCACCCGAGGTCACGGACTTGACGATCACGGCCTGAGCCAGCGCGGTGCCGTCGAGCACCTTGTAGCCGTAGACCTGAAGGCCGCGCATGATCTGACCGAAGGTCAGTTCGGAGCGCAGCGTCTCCATTTCCGTCATCTGCGTCGCGAACGTGAGCGCGTGGCTCTGTCCGGCGTAGATCAGGAACTCGCCCGCGGCCAGACCGGCAGCGGTGCCGAACGGGATCAGGTTCGAGGTGTACAGGGTGAAGCGGTCCACCATGCCCAGCCGGCCGTTGCGCAGCATCGAGACGCCGTCGCCCGACAGGTAGGCCTGACGGAGCTCCGAACGCTTGACCATCGTAGCGGCCCACGTCGGCATGATGATCCAGCGGCCGCTCTCCGGGATGTTCTGCTCGTCGAGGGCCTGACCCAGACGCAGCATGACCGTCAGGATTTCGACGTCGCCCGCGCCCGCACCCGTGAGGGACGAGACAACGGACAGCGGCGTACCGGTGACGCCGAGGTTGAGCATGCCGGTGATCGCGCCGGCGGTCAGGCCACGGTTCGCGGCTGCAGCCTGATCCTTGATGCCGAGCAGAACGGCCCGGTCGATCACGATCTTCATCTGCTCCGCGGCGTCTTCGGACCACATCGACATGAGCGAGATGTCGGACTGAACCTTCATCACGTCGTCGAGAATGGTGTTGAAGTAGTTGCCCTGATCGATGTTCAGGACGACCTTGTTGCCCTGCGGGCGCTCCAGCTCCAGCGCTGCGTCGGCGAGGTAGGCACGGATCGTGATGGTCGGCTTGGTGCGGATATTCACCTTGTCGCCGTGACCCTTGATTTCGCCTTCGTAGTCGGTGTTCGAGATCGCGGCCAGAACAGTGGACGCGTAGAACTTCTCGATGAGCTTGCCGCTCCAGATTTCCGGGATGTAGCCGGTGCCGGAGAGGCCGTTGCCCGCCGAACCAGCGGGGTAGATCGGAGGGGTGGTGACCCCTGATGCGACAGGAAACGCCATAGCGCTTGAGCCCTTTGTGCTGAGAGATTGAGTTTATCGAGGCCGAACACGTCCCTCGCGCTGTGCTTTGAAAAGTTCTTGCTCCAAGGCGTTGAACTCTTCTTCGCGACCAGCGTACTCGCCACGCCGCTTCGCGGCATAGAAAGCGTTGACGTCGTCGGGGGTGATGATCTGCTTCTCAGCCGGGGCGTTGGTCTGCGCCGGAGTTCTGGCTCTGCCCGGTGCCGCTAGACTTTCCAGTCCCGGTTTCGGCGGCTGTTGAGTAGCGGCCGGTGCAGGGACCAATTCGTCGGCGGGGGTCGTAGCAGCCAATTCAGAAATGAAGCCTCGGAAGAAAGCCAGAACACGGGGAGTGTCGTTCTCCGCGTACGCTGACAAAAGCATGCTGTGACGAGTAGCACCAGAATATTGATCTGGCAAGGCCAACCACGCTTTGAATGCGTCGAGCTGGTTTATGTCCTGCCAGTTCGGCACCGCCTCCGTAAGCTTGGCGTGCATCGCCTGCTGCGCGGTCAGCTTGGTTTGGCGCACAGTTCCGTTGAGCATGCCTTCCAGCCGGGCCACCGTAGCCTTGAGTTCGGCGACTTCAGGGGAGACGATCTCCCGCGCGCGCCGGCCCATGACGTCCAACATCTCGGTACCGAACTGCTCTTCCTCTTCCGAGGTGATCAGTTTCGAGTGTGTTACTGGGGCAACAGGCGGTGGCGCGTTCTTCATGTCCTGAAGCATCTGCTCCAGAGCGCCCATGCGGTCGACCGCGGCAGCAAGCTGCTGCTCGAGCTTTACGCGTCGTCCTTCCGCGGACCGATACCGCTGCTCCCAAGTACTGTCCTCGTTACCCGTGGGGGTAACCGGCGGCGTCGGGGTCGGCTGCGCAGTAGGCTGGGGTTGAGGTTCTGCTGGCGGCGTCGCCGGCGGATCAACGATGGTGATGCCGTCTTTGTTGGTGGTCGGCGAGGCCATCTTGGGCTCGGGTTGCACCTGATCGGGATACGCTGCGCGCTGGGCGGCTTCGGCCGCGGCTGCTGCTCGCTTGACTGCTTCGGGGATCACGACGTCCGGATCGACGGGGCGGTTGTTACCTCTCAGGTCGGATACTTTGGTGGCCATTCTATTCTCCTTGTCGGCACGGCTAGGCGGTGCGGACGGTTCGGCTGGGTGTTAGGCCAGCGGTTAGAAAAAACCCCGGGGTGTGAGCCCCGGGGTAAGTAGGGAGGAAACGCCCGTTGGGGCGCTTCGATCAGACAGAGGCATGCGCCTCGTGTCAAGTCGTTAAGCGATCTTGGTGACGGACACCGTGGTCGCGGTCAGGATTTCGATCTGGTAGCGGTTCGCCGCGCCAATCGCGGTTACCGGGCCAACGACGGTGACGTTACCGCCGTCGCCAGTGCTCAGCGTGATGGCACCGGACGACGTGTTGTTGTTCACGATGGCGAAGTCCGTCTTCGAACCAACGCCGGCGTTGGCGTCCAACGCCACCATGCGGGCGATGATCGCTGCGGCAGTGGCGGTGGTGAACGACACAGCACCGGTCTGGCCGCTGTGCTCCACCACACCGCCTACCATTTCGGTGGCGGTGAGGGCGATTGGGCCTGCGCCGGTCTTGGCCGTATAGGTTTCGCCCTGCAAGGCGTTTACCATCATCGCGAGGTACTGGATCGCAGCCTCGTCCGAACGAACACCGTCCGGCAGGTAGGGGTTATTCGTACCCATAGTTGAAGTCTCCTATTGCTGTTTGATTGCTGTGGTGAACAGGGAGGAGAGGTCAACGCATTGCTGTGCCCGTCCCTGCGCTTTTAGTACCTTGTCGGCCGGCGCTTGTACACAGGCGTCGCGAGCTTCGTCCGTGTACACTTCGAAGGCCTTGATGAACGCCGCCCAAGCTTCCGGCGCGGCCCTCGACAAGCGGGCGGCAACAGCTTGGAGCTCGTCCTTGGGTTTCGGAGGCGTGACTGTCACGGCTTCTTACCCACTACGTTCGGGCCGTTCCGCACGACATTCGGTGCAGCCTTGGCGTAGTTATTGATGGAGGGTCGCTTCTTAACGAGATCGTTAAGCGCGCCGCGCCCCGGAAAAATTCGTTGGCCGCCCTTGCCCGCGTGGTGCGTAATCTTCACGTCTCACCTGTAAGGCCGGTCTGCCCAAAACTAGGTATCGCGCCGTCGAAAGCCACCTGCGATCCTTTACCCGTGTTCTGCTTTACGCCTTTCAGCAGCGGCGATTTAGCCCCCGAAGTCGAAGCCCCAAGTTTGGCCTTCGGCATTTTCTTGCCGCCGCCGATCATCAATGTGGACTTCGACTTCGTGGTTGCCATGTCAGCACTTGTCCTTCGACAAGGCCTTGCGGGCACCGGGCTTGTCGCCGGACATGCCGCCCTTCTTGGCCGGAAATTTCTTCATCTCCGACGCCTTGCCGCCTTTGCCGCCCTTACCGAAGGCGGGGGCCTGCTTACCTTTGAACGGGTTCTTCGTCATGACGCCCGCCTTACTTGCCCGACTTGCCGGGGACGCGGGTACCGGCGGTCTGCTTGCCGAACATCTTGCCGGAGCCGCCCTTGATGAACTTGGCCCCGCCGCCCTTGTCAGCCTTCCCGGAAACGCCCGGGGTCTTGGTGCCGACGCTCTGCTTGCCGAACATCTTGCCGGAGCCGCCCTTGGCGAACGCCGGCTTGCTCGAGCTGATAACCTTGGACTTGCCTGACATATTTGCTCTCTCCTGTTATTGGGGACCACCGGTGATGTTGACCCGCGGGCCCGCGTCTCCAGTGACGTTTCCACCTTTCGGTGCCTGATTGCCTTGAGCCTGCCCCGCTGCGGCCGCGGCCTGCTGCTGAGCCGCCTGCTGGCGTTCCTTGAGCACGTCGTCCGACGGCACGATCTCCGCCCCCGGCATGCCGATGCCTTCCGATACAGTCCTGAGGACCTGCGCACGCCCCTCCGGCCCCATGATGGCCGTGTCAATGGGGTTCGCCGTAATCTGCAAGAACTCGAGCTGTCGGCTGCGCTGCGTCTCGCGCTGGATCGCGACCGTCACACCCATGACCCGCACGCTTTCCTCGCCCGTGAGGAGCCCGCTGTTGTCCGTCATCATGATGATATCGTAGAGCGCCGTCAGCAGCGGATCAAACACGTCGCGGTCAATGTTGGCAGCGACCGCCTGAAGGATTTTCGATGCGTTGCCCATGAGCATGGCAAGGCCCGAGGACGTACGCCCCGCGCCGCCGGCGCTCTGCCCCTGCAGGTACCGCGGGATCGCGCTCATGTCGTCGGCCATGCCGTTGATCTTGTCGTAAACGGCCAGCAACTCTTGAGCGATGCTGTTCGGCTGGAAGAAGCTGATCGGCACCTGCGACGTCCCGTTGATCGGATCGTCCTCAAAATGCCAGCGCTTCCACGGGTACATGTCGTCGGCGTCCTCGCCGGCGGCCAGCTTGCTGTCGTTGACCATGACCTGAGGCCCTGAGGCGATGGCCATGTTATTCATCAGCGCCCGCAACGTGCTGTTCGCACCCTCTTGGAGGTCGGCGATAATGTCGGTGAGGCCGTTACCTACGGGGGTACCCGGCATCTTCTCGAAGCTGGTGATGAAATAGTTGTGGCGCTTCCGCGGCGACGGCGAGAGCTGAACCTTGATGACGTGCTGGCCGATAAGCCACGCTTGCACCATGTAGTCGCGCAGCCCGTCGGGGATGTACTTCGCGTCCATGCCCTGTTCGAGGAGCATCCGCCCCTGCACGTTACCGTTGAACTCGAGGCACGTGATCATGCCTGAATGGTTCATCAGCGGATTTTCGCGGCTCTCGTTTACGGCGCGCTCGCTGTCGGTGGCGTCCCAATTGTCGCTCAGCCCGCCGCGGCCGTACTCGTCGAGCACCGCCCGTATCTCGGCCTGATCGTAGCCGGGTAGGTCGAGAAGATCATTCAGGTCGGCACGCGATAGACGGCTTCTTTCGATGATCGAGGCATTCTCGATATCGCCTGCGCCCGGGGTCCACCAAATGTCGAAGGGCGATACGCGCTCCCAGAACATCCGCGGGCGGGGAGTGCTGATCGCAGTTCCGTTCTCCCAATTAAGAGAAGGAACAATTCGGACGACTGGACCTTTGATGCAAGCGAAGGGGAAGATGGGAAGGTCCGCAATGAACTCGGCCAGCGCTTTATAGAAGCCGCCTTCGACCAGATATTCATCAATCTTGTCCTCCGCGATCTTCGCCTGTGCCGCAGATTTCTTCTTCGCCGCCTGCCGCGCCGCAGTCATCAGCATGTTCAGCCGGTCCCGCATAGCGGTCGGATCAACCTGCTGGCCACCCTGCTCCATCGTCGCTACTTCGACCCTCAGCAGCTGCTGGATCGACTGCATGATGTTCGGCGGGATAGCGGGGTCGGGGCCCGGGTCCAAGCCCCACGGGCGGTCGGACTGGAGGTAGACGTCGCGGAGGAGGCTCGACGCGCCGCGGCATTTGGCGGCGCTGATACGCGCGTAAATTTCGGAGCCGCCAAACCTCTTGATCTCGGCCAACTTGTCCGCACTGTAAACGCCGTTGAAGGTGCGGAGCGCTTCTGAGAGCCGCTCAGACCAGCCGCTTTGGCTGTTCCGATGGTTCTTCATCATCTCGAACTGGGTGCGAATGTAGCCGGCGAGATTGGTCGTGGCGACCTGAGAGAGCTTCAGCTCTTCCTCGGCCTTTCGCTTGTCCTGCAGCTGCCGCGCTTCGATCTTGTCGAGCGCGCCCCCGGGGATGACCCGCAGCATTGTGTTTTGCGATAGTGGATCGACCATTCTTCGCCTATATGCTATTCAGAGCGAACTTACAACTGAAAGGCCCCACCCAATGGGCGACATGTCAATGCCTGCGGACTACCCGACGATCCCGTCCAGTGTGTACGACGACGTGAAGCTTGTAAAGCTCGCGCGCGGAATTGCAATGGGGATGAAGGACCTCCCGGACATCCTGTTTGCCAACGATCTCACCCAGCGCGAGTTCGAGGAGGTTTCCAAGCTCCCCCATTTCAACCGCATCCTCGAGGCCGAACTGCGCTCGTGGGCCAATATCGATAACGCCGAAGACCGGGTCCGCGTCAAGTCCGCATCCCTGATCGAGGAGTTCCTGCCTGAGCTTTACGCCCGTCTGAACGACCGTGAAGAGAATTTGATGGGGAAGGTGAAGGCGCTGGAATTGGCGTCGAAGTGGGCCCGGCTGGGCCAGACCGAGGCCCCGCAGCAGGGGCACCCCGGCGACCGGGTCCAAGTGATCATCAACCTTGGCGCTGACAACAAGCTGGTCTACGACAAGCAGTTACCCCCGCAGGTAATTGAGCACGAGCCCGCAGTGGTCAACGCCCCACCCCTCCAGCAGTCATTCGAAGAAAGCATCGATGCTTCTCCAGCCAATTAAGTTCGACGCGCCGCCCACAGTCGCAGCCTTCATGAAGAGCGCCAGCTTCGGGCGCTTGATCGCCGGCCCCGTCGGCTCCGGAAAGACCACCGGCTGCATCTTCGAGTTATTCCGGAAGGCCCTCGAACAGGACCGCGCGCCCGACGGCTACCGCTACACGCGCTTCGCCGTTGTCCGGCAGACGCTCAAGCAGCTGAAGGACACCGTCCTCAAAGATATCATGAGCTGGCTGGGCGGTGTCGCCCGTTACAAGGTGCAGGACAATGTCGTCATCATCGAATTCGCGGACGTCGTGTCAGAGTGGCTACTGCTCCCACTGGAAGACGCAGAGGACCAGCGGCGGCTACTCTCCATGCAGCTTACCGGCGCGTGGATGTCTGAATGTATCGAAATGGATGTTAATCTTGTCGCTGGTATCGCCGGTCGATGCGGGCGATATCCATCTGGCGCTCGCGGTACTCCGAGCTGGTTCGGAATTATAGCCGACACGAACATGCCGTCGGAAGGCTCCGACTGGCACAAGTTCATGGATATCGAGCAGCCCAAGGACTGGGAGATTTACATCCAGCCCGGCGGCCTCGAAGAGTACGCCGAGAACCTAGCATGGCTGACGCAGACCGCAGCAACGATGAAGCTCGACGTCGACGATCCGGTTCGGCTGGCACAGGGTAGGGTCTACTATGAACGTCTCGCGCGAAGTGCAAATCCTGACTGGATTAAGCGATACGTGCACGCGCAGTTTGGTAACGATCCAAGCGGTACAGCAGTTTTTAGGGAGAGCTTCAAATCCTCATTCCACGTTTCGGATGGGCTTATCCCGAATACATTCGCTCCTCTTATCATCGGGCAGGACTTCGGAAGAGACCCTTGCTCTGTTATCACTCAAATGGATGCTCGCGGCCGACTACTCGTGCTTGAAGAAGTCATTGCCGAGGACATAGGCTTGCAGGGGCACATCGAGCAAAATCTCCGCCCGGTGCTCATGAAGCCCTGCTACATGGGCATCCCGATCATCATGATCGGCGACCCGTCGGGCGTCTCGAAGAGCTCGATCTACGAAGAGAGCACGTTCGACGTGCTCAAGCGCATGGGCTTCAAGGCGCTGCCGGCCCCCACCAACGATCTCGACCCGCGGCTGCGCGCGGTGGAAGCATGGCTGCTCAAGCAGCAGGGCGGTGCAGGTGCAATGCTTCTGGACAGGCTGCTATGCCCGACGATCATCCGAGGTCTGGCAGGCGGTTACCGCTACGCAAAAACGCGTAACGGCACTCGGAAGCCTCTTCCGGACAAGAACCAGTACTCGCACCCGATTGACGCTCTGCAATACGCCTGTCTCGTTGCGCATGGGCAGATGAACGGAGTAATCGGTCGGGTGCTTGGCTCTCGTCACAGACCAGAACGCCGGCGGGTAACTGCGGCCGGGTGGACTTGATAGGATCGTCTCCGGTGTGCGGCTTGACGTTCACCAGTGGCGGCGCATGCGGCGCGCGCATCTTCACTCCACGGGCCTTCATGGCCCGCCTGATTGTCTGGCGGTGGTATCCGTAGAGCATCTCCAGATCAGAAACACGCGCGCCCCATCGGTAGAGATCGATGATCTCGTATAGGTCTTTACCTTTGAGGCGCGCAGTTCCTGACATCAGGGCCTCACGATCTTCGGGCCGTTGACCGCTCTCTTGGCAGCTTCCATCGCTTGGATGGTTTCGCTTTCGATGTTGCCGAGGATGTAGGCTTCAATGTCCTGCGCCATCGCGAGCAGCGTCAGATGGTCGACCGCGCCGGGCGGCCTTATCCACGTCGGCTCCTTGGTCTCCTTGTCGGAACCGGGGATGCCGATATACCCGGGCGTCGCCATCAACTGCTGCGCCGACTGCAACGCGGTCAGCCGCGTGTTGATCTTCATCTGCTGCAGGCGTGCAAGCTGATCGAGGTTGGCCTTCTCTGCCTGTGGATTGCTCAATTCATTCTCCGTTTGTTTGTGGGTGACAGCGGGCGAAGGCTTCCCTCGCAGAGGGTGTAGTGGTCGTTGCCGCGCACGACGCCGTAATACGGCAGACCGTGCTTCGCGCAGACCGTCCCGTCGAGCAGCGCCTTCACCTGCACGACGGGTCCGTAGGTAGCTTGCTTCTCCTCGACGACTTCGAGGTGCTGGTCGAAAGTGTACTTATGCTGCGGATGGTCCGTCACGGCTCTCGTGCTCCTGATCCATGGTTTTGTTCAGCCTGTAGATGCCGCGCTGCAGGTGATACATCGACTGCCCTGCATCCGAGATGCTCGACGCAAAGTACTCCTTGCCGTCGTCTGTGAACCCGACGATCACCACTTCGGAGAGGCCCACGTTGTGTGCGCCGGCGAGCACCGCCACCGGGTCGATATCTAGCGACGTCACGACGTCGATCTGGGCAACGTTGGCGTTATCGGCGCACGGCATGGGGGCGAAGCAGACGTCGCAACGCGGCGGCGGCCCCCCTGCGTCCTCGTCGCTACCAGCTTCGTCGTCGGCGACGCCGGCGCTCTTGTCCACTGCCGCCTGTGGATTGATCGAGTTGATCTCTTCGGAGGAGAGAGGCTTGTGGACGTCCATCATCATGAAACGGACCGCGTTAAGCTTCGTCGTTGTCATAGTTGCCGATCTCCGGGAGGATGGCGTCATCGAGCGCCGTCGCGATGCTAGCTTTTACGTCGGCCAGCATCAACTCGACCGGGCCCAGCAATTCCGGTGGCAGCGACTTCGTCACGTCGATGATGTTGTCGCACAGGGCGATCTGCTCCTGACACGCGGCGCGCATCGTGTCGTTGACACTGTTCCCGTCCTTGTCGTGAAAGACGAACCCGTCGTCGATCATTTTTATGTTGTCGAGATGGAGCTGTCTGATCTCGCGCGCCGCGTTGATCGCGGGATGCTCGGCGGTGTCCATGGGCGTTCTCCTTGTGGGTGTTTCACACATAAGCACACCCTCCCCGTGTGTCAACGAGAAGGGTGCATGTTTCACAATAAAGTGATCGCGTTCTCACGCCGGCGGGATTTGCGTGCCGTCGATGGGCTGCGGCTCCGGGGCCGCCGGGGCCGGCTGCAGCGCCGTCTCGACGTACTCCGGATACGGCCCATAGGTCACGAACACCTCGACGTAGGGCCCCTGCGCGTCGGCAAGATCGAGTGATCGCTGCTTCAGCATGATCAACTTGTAGCCGCAGACCGCCTCTTGGTCCGCGCGCACGGCCGCCTCCGCGGTCACCATGCTGGTCTCGCGCGGCCGGTAGACGAACTGCGTTTCGACCTCAGCGCCCAATTTCCTAAGTTCCCGGTCCTTTTGATTATCGTCCAAAATTCTGCTCCTTCCAGCCGGGCTGCACCGCCAGCTCCGGACTGGCATCGCCAATCCGGGGAGCGGGGGCCGCGTTCATGTTTCGGGGGTCAAGTGGTGGTTTGGTCGCACGCCGCGGCACGAAGCCAACGTAGAGCGTGTAGTGCTCGACGCCCGCCCCGTCGAATGTCAACTCGGTGCGGGAGCCGTACGGCTGGAGCTCAGGCTGATCGCGCGCCATCTGGCCGTAGATTTCGTTCAGCATGAGCATCGGCATGTCGGGGTTGTCCGACCCCACCCATGAGCGCTGGACTTCCGTGTATCCGGCGGGGCGGACGGCCAGCATTACTTGGTTCCGACGAGCTTCTCGGCGATCCAGTCCTTGTAGGTGAACCCTACCCAGACGCCGGCGGCGAACGATGCAAGCATAGCGATGACGGTCATTTGATGGTCCTATCGTTGAACGGGCCTACCGCTTACCATCCACGGGGCTCGGCGTCGAGCTCTGTGTCTTGCTGATCTCGTCGCTGGCGCGGTGCGACACGTGCTGGCCGAACCGCTCGTTGTCTACCCGGCCGCCCCCCTGCGCCATTTTTGTCGACCGTGCATTCAGCTCTGCCTGCAGCGCCTCTGTTTTGGCCGCCTGCCCCTTTTGATAGTCCATCCAGTCCCAGTACGCCTCCCCGCGGGCGAGCTTCACGCAGTCCTTGTGCTTGACGCCCTCGACCATGCGCAGCCCGTCGTGGAGGAAGACTGCCAGATGGGGGATCGTATAGCGGTTCGCTTCCGCCACCGCGACGAGGCCGGCAAACGGCTCCACGTGTTCCGGATCGTGAAACAACACAATTCTACCTACGGTTGGATATGCGGCTTTGTCAATCATGGGTGGTGTTCTCCTTTGGGGTGGGGATAAATCCAACAGTCCAATCTGTGAAGAGTACTCCCGCATTATGGAATATCTCCCAGCACGCCTGTTTATTTTTTGGCATCATAGCCCGGGTACCGAGCTCAAACGCCACGACGGTGTTCTGCCCAATCTCAGCGCGCGTAGCGAGGTCCTTCTGGGTCCACCCCAAGATGGCACGCGCGGCTTTGAACTTTTGTTGATCGCTTAAAGTGGGCACTTGTTACCTTGCGAAGTAATAGGGACTGCGATCTGGAGTGCCGGGTTTCGACATCGGCCGCACGCTCGCATCGTTGGGTGCCGGACTCACATGCCCGGTCCACTGCTCTCTATGAGCTAAGTCCCATACCTTGTGTATATCATATAACCTTACAACGCAAGCACCATATCATCACTTAATTGTGAAGGGGGTTATTTTAGGGGGCGAGTTTTTTGGGGATTTTATTTTTTGGAAACGAGAGTTACCCCCGGGGGTAAGATTTTTTGGTGTGATGACTAATGGTACGTGACGCTTTCCAAGAAATTTGACACAGGAAAAAACTGACTCACTTCGAACTCCGGCCCCATACTATCATTGATTACTTCTAAGGTGACCGCATCGTTCCAATCATCGACCGGTTCTAGGTTCGCATCGTACAGCGCTACGATGGTTATTTCGTTACCGTTTTCTAGTAGGCCCTTTCGAGCTTTCTTGTCTATGGCAACCATCGGCGAGAAATCTTTAATCGCTTCTTCAGGGGGTTTTTTCATCGGTGGTCCTTTCTATTGAGGTGTGGGGACATCGTGGCATTTGTGCAACAGTTAAATGGTTTTAGGGGGGTCAAATTATTTTTGGGTAATCTGTAACAGCCGGGGCCCCAATAAAAGGCCGGCCGGGGAGGGTGTGGGGCCTGTCCACTTACCCCGCCGGGTAACCCGTCCCCACGGCTTGAGTGTAAGAACGCCCCGCCATTGAGTGGCACGGAGGATCGCTTACCGGCCCTGAGGCAACGAACTCTTATAATTTCCCCTCCGGTGCGGCTGGCTCTTACAAGGCTGGTCTAGGTCGATCTCCGCCCCATGGGTGACTTGTTACTTCGCAGGGTAACACATGCCATGACAGTGAGTAACCCGTAATGTCGGGAACATTAGACCTTCAAACCATCGAAGCATGAGATCATTGCGGCGACTAGCCTAACACTCATCGCGAAGGGTCGGCGAAGAACGCTTATCAGTAAGCGCCGAACGATAGCAGCACAAAGCATACCGAGTTGATCTTGCCTTGCACTAGATGACGTCCGGCCGAAGGTCTAACAGCATCCTTTGCCAATACCAAGGTTGGATGCTGTGAACGCCGACACGGTCGGACCATCCTATGGGTTTATGGTTGCACCATCGTGCTCGGCGTTCACACCATCTAATCTTGGAGGTTACTATGATGTATCGACACCACGCGCTCACTGAACGTGAGAAAGCGTATCGTCGTCGCAAGCTTGGTCTCAAGAAGCCGCACTCTATCGACTTGCCGGCTCCCGAGATCAAGAAGGTACGTGAATACCTTGCGCCCGTCAAGCTCGGTTTCGAGCCGCGTGGGTTCGGCCGCAAGGTCAAAGGCATCTCGGCAGCGAAGTTTGCTGCCATCACGGCGAAGCGCGCTGCCATCGGCAAGGGCGTCCACCTCGTATAACAACGCAGCGAGAAGGGAGACGGAACCTCACCATCTCCCTATTCTAATTCTATATTCTAATTCTATAAATCAATCACCGCCTAGGGAAGGCGGCCGGTTGATGTGGAGACGGTTTCGGGCGGTCAAACCATCGAACGCCCTAACGCCCCAATTCTAGCTGTATCGTTTTTAAAACCTATAGAATATAGAATTGAGTAACTTCAAAGACTTACGCCACCATATTCTATAACTTGGAATATTGTTTCGTTCAGCTACATGAACGCCGGTGGTATACCACTGGTATAACGTGGTATACGAACTAAGGCAACCACCACATTGTTATGAACAATGAGGCAGAAACGCCACATATGTGGCCCAGCTATCACAGACCTGTGAAGTGTGTGATGTAAGGTCACGTACACACTTGACACCAATTCGCAACTAGAACGGAGGTGCTCGGTGCGAAACCTTGAGCTGCTGATGTTCGTTCTCGCCTTCTCTCTTGCCGTCCTATCGTTTTACCCACGGAGGTAACGCCACCAATGACCGCGCCAATCTTCAACGTGTCCCGCCGCAAGGTGGGCGGCATATGGTTCGTCAAGCTGGGGCGGATCAATCTGTCTTTCTCGGTCTCGCGGCCAAAGTCTATCTTGGAGGTGCAGCGTATGGACTGCACCACATATCGCGATGCAGTCGACATGGATGCGCTGCAACGCGCACTCAGCATCCGCGCGGCCGAACTCAACGCGGCTGGCGCTACCATGGAGGTGAACTATGACGCCTGAGGTGTACGCGTATGCACACTTCGTGCTGATCCCGGCGGCGTGGCTGTGCCTGCAATATGGGCTCGACATGTTGCTCGACGACGTGGTCCCCATGTCGCAATATCAGATTGCCAGAAGGATCGCCGCCGGTCGATAGTACCCCACAAGGGACCGGCATAGCGCACGTGGAGCTACCGTAAGACAGCCACGGGAAACCTAATAGGAGGATCGCCACATCAGGACAACGACGTCCGGCGAGAGGGTGCCACGCAAGTAGTAGCACCTAGGTTCCAACAACGAGCCGAACAACGAGGCGCTGCCATGCGCGCCTACAACGCCGGTTAAACCATCGAACCATACAACCATGTGACCACATCAAGGTCACGGGCCTGAGCACTAGCTCTGACATGGCCCATACTGTACGATCTGACGATCAGAGAAGTTAGCCGACCGCGGACCGGACCGCGGGGCATATGACCAAAGGTGAACCCTCGCATAGAGGATAGCATCATCCGCTACAATTCCGTGCTCGACACGGTGATGGGTCTGGGAACCCTTGAACGGAGTGAACTCCGGGGTCAAACCAGCCAACTATGAGAGAGTGGACAATGACTGAAGGCAATGATCTGGGACTGCCCGGCGTGAACCTCGAT
>OFQY01000312.1_pt1 | contig 20510 bp, 20 predicted proteins | sample 1542991 | NCBI WGS metagenome assembly OFQY01 (sample SAMN07774224, study PRJEB24372) | wastewater metagenome | isolation source: Exp Tend VB 10WW | collected 2016-02 | reverse complement strand
CTGTTTCCCACGCACCAAGTTCTTGTCCATCGCGATACCCTAGTGCGTTTTGCTCTGTGCCGAGAGGGTTTGTATATGTTGGTTTTGCCTCTCCGCCAACAGCTTGTGTTACCGCGTTTAAAACACCGCCACCGAGGACCATTGGGGCTTCTGTAACAGCATTACCAAAATCCTTTACCAACTCTAATCCACGATGTTGTCTCCCTTCAGCTTGTGCGTCCTCAATAGAACCATAGTCGAAATTCTCTGGGGTTATTTTTGGATATTGTGTGTTAGATGGTTGATTAATTGCATTTAAAGCATTACGAAATTTAACACCATATTCTGGAGCATTGTATATATATTTGCCATTAGCATCTTTTCTTGCTCCATTATGGATAGCTGCTATTTCTTCAGGGCCAAGACCAGCATCTTTCTGCTTCTTAATCTTGTGATACATAACCTTATTTTGGTTAGCTGGCGAAAAGTCATTAGGATCAAACCCGAGTGCTCTTGCATCTGTTTGGAAATTAATAGGTATACCACCTTTAGGAACCGGTGTTTTTCCATTATTCCACTGGAAGGCTCCAGTCGAAGAACCCTTATCACCAATAGCATTGTAGTCAGCACCTCCACCCTTTCCATCACCAGATTCGACACTACGAAGTGCCTTCATAACCTTTATTACTTTAGGGTCAAGTGTTGTTGGGTCTATTTTATCCATATTAGTCTAATATATTATCCCAACTTACTGGGCCTGAGTTATTTTTGTTGTATGTTCCATCTACAACGCCTTCGTACTTTTTAATGTAATCGTCAAGAGAAGGTTTTGGCATACCAGCTTTCTTAGCTAAAGCCGCATCATTAGCAAACTCAGCAAAGGCAGCAAGGTTCTTGAGTTTTTCTCCAACACGCTGTGTAGAGTCAATTGCTAGGTCAGGAATAAATGTCTGAGCACGGGCAAGTTCTGAACCAGTAACCGCCGCACCATAAATGTTGTTTATAATAGGAGCAGTAATACGTCCAAGTACGGCCTCGAAGTCCTGGTAAGGTTTTGTTCCTTTTCCTCCGAGGAATACGCTGTATTTATCAGCGACATACTTGTAAGGGTTTGTTTCAATATCTTTTGGTAACATTGTTGCAATCTGTTGTGTTCCTGCGACAACTTCATCGTAAGAGTCAAACTTCTGACGTTCTCCTGTTGACATACTATTATATAAACCAGAGCGCACTAAAGCTTTCTGTCTTTCTTCTGGAAGAGATGAGAGGTAAGCAAGGTTCTGAGAACGCTCGTCTGCTGTACCACCTTGTACTAATCCGTTAATACGAAGACCTTCTAACCAAGGAGAAGAGCTTAGGTCTCCGAGAATTGTTGGCTTCTTAGCTTCAGCGGAAGCTTGTGCTTTCTCTCTCGCTGTAATTGAACTCAACACAGAGGCATAATGGTCATCGGCCATTGAGCGTAGACCAAACACTTGGTCAGGTGTGAGTGTTACTCCTTCTGGTAGGGCATACAGACCGGTTCCAGTTTCTCTTTCTTTAAGCCATTGATCATAAATACTATCTGATGTCTGAGGAGCTTTTGATTTGTATTCATCAGCAATACTCTGAAGCTTCATTCTTTGTTCTTCTGTCATTGGAACACCAGATGTACCTGTTACAACACCATCTGGCGCAACTAGTGTTTGAGATCCTACTGATGAAGGTGCAGATGTAGGTTTAAACATTGAAGCAGCAGCAGATGACTCAGGGGGAGTGAAGACATTACCTGTAGGCATTGGAGCTTGTGGTGAGGCTGTTGGATTTAAACCGGAAGCATTATAACTACCACCGTTGTTAGGTAATTGATATGTTGGTGCACCAATACTCGGAGTTGTCATGGAATTAGAACTTCCAAGAAAGTTCTTAGGAACCGCTGGATTTTTTTTAAGATAAGATAGTAAGTCCATATAATTATTTTCCTGTTGATAAACCTCCTAATGAGTAAGCACGATTCCCTGCGATGGAACCAGACTTCTGTTGGAATGGGTTATACTTATAAGTCTGTCCAACTTGTACTGGTTTTCCAGAAGAAGTTGCTTGGTATTTATTGAATGTCGGTGAATAGAAATTATTACCGAGGAGTTGTTGGTTGTTAACACTATCAAGACCAGAGTTCGTTGTTATTGTGTTATACGCGGTGTTGTATTTTTCGTTGTACTTGTTCGCTAGTGAGTTTTGTCTTTCCGAACGAGCGGAACTACCCCAAGTTCCTTTTATACCCTCTTGATCAGCGAGAGTATCTGTGTCTTCAATAAGTCCGGTGTTAAGACTATCTATTGTATTTTGGTAATTAGCAGTGTCACCCATAGTGTTAATGTCTGCTTTCTTTTTAGTTGCATCTTCTTGTTCTTTGTAATAATTCAAAAGAGCATTACGACGAGTATCGTATGTTTTATATAAATCATTAGCACTTGTTTGATAAGGTGTTCCACCGAAATCTAATTTATCAGAATTAGACTGTAATACACTCATAAGGAGTGGATCATTTGCTATTCTTGGGTCTGCCATCATCATGGCAATATAAGGGTTACTTGACGTGTTCATATATATATGTTAGTATACTACGGAATAATCCATACTGTAAAGGTGAAGGAACAGTCTGTTGCGGCTCCTGCCGCGTTCCATGTTTTAACCTCGAAGTAATTGGTGTTATAAGCTGATATATTTGCTGTAAATGCTGTTGTGGCTACTGGCGAAACGAGTACGTTGTACTTAGCATCACCAATATTATGTGTTACTTTGTATACACCAGTTGCCGTCTTTGACACGACCCAAAGCTGTGAAAAAAAGAAGCGAGATGTATCAACCGCACCAGCTGCGGAGACAATACCAACACCAGCAATACTTGGTTGTGGAAATTCCACGGTACGGGAGTAAATGTAATCATTTGGATTACTCGGGGCATATTGTTCTTTAATACCAATAGCTTGATCAACTGCCGTACTTCTAGCGCGCTCAACATTCTCTTTATAGAGATAACGGTCACGACTCCCGTATGTTTCCAATACGTCTTCTTTTTCACTCGGTCTTTTTTCTTCTGAATTTATTGAGTTTATTTGTGTCATATTAGTTATAATCAAAACCAAGGTCATCTAGGTTTCTTATCATTGGTACACCAACTTTTACAGCGACCCCTTTTGCTTCTCCATAGACACGAAACTTAATTCTATTAAATTTATCTGTCTGAAACTGTGGGAAGAGTGTCATATACCCATCTGTGAGTTCTCCTATTTCACGCCATACATTCGGGCGGTCTTTGTCTGTTTGATAAGCAAATTTAAACCCAGCAGCATTTTCAGATGGTATAGAAATACCATTGATACGCTTCACGTGTGATTCATTATCAAACGTCATCCAATTTGTTTGGTATTCACAAAATATTGGAAAGGCATTAAAATCATTTGTGACCGATGAATCTGATGTCGAAGGATTAGATATATTAAATGTCCCCTTATAGAAATTAACGGTATCGTCTGCAAATAGAATTACTGATGGATATATGTCGCTTAGTACATAACTTCCAGACGCCGGAGAGCTGGCAGGATTTTCGTATGCGGCACAGGTTGGGGTTAATGTCCCGCTTGAAGATGATATAGCATACGTTGTCCATACTTGTGTTGATACTGTGTATCTAATGATATATTGCTTTGAACTCGACATAGCCGGAACTAAACCAATATTAAAATATACATGATCGTCACTAGACCACCCAAACACATTTGCCTGGTTTGAGTTAGGAATCTTCTGAATAATATCTCGTATCTTCCCAGAAACCTCTTGTGGAAATCCGTTTGATCCAATATAGTAGACACCTGATGGGTGATAGAAATAAAATCCGTTCTTTGACTTAACAATGGCCTCTTGCTGGAAAGCTCCAACCTGTGATATGGAAGTGTTATCAAGTGATTGAGTATTATAACATCTAAAAATGCCATTATGAGTAAAAACGTATAGTACATTTTGTAATCTTGCAAATCCAGTTATTTTGTCACCGTTGTTGGCATTTATTGTTAGGAATGATGCACCACCAGTTACTGGTGCGGTGATACCAGCCGCGGGAATAACATCAGAATAATAAACCCTGTTTAAACCATCGGCGGAGTACGCAGCCCATATTCTACCAGTAAAACCAGCGGATATTAAATCTACAGTTGTTGGGAAAGAAGTACCAAGCGCGGAGGGAGCACTTGCTACTGCATTAGTATACTTTGGTTGTCCGCTACCAGTGTTTGTCATAAGTAAATACCCTTGTACTTGGTCAAATCTATTTTTAGAAGAAGAACCAAAAGTAGCGGCGCGTGTAGTAACACCACCGTCGCCTAATATATCTTGTATTTTTAATGTAGTTCCCTCCTGCCAGAATACTTGTGGGGTACTACCAATACTAGCTTCTTGGAATAAAACGCAACTCTGTGCTCTTGCCCCTGGTGAGGTACCGGTAGCCGTGAACATGTGTCTTGTTGTCATTATCCCAAGAGTATCGTTATGAAAATTCTCAGCATAACTAATAGCACCCACTGGTGATACATAGTGACTCAAAATAGCCTCAGAGATAACTCCTTCAGTTACTGGCTCAAATGGTACTTCGCTGGTTCCTTTTAGCATATTTTATTTATTGTATGATTATTTGTGATTGACCGGTATATGGGTTTCCCATGATGGTAGACAAACCATTCATAAACTTTTTGTAATCCTGGTCATCTTCTCCGAGTGAGTCATCACGTCTTCGCTTGATAGCGAACTTAAGATAGTCCTTATATATATCACGGTAGTGTTCCGGGATGACATCAGACATGAACGTAACATCTACAAGTTGCTTGTAGTAGTCAATATACAGATTCTTACCTTGCAGCCCAGCAGGAATTGGCCTGTCAAACCATAGTTTGTGATTACCGTCTTGGTCATCGAATACTGTGAAGAAATAAGGAACAGAGAATGTCGAGTATGCCCAGCATTGTGTGCCAGCTGCTATATTTCTTGTAATACCCGTACACCCACTGAGAGTATTTGTTAGGAGATTATTTGATGTGTACGGTACTGTTAGAATTGACTGTGTTGGGTCTTCTGTGGCAATCATTATTGAACCAGTTGCAGGGAAATCACCTGTAGATGATAAGATAATTGATGTAGCACCAGATAATGTATCACCAACTGTTATCGAATATCTATTGAGATATGCACGCTGATTCCATTCGCGTTTATCAACATACTTAAGTGGTACATTAGCAGCTACTGACTGTCTAGCATATCTAGCTGCTAAAACAGTTCTGTTGGTTTCAGTAAAATCAATATTCGATGGAAGTGTCACAAAGTTTGTTCCTGCAAGCATTTGGATTGGGTACTCAAAGCAGTGTCTCCATTCGTTGAGTCTACCATAACCGAACGACGTATCAACAAGTCTACGAGCATCGTTAAGTGCTGAAATAAAGAATTCATCTTTGAGTTCAGTATTACCAACAGCCTTACGTACACTTAGCACTAGGCTTGCTACAGTTGTCGGGCCAAGGTCATTCTGAGATACCCCAACACCAGAGTTTGAGTAGTCTGAGTAAATACCGGTTACAGAGTTATAGAATCTCTGTCGATAGTATGTTGACGCTGTACCGGTTGTATCATTATAAGATGTCTTGTCGGCTGACCATTGAATAGCAATCTCCGCAATCTGCGTGAATGAACCTGTGGCAGATGTTGAAGATTCGATAATAACCTTGTCGTATGTTACTTGTGAAACTGGTTCACCGCGAGAGTGGGAGAAGGCACACCCAGACCCAGAAATAAGGGCCATTGTTAAGGAGGTCGTTGTTTTAGAACTAATCGTTGGCATTAGTTCCGCATTTGATGTACCTATCATACCGAACACAACAAGGCCGTTGTCTACGGTAAATTGTTCTGTATTTTCTACTGCAAAAACATTGCTATTTGAAATGTGATCTCTTGATAGATAACTACTTCCCACCACTAGTGATTGATTAACTATTATGTCCATATTTAAAATGTTATTAAATTACCTACGCCTCGGTCTATAGTAAACTTTGGCCCTGAGTTAGTAAAAGATGTCGAAGATTCTGTTGGTGTAACCTCATTAGACGCTGAACTTGCTGATGATTGCCCAATTGCATTCGTCGCTTTTACCGTGAAGGTATATGGGGTCCCATTAGTAAGCCCAACAATATTAACCGTACCAACATAAGGTGATGTTGCTATAACTCCACCTGGAGATGAGGTAACAGTATATAGCGTTATTGTTGATCCACCATCATTCGTTGGTGCTGAAAAAGAGACAAATGCCCCACCACTGCTTGGTGTTGCTAAACCAATAACTGGTCCCAATGGGACAACTGCCGCTGCGGTGTATGTTATATTGGCAGCATTAGATATACCATTAGAGTTTGTCGGCGTAAGTGTGATAGCACCAGAAGCGAGTGGCGTGATAGTGAATGTCTGCGCTGCGGATGATAAGTTCCATGTCAACACAACTGGTTCTAGTCCAGTTGACCCTGCCCCAGTTGGTGTGATTGTAACAGTACCAAGATACGTTGAATTAGGTGTTACTGTAAAGTCTGTACTGGCAGATCTGACATTGCCGCTCGTCGGCCCAGTGAATGTATACGATGACGCCGGCACATACGGTGTGACTGAATTACTTGCTGACGAATTTGAAGAATCCCCGACAGCATTAGTTGCCTTAACAACAAACGTATAGGGGGTTCCGTTACTTAATCCTGATACTGTTATCGGTGAGGTTGCTGATGTACCCGTGAAGCTCCCCGGTGTTGATGTAGCGGTGTGGTTCGTAATAGCAGAACCTCCGTCAGAATTATCTATAAAAGCAACTGATGCTGAGGCATTAAGGGGTATAGCTGTTCCAATCGTTGGAGCAGTTGGGACTACTGCGTTTGCTGTGTATACAATAGGGGCCGCGTTATTTAATCCTGTCGTGTTTGTAACAGTTAGTGTTATTGCCCCTGACGTAAGTGGTGTTATTGTGAATGTTTGGGCGGTAGATGAATTACTAAATGTCAAAACCGTAGGAGACAGACCGGAACTTCCCGCCCCAGATGGTGTAATAGTAACTGTCCCAGTAATGGCAACGTCTGGTGTTAAGGTAAAGTTTGTTGAAGCAGAATTTACATTACCAGATGATGGGCCTGTTAGAGTAACAGCAAGATACGGTTTGATAGAATACATTAAAGAGCTAAACCATCCAGAACCAGAAGACCAGTTTGTTACAAGAGAAAATTGTCCTGCTGGTGTCTTTGCAGCATTAGAATCAAGAATACCAGCAGCGTAGTTATTTGAACCATTGGCGTATGTTTGCCTTAGTGTTGTTGATGCTCCAGCAGTAAAATTCCTACCAAGATTATCTGTTCCCTTTATAAAAGTCGCCACCCACGCGTTGTTTGTGGATGTATTAATATAATCCGTTTGCTGTGTTACCCTGTTACCATTTGTTTGGTTTGGGGCATAAGACTCTGCGGCGTTAGGATCTACTCCAGTATAGGAGACAGCTACAACGGAATCATTCCTACTACCAGGAACGGTTACAGATATATTTTTTGCACCTGTTGCTGGATTAGCTAACCCCCAAACACTAATACCATCCACAAAACTAAAACCACTATTAGATGTTATTATATTTGAATTTAATTTTGTAAGAGCAACCCCATCGTGTGTCACAGATGTTGACCCAGAATCAGTTAACACAAATAAGTATCTGTTTGATCCAGAACAGGTGTGAGAGAAGGTGCCAGTAGTACCATTTGTTATTAAACTAACAGAGCTGCTGTCATACGCGATAGCCATTGGTATATTTTACAATAAAATTATCGTTTTGTCAACACTAGCGTATAATTACCAGGCCAATAACTGACCCTACTACTGCCACCAAGATTAGTGAAACCATTCCGTACACGATTGTCTTTACAGGTTTGAACTCATCTGCTGTGACATAATTCTTTTCTAACTTAGCTTTAATCTCATCAAGTTCACGAATAATAAACTCTAACTTAACCTCAATACCTGTTGGTTCTCGGTCTGCCATACTATGCTACTGGATCAAAATCCGTTGTTCTATTAATTCTAATTGTACCACCACCGGAAGAAGTTGCTGTTCTTAGTGTGCGCGTACCTATCGCGCGTGATGTCGCGATACTTCGGTCTGTTGCTGGGCCACCCGATGTTCTTATCTCATACGCCCCCATAGAAGATGGGTTTCTAAACGGTCTCCCATTCTTATCCCTAATCATTGTTGATAGGGGGGATGTTAATAGAACACCTGTTTGGTAGCATGGTGATGTTGTCCCTATGGTGAGATATGTTGTATTAGTAAACCCTGGATTAGTTAAGATATTTCCTCCTAAGTTGTTGTTTGTACCTCCTGTAGCAGAGATAGCAACAGCAGAACAATTATCCCCATAATTTAATACACCAGCCCCAGACTTAGACATCGTAGCTGTTTGTGTTGGAGAATAGCCAATGTTATTACTCATATTACATGTTGTTGAAGCATTGTTCACAAATACACTTATATCATTATTGGTAGAAATAGAATATATATTATAAATAGCGTTATTAAATACATTCAATACTGCTCCAACAGTAGAGTTGGACACAGCTATTCCAACAGAGCCAGCACCACTACACCCGACGATAACATTCCCAGTCACATAACTTTCACCCGCAGCGGTTGCTTGAACCATTATCATTCCCGAGGAAGTGCCATTGGAAATACAATTCTTTATTAAATTACCTCTAACTATAGTTGGAGTTATTGCAGAAAGAATAGCGACACCATTACCCGCTGTTGTAGAATAACAAGAGTCAAATGTATTCCCATCTATAACACAAGACTGTGCATTTTGTACACGAATACCACAACCACCGTTAGATATAGTATTACAATTATAGAAATAGTTATTAACAATTCTACCAACTGCTGTCGCGGCGTTAAGTGTTATCCCTCTTGAGGAGGTATTCCCTGTAAAGTTTTTAATATAAAAACCAGATATAGTTATAAGCCTATTGTTTGTCCCAGTAAGCCCCATAAATGACCCTGTACTTCCTGTTCCATCTATAATAGCTAGATATTGTGTTTCTGCCTCAACAGATAAAGGTATGTTTACGTTTCCGTTTGTAAAGCCAGTTATAAACCCAGACGCAAAAGTGTAAGTATCATTGACAAAAGTAATTCTGGCATTAGTAAAATCAAAACCATCATATAATACCGAAGCTATATTAGATATAGCTGAAACTGCAGTAGTGTTCCCTAGAGTTTTTACGATTGAAGGGAAGATACCCCCTGTCCCCGACACATTCACTATTTTTGGATTTAGATTTGCAACATTTGTAACCCAGAGAGTTGGAACGCTTGAAACACCTGTGCAGGTAGTTAGTGTTGGTCTGAACCCAATATAAGCAGTAGGGAAGAAATGAGAGTTTCTTCCTGTGAAGGTGCATCCTGTTGCGGTTATCGTCCCGTAGTTGACACCAGAATTATCATTCCCGCGTATACAAGCATCATCACCACTAAAAGTACACGTTGTAAAGGTTACGTTGCCAGTCCCCGAATTGTTTGTTTGAGAAAACTCCCAAGTGTTAGCCGCTACGGATGTATCAGCAAACTTATTAACGATGGTTGCAGTAACTACCGTATCGCTTGTTCTTGCGGTGATAAGTGCCGCCCCCGTAATGCCGCTTTCTGTAGCCACAATCATACAACCAACAGGCCCGTTGCCTCCAAAGATACTTGTAGCAAAAGGAGTACCAGAAGCCGCAGTTATCGTAACCCCCGCTGTTTCCCCAGAAGAAACTCCTGCACTTCCAAGAGTAAGCCCCATTGTCGGGTTGTATTGTGTGGTATCACGCCCAGCAATGTGCTGTCGTTTCAAATACGACATTCCTACGTACGAATAGAAGGTACAACCTGTGAAAGATATGTTTTTAAGGTCGGCATACGGGATAGAAGAGTCTTGCGTTAGAGAAATGTATGTACGGAAAATTGTATTTGTATGAGTAATATCGTTAGAGTTTTCGTACTTTACACTTTCATTTCCATACGCATCAAGGTCGGAATCAACCCATGCGATATTCTTTGATGGCTTATCGACGGCTACTGCATCAAAATCGTTCCCGTGTCCTGACTGCACAGGTGGTCTATCCGCACTCGTTGTGACTCTCGTGAAAGTAATGCCGTCAATTGAGTTGATGCTTATAGCCTGTATGGGGCCGTTCACACATTCAACATCGGTAATGGCAATTGCATTCGAGCCATAGGCATTCTGACCAGCGAGACTGATACAGGCCCCATTTAAGATATTATTAGCCCCTGTTTCTACTTGTCGTACATACGTTGTCGTAAGAGCACCTTCAGTTACTAAGGTTTCGTTTACCACGATAGACCCCGCAGATACCGAAGCAATCGTATAAGTACCGTTATTACTTACCGTTCCCCCAACGACGATAGTCATGCCTGCTGAGAAGCCGAAAATCAACCAACTACTATTGGCATCGGTTATTGTCTTTGTCCCCGAGGTGAATGAGATATTTGCCGATGATGGTGTATATCTTACCCTCGCTCGTCCCCCATCGAGGTAGAGATTTTTTACTGTATTACTTTTAGCAAGACCACTCCCTGTCCCAGTTATCATTGACCCTACAAAGGTAGCACTTAAAGTGTTAGTCATAAGTATTCGGGACTTATTACTAGCATCTGCCCCCTGAAGAGTCCGACTATTGGGCATACTAATTGCTACCCCAGAGGCATCTGGTTGAACATAATACTGTCCTCCTGCTGTGAGTTGTACATCATCAGTAACAAGAGCCGCGTTTATTGCGGCTACATCGGTTGCCCCAGTGATGTCTCCTGATGGCGAAACTGTTATCATATTAGAAGTAAGAAACGGTTATGTCCTGAGCGGCGGTTGAGGTAACGATAGTGAGTCCTGTTGTGAATGCAATATCAAAGTTAAGCACTATTTGGTTTGCAAGGAGTGTCGCTGGCATTGTGATAGTCCCAATAAGAGTACCAGATGCGGCTGTGTTATCGTAGATAGTGATAACCCCTAATGCTGTAGCTTTATTGATTATGATTTTATTTAGAAAGCCGGCTGACCCTTTTACAACTGTAGTTGTAGGCGCTGCCAAAGTGATGTTTAAGAATGAATTTGGTTGGTATACCTTCAGCCTATCGTTTGTCTGGTCTTCTCCTGAGATAAGAGAAGCCATGTTTACCTTTAGGTTGCCTTGCGAATCTGCCATTGGGCCAACAGACTGTCCGTTGGCTAATGTTTGTGGTGATGATAAATATTCTAGTGGTGGCATATAAATTAATTGGAGCTAATTTGCTCTGCCCAGCCATCGAGGATTTCTCGATAACTGAAAGAGTAAACTAAACAGATTATGCACCTGTTGAGTAATACCATCCACGAAGGTCTGCTGCACCGAACTGACAGTAAAGTGTCGCTGTCATAATAAGGTCTAGGTTTCCTACGAAGTCCTCACGAAGATCAGAGATTTCGAGTGGCATTGATTCAACGTACTGGAAACCATAATTTTCGTTAACCATTGCTGAGTCAAAACCATACCACTGTATTGAAGAACTACCTGAACCACCATAAACGGCGAGAGGGATAATTTCAAAACTAGCAGTTGGGTTTCCGTCAACAAATGATCCTGTTGTACCAGGGGTAGCTCCTGGATATTTTCCATTCTCAAGTGTCTTCTTGATAGAAGAAGCTAGGAAGAAAGCAGAAGAAGAGTCCTGGAACATGAATGTATCGAGCTTCGACATGAGTGGAAGACCGCGACCATCTTTCTTTTGTGCGTGAAGAGCACGCATCGCAAGTAGGTTTGCAAAACTAAAAGCACCAGTTGTGGTATTTGACCAGTTAGTACCTCCGTCTTCACGGGTGTGTGATGCTGACCAAAGAGCTACACCATCAGCTGTGGTTGTATCAACAGTAACAGATCCCTGAAATCCTCCGATTGGAGTGAAGGAGAAAGATGTTGATGCACCGTTAGCGATGATTGACTGTGCGTAGTAGTTCTTAAGGTGAACGATTGAGTTCTTAAGGTTAAGAACCTGTGACTTGATGTTGGCATCAATCTTAGCACCATTCTTTGATGTAAAGAGGTAGTAGTAAGACTGCTTTGAAAGACGTACACGGTTCGTGAAGATTGCTTGTGTGAAAGTCTTTGTATTTCCTTGGATAGGAGCATCTGATGCTGGAACTTGACCATCGGCGATAACTTGACCCATAGCGAGTCCTGTTACACCTGTCATAACGTATTGGAGTTGATTCCATGTAACTGAGTTTGAATACTTTGAGTATTCCTCCACTACAGTAGGAGATACCACTGGGTAGATTTTCTTAACGCGAGCGTCAAGAATTGTTGAGTATGAAGCGACTAATGACATATATTATTATACGCGACGAGCGATTATTTTTTTATCCGCTGCTGCGCCGACAACCGCGAGCTGTACAAAGACGCCAGTTGTTCCTGAAACGTCTGTACCGGTGTTGTTAAGTGTTACTCCTGTAGCACCAAGAATCATTCTCTGTCCATTATGAGCAGAGTTTGAGTTGTTTTCTGTGTCTACAAGAAATTCATCTTCTTTTGAACAAACTGTAGCACTAAAAGGAGTTGATCCTGATGCAAGAGTTTCATTCGCGAGATATAAAGTTTGGTTAGCGGTTGTAGCCGCAACAGCAAGCTGAAGTGCACCTGTCGTGATTGAGTTGAAGTAGAGGGCACCTGTTGTGATAGCAAGAGATGATCTCCCTACTGAACGCACATCACGTGTGTTTTTTGGGGTTATTAATTTAAATGACATAAAATTATAAAACTTATAATGTGGTTGATTGAAACCACCTTCGTAACTTGAGAACTATTCCCAACCAAATTCTTTCAAATCTAGTCCAGCTTCTTTCATCGTCGAAGCAAGTTTTTCATCTGTCTTTGAAACAATTGGTGCTGATTGGGTGTTGGAGGAGAAATCCACGAGGGATCTTTTATCGGCTGACTCTGCGGCCTTTTTTGGTCGTAAATCAACTTTAGGGAAAAGATATGCGCGTGCTGTGTCCATTGCAATAAGAATATCTTGTCCTGTTGACTGCGGAGTGATATTAAATCTTTCCACAACAAAGTTTTCTAAGGCTTCTTTTTGTGCTGGATTGGATGCTATATCTTTATGAGTAGCATAGAATTTATTTGCAGCATTGAGATGCTCTGATTGTCTTTGCTGGGTTTCTTTATCAGCAAACTTTTCTTCAAGCATCTTGGCTACTTCTTCTTGAGATAGGTAGCCCATCTTACGTAAAGCTTCTTTTGCTATTTCTTCTTCTGTTGGAGCCTCTGGTGACTGGCTGGCCTCAATCTTTTCTGGTGCTTGTACAGCTTCAGAAGATTTGTGATTAATTGCAAGTTCCTTTCTTAAGGATTTTATATGTTTAGCAAGTGCTGATTTTTCTTCAGAAGATTCTGCTTGTGCTTTCGCCTGTCCAGCATCGTAAATTTGTTTACGGATGTTGTACTGTAAGTCTGATTCTCCTTCGTATTGTGAAGGTGGGTCCGAAATCTTAATTTCAGGAGTAACTGGTTCTTTCGGTTGTTCAACAGATTTTTCCTCTGTTTTTACTTCTTGTTCCGGTGTCTCTACCTTCGGCTCATCAGGTTGCTTAACTTCTTGCTTGTCATTCCCTGGTGTTTCTGTCGCAAGCTCTGGGAAGTTTAGAGCATCGACGTCAAATGTTTCTTGTTCCATACTACACTCGTATCGCGGAGGTTCGCGTATTGATTATATTGTAATACATTAATAATAAGTTGTCAAGCTAGTAGACCTTTCTTTCGTCAGCTTTAATGTCAAGTTGCTTAATTATTTTTGCAGACTGATTCTTAAAATAATCAGCCTCAAATGACGACGGTCTTCCTTGACCTCCAGTAAACACAATACTCCTTGTATCATAACGTACAAGCCTGTCAGTAAAGTCTCCATTAGAGAATTCATGCTCAGTAAGTATTTTAGGAATAAGTAGCGTATAAATATTGGTTAGGTCATGCTTAAATAAAAGTGTCTCTGGGTATTTAGAAAACACATCATTTTTGACCTGTGTTTCCGTGCGATCATCTGGTAGTAGAGTACCAAATGATTTCGGCGCGAATACTGGCACCTTACCATCCCTAAAGTATTTTGCGGGATCATTTTCACCCATAAACTTTTTTACCTCAGATGTTGATAAGTAGAGCTTAGTGCGTGTTGTTTTGTACGCACCAGTTTCTGTCGGCTCTATTAAGTCTTCGTACCCATCATATTCCACTTTCTCTTTAACTGGTTCTTCACTAATAATTTTAGGTTCTTTTTCTTTCATAGTTTTAACTAGTTTATTAATTGCTCCTTAGTCTCCTCGGAGTCACGTGCCTTCTTTAATGCTTCAAGTTGTGGTTTAAAGAATGTCTCTACAAAATCTTTAGACGATTCTTTAAGTGTCACCTTAGCTTCTTCAAATTCCTCGATAGGTACCTTAATAACTTCTTTGTTTTTTAGTGTACACAACTGTAGTGCTTCCATAACTAATGCAATACCAAGAGGGATGTGCATCGGTGCGAAGAATTGTACAAGTTCGCCCTCTTTAATATCTTTATTCGCATTAAAATAAATAGGTACTGCCGCTTCTACCGATGGAACAAAAGATGTGTCTGCTGTAACGAGTGCTGCCGCAAGATCTTTTTGTTTAAATTGTTCACTCACGATTGCAAGCAAATCATTCGCTGACATTATTGCGTAGTCTCTACCTTTAGGAGTAATCTTGATTAATTCTCTTTCGATTGATTCATCGTCGTATTTAATATCAATACGAATGTCATCGTTTTCAAAAAAACTTCCTTTTTTCTATGTAGTAGTTTGGCCATATTATTTAGGAAGCTGTGAATTATTAATAACAAACTGTGTTATATCTTTTTGTAACTTATCAATTGCTTGTACGCCAGCAACATTCACAATAGTGTCAAACTCATTGTCTTTAATCCACTCTCCATAATTCCCTCTTAGTGAATTAATAACAGCCGAAATCGCCGGAAGTTTTTCCAGCGTAAATATCTCTTTTATTTGGTATTCGTATTGTTTTAAATTTTCGTTCATATCTTATCGTGATAGCTTCGTTTATAATTAGGTTGGCTATGATGCTGCCCTACCCACGCTCGCTTGGACCGCAGCATTCATTGGTGACTGGTTGAGCGCTCGTTCTTGTGGAGCTGGTGCCTGTGTTGGATCGGTGCCATCTGGCATCGTCTGTGCTGATGGGCCGCCCTGCATCGGCTGACCATCTGGCCCCATAACAAACGGCTTCACCATACCACCTTGCATAATCATGTCGTACTGTTGCTTTGGAATGTAGTCATATATATTTTCTTTTTGTACTTCCAAGAAAGTCTTAAGGGCAGATAGTTGGGCAACTGCCTGGATAGGATCTGCTTTTGCCAGACCGAAAATTAGTTGTAGTGAACTCTGAATGATTGGGAATAATTGCATTGCTGTCTGCTTCTGAATTTCAGCACTAGGAAGTAGCATTGAGTTTGGATCAATTTTAAGGAGAACTTTGTCATAACCAATCTTGTCCGGTGATTCCATATCGTAGATACTAGAAAGCATCGCTGACTTAGAAATACTCACTGATGGAGATCCAAACTCTTGCATTTGCTGGTTAGTAAAATCAGACTCAGAAAGATTATCTTGTGAGTAGTCAAAAGATACTGGTACGCGCTGTGATGCAAATACTGAATAATTTGATGGAATTTTTAATGGTACTCCATATTCATCAAGTTCATCTGAGTCAATCATTTCATTCTCGCCTTCTTCTACGTGGAATGATGGGTTGGCTTCTACGAATGTTCTTACCTCATCTTCATTAGAAAAAATAAATTCCCTTGGGTTTACTTGATCTTGTTCAAGCCATGAGAAATAAATACACGCATCATTTTCGAGCATTTGCTTTAGAGAGTTGCGAGGAATAATTAAACGGTTGAGGGCCGCTTCTTTAAGAATTACAGTAGCACCAAGAGTTGTTTCTGAAGAAGATCCAGACACAATATTATTGACACCAGTATTTTCTTCGATGTCGATTTTTTGTGCGTTTGCGTAGTTAATACCAAGGGTAACATTTCCTGTGGTTAAAATTTTCTCAAGCTTCGCCCCATTTGGAAGTTGATTAATTCTGTTTGCCCCACGCTTATAACTTAGATCTCCATTACCTGTTATGCCTGATGCAAATAACAACGGTTCAATCTCTGCAACAACTTGCTCGGCATTTACTGAATTAATATAGTTATATATTGCAGCATTGCCACGAATCATTTCGTACAATCCAACTGTGTATGGATTCTTTGCATCCTTAATAAAGCCGTGCCCTACAACAACTGATCCATATATTTCATCATTAGGCATCTCTCCATCATAGAAACAAATATTATCAGACGCGATGATATATCTGTTGTCTATTGGGTTTTCATAAAAAGTAATAGTAACGTGAGTGGTAGCCTTTTCTGAGTCTTCATTTTGTGCTTCTATAGAAACACCAGCGGGTTCTTTTGACCTCTTGCCCATTCTTTTCTTGAGCTTTTCGTATTCATCTTTCGTGATGTCAATTTCGTATAAAACTTCTGGACGATTTACGTTATGTGTTGGTTTGTAAGACAACCCAAGCCATGTACGTCGAGGATCAAGTGGTTCTCGGTATATATCATCGAAGACAATCTTTTTAGTTTTTACACCATTAATTGTTTTATCAACAATCGTTTGTTTAGGATAAATTCTCCACGCATCCCAACCGTATGTAAATTTATCTTGTACACAGGTCTGTAGTGTCATCTGTCCGTTCATCTCAGGAACTTCCCATGATCGCTTCCAGAGTTCTTTGTACGCGCGAGCTTTAATCTTATTAGTTGAATAAGTATCTCCATTTGGAATGTTAGCTGCGATTGCTGATGCGGCCACGAGTATTTTTGAAAATGCGAGTGGCTCTGCTGCTCGTGGTACATTAGATACATCTTGTTCCATCCCTGACACACGAGGAAATACCGCCCAGTCAGTAGCCCCATCTGAACGTATTGTTGGCCAATACACCATTGTGCGAGTTGACTCATCAACCTTACGTTTTACAACACCTGTATTAACTAAATTTTCTTTGATTTCTAGGCACAGTGAATCAAATTCTTGACGGTATTTATTTTGCTTAAGCTCTAATTTTTTAGAAACGAGGAAGTTAATAGATTTATTCTTGGACTTGTCTTTGAGTTCATCTTGCATGATAAAATAATACCATTTACTTTACAAAATGTCAATGTTAATGTATATTAATTTGCAAAAATTGCGTTTAAAACACTAACTGGTTTTGCTACTTCTATTTTTTCTGTGGCACCCTGTAAAACAGCTACCGCAATCGCCCATGAAATTACTACGTCATCGTGTGACCCAACACTTGCTTGTGGTTTTCCTCTCTTATCGCGAACAAAGGTAAGGATCTCATCTAAAAGGGGACGACAGTTAATCATCTCTGTGGAGTTGAAATGTTTTTTAGCTTCTCCGAGCATAAAATCACGATTCTTTTTGTTTGTAAGCCAGCCGTATGATTGAGTTGGTTCTTTTGTAATGCGATCTACTTCTGTGCGCACATATATGTTTGGGTAGTTAGAATTACGCACTTCAGTGTTAACCCAGTTACCATCTTTATTGAATTCAATAGCAAGCATGGCGTTGTTATAGCGTTTACCTAGTGCCATAACAAGTTGTGAGAACTCATCAGGTTCGATATGCCCACGATACAATGCTTTTACTTGTTTGTCAATACCAAGCACAACTGCTACTGTATAATCGCCATTCAAAAGTCCCTCTGCCACATCAGCCCCCACCACGTAACGTCTACCTGGTCTTGAATCATCATAAATATATAAATCACCCTTATCATCTTTTTCAAATACCCCATTAATGAAAGAATATCTTCTATAGTTGTCATCACATCTGTCTAGAAATGCCGCTGCTTTGCGAGAAGAAAAGTATGGTGACCCAGAAGACAAAAACGCTTCCATCGGGTGGGTTGGGTATTCTTGATGGAGTTTGTCGATGTCCTTATTCGCATTGATGTACTTCAAGTAGTAGAAGTTCATCTCCTTATCGGTAAGCTCGTTTTCTTCTTGGTATTCCTTCCAATTTATTTCACATTCCTCCATTTCATCTGCGTGGATTAAGCCGTCGACTGCTGCGGCGTCTATTTCCTCGGTGTCCCACTTCCAATTATAGAAGGCGGTTTTAAAGTGGGCCTTCGAGAGAGCTGGTGTTACGGTGTCACGGATCTTCCACGCTGGCATAAAGATGTCATAAAACAAACCTGATGCTCCTTCTGCGGTACTCTCAATAATAGCCTGACCACCTACTGGGATAGCAGGAAGTGTTCCTGTGATTATTTCTTCAGCGCGACCTTGATAGAGCTTAGCCAATTTACCTAGCTCACTTATGTGCACACCAACTGAAAAAGTTCCGGAGCGTGCACTATTGCTTACACCAATAGCAGATACGGAACCATCAGGATAGGAAAACTGTTGTCTACTAGCTTTAGCTTGCGACATGTCGAGGATTCCTTTAAGTGCTGGACAAAAGTTTTTGATTGCATAAATTATTTTTCTATTAAAGATCTCATTGGCGTCCTTTAATGTGTGGGCGATCTGTAATGCTTCAGAGTTAGGTCTGAATATTACTTGATCTAAGAAGTATAATGATATTAGCGTAGTAAATCCTAATTGTCGAGCTTTAAGGATTGCTATTTTCTTATACCCAGCAGCAAGGTAGTTCTCAAAGAAATGCAGTTGGGCTTTGTTGAGTTTGAATAGCGCCTTCCTTCCATCTTTGGTCATTATGTAATAAAGGTGTTGCAGACGCCACAAAGTAGATTCCTTAGATATGAAAGCATTGAAATGAAACTCGATAAGATAATCTACCTGGAGATGTACTGGAAGTTCTTTAACTATTACCTTCTTACCGTCAAGTTCGGTTTGTACATTGAGTAGGTCTTCGATCATTTATTTATAATAACACATTTTTGTATTTTGTACAGTCTAGCTTTACTTTTTATTCGGTGATATGATATAATGTTTTTAACGCAAAACTCGAAATACTAGATGCGTTACATAAATATCTAGTGAAGAAGCGATCCCAACTTCCGTCAGTATAGCCGTCCAATCGTGGAAATCTTGGAATGGACAACCAAGCTCAAGTGTAGCGGTGCCTAGATTGATTAACGCTACGCCGGTGAGACCCATGTGTACCAGCATGAGAGTCATAGTTATCAAGAGTTGATTCTGAGAGAAAACAGAAAAAATCAACGAGGTCTCCATTGGTTTTGTCTTGTCTAACTGATACTTAATTAGATTATTAATGCAAACTCAGGCTTCAGCCCTCATCCGTAGTATAGCCTGAAAATTTGTTTTTATTGATAGTTAAATATCACACCCTTGATAAATAAGGGTTTTAGGGAAGTTGTTTGGGCGCGTCGCTCATTTTGTGCCTTTTACTTTTAGTTGAACTTAACACCAACCACCATGAACATCACACAAACAAAAGAAATATTAATCAGTATTGCATCAGATCGTGGATTTGATGAATTAGCAAAACACATCGAGAGTTATATAGTGCCGGTGAATATGTCTAACCTTAACATTACAAAGATGCCGGAGGCGACTTGTGATGGGTGCCAGTAAGAAGTTGACAGTTATTTTAAATATTGTATAATATAATAACTGACGTACTTACTTTGTGAGGAATACAGAAGTATGATGACCACCTTTAGGGGTGGTTTTTCATACATCATACTTCATACTGAGGTACAATAGTCCCTGAAAGGGGATTTTTTGTTTATGGTACCTTGATAAAACGAGGGGGGTGTATACATTGACAAGTTGGTATACAGTATATACACTGTATACATGAAAGAAATTATAATTAAAGAATTTGGAGGAAGATATAAAGCAAGAGAAGATGGGGAAATAATATTTGTAGATACTGGCATGTGTAAACTACAAGGTAACGATACCAAGGGGTATAAAACAGTATCTATTACTTATCTTGGTAAAAAGAAAAAAATTTCTGTACATAGACTAATTGCTAAAGCTTTTATCCCATATGAAAATGAAAGACAACAGGTTAACCATATTGATGGTAATAAAACTAATAACCATGTAAATAACTTAGAGTGGTGTAGTATACAAGAAAACTTAGAACATGCTTTCCAAAATAATCTAATACACTTAGCGAAATTAAAAAAAGAAGAAGTTTTAGATCTGCTGGAAGAAACTAATACTTTCACGGAACAAATGAGTGAAAAGTACTGTGTTGGCAAGGGTACAATTAGAAGTATATTAGAAAAGCCTGGGTTGACTTACAGGCACTTTAGCAAAAAAGATTAATTTACAGAATCCTTACTTGGACTAGTAGGGGTTCTTTTTTT
>OFQY01000311.1_pt1 | contig 20589 bp, 33 predicted proteins | sample 1542991 | NCBI WGS metagenome assembly OFQY01 (sample SAMN07774224, study PRJEB24372) | wastewater metagenome | isolation source: Exp Tend VB 10WW | collected 2016-02 | reverse complement strand
ATCCGCCCATCCGCATCCCACTTGCAGAACGTGGTGTCGAACCCGAAATCTTCGAGGAACAACTTCGCACTCGCAAACGCCACCGCACGCCGTCCGTCAAATTGAATCAGGTGTGCGACCACGTCGCCTCGCTCATCTACTGCGGCAATGTTGGAAAAACCGTCGTCCAGTTTCATCATCCTCAAAACGACAGGCTTCGCGGCCTTCTCTTCACTCTTCTTCTCATCATAAATCTTGGGAATCATCACTTTGCGCCTTTCTTCGGGTTGCGTGGAAAATACTTAAGGAACACGCCGCACGCCCTTGTACGAGAGGCCCACACGCTGGCCGTTGTGTTCTTCCACCTGTGCTTGCGGCAGAACTCATCCAGAGTTTTCGCGTTGTTCCAGTCCATTGCACGAATGTTGTTTGACGGCGATATTAGTTGTCGTTTAGCCATGATTAGTATATTAGACAATATGTTTGAGACAATGCAAGTGGAAATCCAAATTATTCAGCCGAATCGTCATACGGCTCGTCTCCGCTGTCCCTGTCCTCTTCGTCCGGCAGGTTCAGGTACTTGCCCGCGTTGGCGACGAAGCTGCCGGAGAGGATCGCGGATATGAGGCCCGCCGTCTTGTGCGAGACCTGGGGCTTGTCCACGTCGTCGAATGGTGTTTCACTCCGTATCATCGCGTAGCTCCTTTTGCTGGCCGCCCCACTGCGAAGCCATTGCGTCAGCAATCCCCTGGAACGTCCTAGAGGCAATCTTGGCGCGTTCTGCCTTACGGGTGCCACTGGTAACGTGCGACCATACCGACATCCGGCTCCCGTTGGATTTGGTGTAGAAGCGGCCCTTGCCGACGATGTTCGTGGGATTGAGTTGATGCAGACCCCGGAGCCACAGACACGTTGGCTTCGTCGCCTCGTGGCCGAACTGCCAGGGGTTGATGATCTGGTCCGGCTTGAGAAATCGGCTGCTCATCGTCCCGATGGGATTCTCAATCGCAATGCTGGAAACTGGCGACTCCCATAGTCGCATAAAGAACGCGGCGGCCATCTCGGTCAGCGGCCACCGTTCGGGGCGCTTGTGGTTCCACCAGATGCCCATGCTGCACAAGTATGTGCATGGAGGGTGGGCAATCATCAAGTCCCAGCCACGATCGAGAACCTTCAGGACATCACCTTGAATGTGATTGCCGGGCCGCTCGCTCGGCAGCAGGTCGCAACTCCAGGCATCGTGTCCCAGCGCGGCGAATGCGTCTCGGACAATGCCGGAAAACTCACAGGCGATCAACACTCTCATTCCATCGCCTCCTGCACCTTCCCCCAATATCCATCAGTCGCCTTCATCCTCTTCCGCCACGCCGGGCCTGCATTCCAGCACCGCGCCCGCTGCTCATCGGTCGCGTTCTTCCCCGCCCACCGATCCGTGTACGCCTCAAAGACACGCTTGGCGTAGTCCAGCCGATCCACATCGCTCCAATCGCCGGGGACGCGCGAGTCGATCCATGCGGCCCGCGAGCATTGCAGTGGGCCGCGTGACAGCCCGCCGTCACCCATTGTGGGGCCGTCTGGCGCGTTGCTCGATTCCACCGTCCAGATGGCGTGTATGAGTTCTTCGTGCGCGGCGTGGGCAAATGGAGAGCCGCAGGTGAGTGTCAGGTACGCGGGGATGAGGAGGTGTTTGATTTTCATGGGAGAGTCATCGGGCTGCTGCGGCATGGACTTTAGAGATTCTTCGGCGTTTCCATTGACTTATCAGCCAACGCCATCCACCGATCAACCGTAATTGCGAGGGCGTCAATCATCTCCTCTTGCTTGTCAAGCAGGCTCGCCAGCTTGCGAATGATCGCCTCGCGCCCAGCTTCGTCACTTTCCGCCGCGATCTTGAAGGAATTGCTGACAAAATCGTAGTTGCTCATGCTTTCACTCATCACGTCTCCAATCTGCGGGGTTTACGCGTACCACTTTTCAATCTCTTCAAACGCGGCACGCACTTCAGGATCGTCAATGTATTTCAGCAGAAGTTCGTCGGCCTCAAAGTGATTGCGCTCGATATCACCTCCACCATCAGCCAACTCCATAAGCCTCTGTACAAGTTCATCTCGGTTCATCAAGTCTCCAATCTGCGGACGCTGCAGCAGGTCATTCACCACCATCAGCGGAATGATCATTTCAACTCCGCGATCATTCGATCCCACGACTCAAACCGATACATTTTCCCGCCACGCTTGAAGTCGTATTTGCGCCCACGAGACACGAACGTACGAGAAAGCTCGTCGCTGGTCATTTCAACGAACACACCGAACATGATCCCGATTTCACGAAGCTCGTCACGCAGGTCATACGCAACTCCGTCCGCAACATCGCAGTCTTGGATGAGTTCTTTTACAACCCCCCCTCTTGTCATGGGTTCATCACACAGACCATGTTCAACAGAGTCGACAGACTCTTCAATCCTTCTGGATATTTCATCTTCAAGAAGCTTGCTCATGGTGCATCTCCAAAAGACCGCAGGTATGCGGCGGGGGGTTAGAAAATCGGCCTTCCATCAATCACAATTGAACTGCCGACCAGTTCGCAGCCGCGAACATTGCACCGGAGCCAGTTCAAAACTCTTGCAGTCGAAACGCCATCGGAAATCCACCGTTTCGCCTTTTCAATGGCCTTCTCGCGGCGAACGAAGGATGCCTCGTTTGTATTTTTCTCGTGCAATTCACTCCCTCGCAACGCTAACCCCGCGCACGTCGATCCAAGTCTGCGGATATCCCCGCCATCGGTTCCAATCACAATCCTCCTCTTCGGACATGGCGTTCCGCAACATTCGCAAGCATCACCATCGGATGATTCAATTCCTAAAAACTTGTTCATCGTCGATCTCCAAAAGACCGCAGCGGGCGGAGGAGCCTTGGAAAACTCGCGCCCAGCGTGCGGTCGAATCTGATTTGGTCAGGGTTCCAAGGCTCTGACACATACATCCTGCACCAGAAATCGGCGTTTGCAAACGGAATCTTCAGGAAATGTGAGAAAAATGTCGTTATGCTTCAAAAAACGACGCTGGCATGACCTGCCGCGACTCAGGTGCAAGGAGTGAAGATGGGTAATACGTGCGAGACATGCAAGTGGTGGGCTTGCAGCTTTAATTCAAGCCACCCTCTTCCCCACATGTACACGGATCGTGTTCGCGGTTGTGGCTGTCAGCGTCAGCAGTGCGCCGCCGGGAATCTCCATCTTGATTTCATGATCGATCGAAGCGTTAGCGGTCAATGACCCAGCCTGCACATAGTTCGCGTCGGTTGCTCCCCCGTCATACGAAAGCGATAACGTGTATGTTCGGGTTGATGAATCTGTGTTGATGACGTGGATAAAAAGCCCGGTGGGGCAATCATCCAGGCGGATTTTCAACGGATCTGTCGTGATGAGCAGTTCGGTTTGCGGGAGAGACATCTTTCACCTCTATGCGACAAGTGCTTCGTCGATCGTTTGTCCGCCGCCGGTTGCGCTGGGCAGGTGCAGCCCGTATCGGCTTCCAATTCCGTAGAACCGCTCAAACCATTTCTGAAACTTACCCCCCCAGTTATTCGAGATGGTGAAGCGCCAGCGATCCCGCGCAACTGCGAGGGTTGCACCTCGCACGACGGATACGAACGGCCCAGCAGATGAGGCCCGCCGCATGGGTGCGAGGAAGAGTTCATCCATGTAGACGTTGCGGGTGTTCTCCACTGCAACTGTGGTTTCATTGACGAACTTCACGCCTGACGGAATCTGATCGGGAGTTTTGAATGTCGCGGTGTTCAGCGTATATGAGCCAGTGATTCCGCCGAACGCGATTGACACTGCCGCACTGCCGGAATCCAAAATAGTGTTGCTACCATCCTTCACACTCAATCGGGCTGTCCCGGCGCCGAGCGTCCCGCCGTGTTTCAAATAGCACCCGATGACGTATCGCTGGCGGGGTAGCAACCGCCCGAGCGTTCCCGTTGCGCTGCTCCCGCTATTGATGGTCTGCTCCAGCGCAACCAGCGTTGAGCCATCACCGACAAACTTCAGAGCCTTTCCGCCACTGACATACACCGCCGATGCTTCCTGCAAGAAGTCGGTTCCGGCAGATCCCGCTGTCGCAGTGAACTTGTTTGGCACATTCGCGGTGATGAGGTCAAGGTCGCCGTTGTCGAGAACGGATTGATCGATCCCGGTTGCTGCGCCCACCGCCGGAGCGATCGATCCGCCCCGCGCGCTGATCCCTGCCCCGCCCGGCCAAATTGAGTCCAGCCCATCCCTCGCCGCCTGCGAGGTGATTTGATACGCCTCGTTGCCGGTGCGCCCGATGAGTTGTGCATCCTCAACGCATTCGATGTAGATCGTCCCCGCCGGCAGATATTCCATTGTCTGACCGAACTCATCTGTCACACTGGCAATCACGGTTCCGCTTCCGCTATTGCTTGTTCCGTCCGCGCGTCCTGCCGTCACCGATCCTGCGCTGACGGTGTTGGCCTTCACCGATTCGCTCGATTGTGTCATGTCGTCGATGAGGGCACGGAGCGCGAAGTAGGTATTCTTTGTTGGGAGGGGGATGGCTGCGTGAACCATTTCGATGAGGGTGGTTTCCGCGTCCTGCTGATACCCACGCATAACCTCTGAGAGTTTCGCCATCTGCGCTGATTCGGCGTTGACGCCTCCCGCAAGCCACTGTGTATCGGCTGCCGCGTACTTGCCGAGGATGGTTGCATTGCCAGCCAGAAGCGCAGTCATGGCGGTCTGCACTTCTTCCGCGCGTCCGGCGATTGCGCCCAGCTTGTCGAAGAGTCCGGTTCCGCCATCCAGTGTGATCACACTTGCCATTTTTGAACTCCTGAAATCAAACCCACTTCGCCCAGCCAATCCTTCAGACGCGCGAGGCAGCCGCAGCCTTCGATCAGGCTCGCGCGCGGCACTGCGAATTGAATGACTTTTGGTGTGCCGTACCATTCACACAGCGCCCACCGGGTCACAATGCTCGTTTGTGTGGGATTGCCATTGTGGGCTGCGTTGCACCCGCACGGCGGCCCGTTCACAGTAACGACCGACTCTCGCCACCACGATCCGTTTCTCAATCTGTGAATGAACCACGCCAGCCAGCCATGCGGACTTCTCTTTGCACAAGATGCCGCGCAAGTGACCGATGATACCTTCCCGCCGAACAAGCCCAGCGCGCATGTGTTCAGCCCATCCTGAATGGGTGATGCGTGCCGACAATTGACCACTGGTAGATTCATGCTGATAGCACCGCGAATTGAGGACAGTGAGTGATTGCGGCCTCGCACGTAGTTGTAGGCACACATGATCCGCACGTTCCGCCTCCGCTCTGTTGTGCCCCGACAATTGGATACAATCCATATGGTGGACATGGCGAACCGGCGAGAACGGTGCGGACGTATGACGCTTCAAGCTGAACAAGGCCGCCGGGATTCGTGAAGCATCCAGCGAACACGCCGACCGTAATAACCCAATATCTCGCGCCGGGAGTTCCGGTGAATGCAGCACAGCGGTTCGGAATCGCTGCCAACTGAAGACACTCAACACGCGCTCCGCTAAGCGCCGAGAGGTTTCCATTGGCTAGCGGAAAGCAAACCTGCGTTGGCGGCGATCCACATAACGCGCCGAAGCTGCCGCCAGAGTGCGACACAGAGCCGCCCGGATTGCTGGCTCGATATGAAGCCGCACTCGTTGATCGAACCACCACTGCACTCATTGCCGACGGAAGCGTTGCGACCACTTGCGCAGGTGAACAGGCACACGCGCACCCGCTGAATCCACTGGCTGAAATATTCAGAGATGCCGGGCACGCTTGGAACGCCTGAACAGTCGGGCACGCAGTCCCGATACCGCACGGATTTGGCGAACACGATCCACCGGGGAACCACGATCCGCCCAGCGCATTGCATTGCGCGAAAGTGTTGTTGCTGATGCACGTTCCATTCGTGAGGCAGCACGTCCCGAGGGGATCAACCGGCCCTCCACAACAGCACGCCGCGATGAGTGCTTCGCTGCTCACGAGCAAGTCACCTCCAGCGGCGGCGGGAGATTGAAGATTTCCCATGATGATGTTCCGTCATCATTGCCCACGCGCACGCACGCAATTGGCGTGCCCTCTGCAATCGGCTTCACTGCGATTGTTGCTCCCCCAACCGTTCCAACCTGCGTTCCGTGATTGTCTGTGGTGCCTCCGTTGTTCATTGCTTCAATAGGATTATAGATCGGATCGGTAAATCCGTTCGTGGTGATGCCCCCCGTACGGGCCGCCCATGTTCCGTCTGATACTTTCCGCCACCCCTGCACCCCCGAATACTTGTATCGGTTTGTGCCATATGCCTGCGAGCCGGTTACGATGAACCATGTGATGCCTGTGCCATATGCGGGCGGGAAGTTCTTTTCTCTGCGCGATTGATCGATCCTTCGCTTGTTGCGCATGACATACCGCGTGGCCGCGATTATGTCGCGCCCCTGGCTTTCAGAGAATGCTGCGACCTTGCTCACTCCCACGCCTCCTTGGGCAGATTGAGATTGGCGAAGGTGCGCAACTTGTAGAGTCCGACAGGCGGCAGAAGCACCTGTGCGCCGCCTGCGCTGCGATGTCCCGCACCGTCAAGATTCACCGGGCCGGTGATCGGAATGTTGTCTTTATCCTTGATGACATATTGTTTCTCGCCATCCAGTTCCATCGTGCCTTGATCAACCGGGCGAGGGTCCCAGCCATCTTCTCTAAGCAATATCGTGATCGTTTGGTCGATATATTTGACGCCACTGACAAGCGTTTCCTCGTCGACAATGGATTCGATGTACGCCTGCTTTACAAAAACGATCTCGCCGCGAAGCGTGAATTGATCTTGATTGATGGATTCGGTGTAATTAACCGTCGTGGTCCAGTCATAATCTGATCCGAGAATGCGCCGCTTGATGACTACGGTTGGGTCCGATACTTTCTTTTCCAACGCTGGGTCATAAATCTGTCTGGCAGAGTTGCGTATCGCATTGCCATCACGATCTTTGTATGCCGGTTCACTTGATTGAATAGCGCCTCTGCTGACCGTTGTGGGAAGCGGAGCCGGATCGTCCGGGTCCGGGCTTCCTGTCGGCTGCTCTGCTGTTGAGAAATTGCATGAGACCTGAATCGCAATTTGAAGCCGATCCGTGCTTCCGGTGGTGATGTCCGTGCAGATCAGGCCCGGCATGTCATCACTGAATGAATCATTGATTGCAGGAATTTCCGTTGGTCCGTCTTGCGCCGTCCGTGCATCATTGACGTTCGATTCGTCCTGTGAATCGAAGTGGACGATGAACTCCTTATAACCAGTCAGGCCGGTTCTCGTCTCAACAATCTGATTTCTCAATATTTCAATCTTTGTTACGGCCATGATTTATCCAGGGATGAAAACAAAATTCGGCTGCCCGGCCTTGATATCACGGAGCAAACCGACCGCCTGCGCAACCAGTGTCGTGCGCTTCTTTCCGCCCTCCGCAGTCTCCTTCGTGTTCTTCTCAACTTTCGCAATTGCCTGTTGTCCGGGATCGCCGCCGGCAGGCTTCAGTGAGAAATCGAATCTGCGAACCAGTGCGCCGGGCGAAGCCGGTTCTTCGTCTTTCATCTTGTCTTGTGTCTTATTCCCCTGATCCAGCATGTCTTGATACTTGCGAGCAGCGGCGTCAATCTCTTCAAGCTGCTTCGTGGTGAATTTCCCACTCATGATCGCGTCGTACATGATGCGATCGCGGATGGAATTGTGAATCAGGAGGAACATTTCCCGTTCAATTCCCGAAATTGTCGAAAGAAAATCCTCCTGCCGCTGTCGCTGATCTTCGAGTAATTGATTTTGGAATCGAATCTGTTCCGCGACCCGTTTTTCCTTCTCTTCGCGCTCGGCAACGAGGCGGTTGTATTGCTCCAATAGTTCCTGGGCCTGGCGAATGCGATGGTCAGGTGCGCCAAGTTCGCGCAATTGACGAATCTTTGAGTCATCGCCAAAGAATTGGATGTCTTTCTCCATTCCCTGAAGAATTGCGATGATCTTTGTAGCCTCATCCGCACGCTTCTTGAACTTCTCCACTTGCTGCTGGCTCTCTTCGATGCCGCGATTGATTTCTCGCAACTGCTCTGAATAGCCCGTGATTTCTCCAACGATATTCGCAACCAATTGCGAGAACTGACCAAGTATGGGGAGGCTTGTAAGAAACTCGCCGAGCGAATCTTGAAACGAATCCCATGCAGATTGCCCGGCGTTGAGGTGCTCAAAGAATGAATTTACCGCCTTGCCAGCCTCATTGAATCCCTTGATCATCGCGCCCACGCCCAGCGTCTTTCCAATGAGCGACTTCTGGAACTTGGCGAATCTCCCCTCTGCATCGTCAAAGCCTTTTTTGAAGTCGTCCCACTTCGCGCGAAGCGCAATAACAAGTGTCGCGGCAACAGCCATCAGGGTTTCCCTCCCTTGCGCGCAGCCACGCTCCGGCCCTTCATGCTGAATGCCTTGCTCATTCTGGACATGACGCGCCCCATCAGGCGGGCCTCCTTAACTTCCGTGCGCGCGCGATCGTGCTGACGCCGCGCGTACTCTTCAGAATCCGGCGGGGTAATGAGATCGAGGTGATCCTGAATGGTTGGCGCTCGGGAGTCGGATGAACGGTGGGCCATCCCAAAGAGCCAATGGCCCACCGCTGAGCGTCGGTCTGCCTGCGCGTCTCCGAAGGGTTCGAGTTCATCGAACGCCATCCACTCCGCGAGTTCGCTTGAAGTAATCTCATTGCCGAGTTCCTTCACTGTCCTGCCGAGCGCCAGAGCCAAGCGAAACAAAAACCGCCGGCCCGACAGGTTGATCAGTTTCCCTTGAGTTCCTCGACATCCTTCGCGGTGAGGTGATTGAGCCTTGCCGCAACGTCGTACACCCGCTCGATAGCGCCGCTGCCACCATTGGTCAGCGAAACAACGTCGTCATCGCTGAAGAGCAGATTGCCTTCCCGGTCCCGCACGCACGCGACAACGAGCAGAACTTTGATAGCCGAGTTTGGGGCTTCGTCTTTCTTGGCTTTCCCGTATGCCTTCCACTCATAATCCATGCGCGCGCCAGCGGATAGTTCGCACACCTTGACCGTGCCGCCCCACTCTGGAACTTCAACCAGCTGGCTTTGCAGGCCGGTCTTCTGGAGAATCTGTTCACGAGTCAACAACTCACTCATCGTTCGCGCCTTTCTTTTGTGCCGATTCAACCTGTGCAACCGCCTTGCCCATTGATGGCTCAAATCCCAGGATGGTTTCAATGACCGTCAGCGCCCTCACAGCGCTATTCAGCACGATCTTCATGTCTTCGCGCAGTTGTGCATTTCGTGATGGTTGCGCATCCACAAATGCAGACGCTTTCTCCACCAGCAACTTTGCTGCCGGGTGAATGGATTCCACTTCCTTGATGTCCTCAACCAGCTTGTCTTCCGCGCTCTTACGCTGTTTCGCCATTGCCGTATTCCTCGCTGTTCATAAACATGAAATCCAATTGCGTGATGAAGGCGCGCCGCGAGTCTGTTCCCGGCGACGCCTCGTTGAAATCCCGCTCATCGTCGAGCAGGCATTGCTGAACAAACACGCCGTTCATCGTTCCCCGGTATCCGTCAAACTCTCTGCGGACCGCCTGTGCGAGCGACTTGGCCTGGTGGTACGTCGGCGCAATGCAATCAAACTGCATCCGCCCTTCGCCTAGATTGGTCGGCCCAGTCAGGCTTTGATGGCGCGGGCCGCTGATCCGCGTGACGAGCAATCGCGGTTTGTCCACCGGCTCGATTTCCTGCGAGAGTCCGGGGTCAACTCGATTGCCCACAAGGTCAGTGATGGCGAGGCATCCAAGCGCCTGCTGGATGAAGGCTGCCTCAACAGTCACGAGCGGTGCTGGTGAAGTTGTCATGTCACGCCTCCGCCCAGTTCACGCGCGGCTTTTTCAATTCCCTGTCCGATTTCCCGGTTGATGATGGCGATTGCATCATTCTTTCGCGCATCGAATGCGGGACGCATGAACGGATGCGGGCGCACACGCGCGCGAGAATCGGCACGAGATAGTGCCTCGGAAGCTTTTGAGATCGCCTTTTCGTCTTTCTTCTTCCGCGCTTTCAGTGTGGCCCGCTGGAGTTGAACAATCTCCGCTGAACGCCTTCCGATCCCGTGCCCAAACTCCACAAATGCCCCATAGAACTCGTCGCCGATAAACCATCCCTCTGAGGTGATGACATTCACGCCAACAGACCCGCTTCTGGCCCGCGCGGAACGCACCTTGATTGAATCACGCAACTGTCCCGGCTTGCGGTCCGGTCGTTCCTTGCCTGCGTACACGGGAGCGCGAGAGCGAGCATCATCCGCAATCACCTTCGCGCCCTTGCGTAATCCCGAGACAATTTCCTTGCGAGCAACCTTTGCTGGAAGCTGGCGCAGCAACGCTTCGACTCGATCGAATCCTGAAATCTGCTCAACATGAAATCCCATTCGGCTCATCGGATGTCTTTCGCCTCCGGTGTAATCCCGCCGCCTGCCATTGCCTGCGATCCAGCAACCTCCAGCCCTGCCGGTGGCGCAACTTCCTTGCACACAAGCTGGAACTGCTCGCGCATCCCGTCCGGGTCCATCGGAACGCCGATCACTTCCAAAACGCGGGTTCGATACAGCACGAGCAAGTTGACCATGCGATCAAGCTCGCTCCGCCATCGAATTGACATGACCATGCTGCATTCTGCGGCCACCTGGCGAGCTTTCACGACTTCTGCAGAGCCGATGTCGAAGACTTCCGACCACGCATCCACCACCTTGCGAGGCGCACCGTAGACAACCTCGTTGAACGGATTGTTCCGGCTGGCTTCGGCTCGTTGGAAGATGGCAATTCTTTGGTTGAGATCGCCCGCGCGCAGAGTGGGCATCGTTCACCTCCACTACGGCACGGCAACCCCGGCGGAATGGAATTGAACATCAAGTTCAGACGTGGTTCGGCCAATCCCGATTACTTGCGTGTACCACCCGGAAGCAAGATCGGTTGATGGCGCGATGCCCCCGGCCGTTGCAGAGAGAACGTAAATCGTTCCCACGACAACCGTGCCACCGATGTTGATCGGTCCTTCACCGTGCAGGCTGATCGGCTGTCCGGCAGACGCATTGTTAAGCGCGATCTTTGACGCGGCCCGTTGTTCCGTTGTGGCCGAGTTGCTATCTGCCTTCCACCACCGCGAGTCAGATGACTTCTGATAGAGCGCCATTCCGGCGGTGATTGTTTCACCAGCAATGCCATCGGTGGCGCGCTGTGCGCCGCTTGCCTGCTGAACATTCGCTGCTGTAATAGAAAGGTCTGCCATTGTTCAACTCAGGAAATGGTGATCGCGCCAGTGATCTTCAGATGGATGGTGACGGAGAGAACTTCGCCAAGCCGGATTGCCGGTTCAATACGATCAACAAACGCATCGAAGGTGTGGACCTCCGGCGTGTTGTCGGGATAACTGATGTTGTAAGACTGTGCCGTGTTTGCCCCGTAAGCGGTCCAAAGAATGTCTTGGCCCGTGTCGTCCGGGTCCATATGCAGTTCGAGCGTCACTCCGCCCCAGTCCCGAACCTCGGAAACAAATGTCGCGGCGCGGTTCGTGCTTGTAAGATCGGTTGTCTCCAACATGCGCTTGGTGAGGCCGTCATAGCTGATCGACTTAATTTGACCGATCGTAGTGCTTGATTGCTTGAAGATTGCGCCGAATGAGGCGTATGCAGTCATATGTCAAATCCTCACGGGTAACTCATCACGCGCTCTTGAATGAAGAGACGTTGCGCCGCATCCTTAAATTCACTTGGACCCTCAGCCCCGCGATTGCGGTACAGGTGTTCGATCACCAAAAGCATTCCAGCCTTAATTCCAGGCGGAACATCGCTTGCGGTAGTTCCAAATCCGTGAACCGAAGTAACCACCACCGCGTTCTCTTGATCTCGTGCTGTTGGCCACACTTCGCCATAGGGTGGGTAGAGCCTCACCACCTGGTTGTCTTTGATGACAATCGGAGTGTCGGCATACGTCGTGCTCGTGCCATCTCCGGCGACGTACACGATCGACGTGAGCGAAATCATTGGCGGAAGCTGCAAACAAATCGGATCCCGCCCGCACGGGAAGGAGTCAAAGGTGTGCTGCACGGTCTGCGAAATAAGCGCGTGTCGAGTCTGAACCTGCGCATCGTTACGCGCAGCCCTGATCATGTCTTCAAACTTCGCGTCCTCGTCCGAGTGATCGACGCGACAATGCAGCTTTGCTTCTGCCAATGTCACCGGCTCAACCGTTGGCTGCACGGTGATGTTGACCGAGACGGGAGATATGGCGGGGCAGCACGTCATTCCCACACCACCTCAAACACCCCGAGTTTTGCATTGCCACCCTGCGCAACCACGATCTTCAGCCGATCGTTTGATGCGCGGATGTAATCTGTCGCGCCGCTTGAAAGCGCTACGCCCACGTTATCGTGGATTGCCACTGACGGGTAGCGGTGCTGATTCTCACCCGTGCTTACGTTGCTCTGAGTCCAGACCGTTTCGCCAGACCCTTCCAGCGTGATCGTGAAACCAACCGCGTCATCGGTGAAGGGGTTTGTTGCATCGGGGTAGTGAGAAACCCGGATGATCTTTCCGTAGATGCCGGCGTTGACGGAGTTCTCAACACCCAGATACGCCGTGGCGTCTCCGCTGCTGTTGACTGTGACCGTCACTCGGGATTTTCGGGGAAAGCTCATGTGTTTGCGTACTCATCGCGCACCGCTTACGAAACGGTCGCACTGAACGGAGTTGCTTCTGATCCACCGCTGGACGATGTGAAGGCCCGGCACGCCCAGAAGCCGGATGCGTAGTCCACACACTCGATGTATCCGCCCTTGATGCCGCCGGTTGTCGCGGCGCCCGCGAATGTCATCGTGTCGTCGCTCGCACCTGCGGCCCACATCTTCAGCGAGCCGGCAGAGTCCGTGTCCTGCTGGAGATTCGTTGAACCGGCCATCACGTCGGTTCCGTTGGCAACCTTGATGATGTTGGCGTTAGAAGTTGCCGCAGTCCCGATCACGAATCGGTAGATGTTGCCCGTACCTGTTGCGGCGGGAAGCGTGACGACGGTTCCGGTCAGCGCGCCGAAAGCGATCACTCGCCCGGCGTGCAGCGCAGCGGTAACGGTCAGCGTTCCGCTGGTGGCGGAAATTGCGGCGGGGGCCGCGACGGTTTGGCCGGATTCGTCCAGATACAGCGCAGACCCGTTGAGGTGAAGCTGACCATCACCATCGATGTACAGCCGTCCTGTGGGATGTCCTGCTTCAGTTGTTGCCATGATGAATCACCTTCCGAAAATCAGGACGCGGCGTATGCGATTGCGATAACGTCAGAACTCTGCGTGACCGGCACGTTCTTCGCGGCGCGGGCCTTGTAAGTGATCGAGGCAATCACAGCGTTCTGCGTGGCCGGAGTCACCGAGAGGAACTGGTAACGCTTGGACATCGCAGACTTCTTGACGGTCACGATGACAACCTTGCTATCCGTGTCGGATGCGGCGGCGGTCACAACCAGCGAACCGTTTGTTACAACGGCTGCGGTGCCGAGGCCGGACGCAGATCGCGCCAGCGTGAGTGTGATTGAAGTCGGCGTGGGAGAAGTTGTGCTGCTGGCGGTGTTCTCTTTCGCCGCGATAGTGATCACTGAGCCGGATGTGTTGTCGCCGAATACGACCTGGTATTCGAGTTCATCGAAGCCCTGCATGTCCACGACAGCAGACTTAACTTCGGACGTGCCCGCTGCCGCGAGGTTTCCAAAGCCGGTCACTACACTTTCGTAATCAAGATTTGCCATTACTGGACTCCTCTGCGGGTTGAACGGGTCTGCGGCTGGCCGCGCCCGACGGATTCACTCATTGCGGTTTCGATCAACTCACCAGCCTCACGCGCCTGTCCGGCCGCGATCATTCGCTTTGCCTCGTCCTTCGGAACGTCGATGACGTCTCCGAACTTCTGGGCATGGCCTTCACTCGTGATGCGAGATGTCTGGAGAATCACTTGCATGGATTAGGCTTGGAGCAGGTGCTTGACGGGTGCGGTGCCGGCGGTGAGCAGGTTGCCATCGGCTTCGATGAACGCGCCGAATCCATCCTGATCGTTGTCGCGGTAACGCTCGGTAAGACGGAAGAAGCGGACGTTGTTCACCTGGCGAATCTTGTATTTGCTCAACTGGCCGAACAGCACGGTCTTGGTGCCGGTTGCGACCGAAGACTGCATGTCCTGATTGATGAAATACGGGTAGCCCTTCAGCGTGGGCGGCAGCGTTCCGTTGGGGCCATCGGCCCACAGCGGACGACCGATGCCATCCAGCAACTTGCGGAGGTGAAGCATGATGTTGTCATGGAACATCCACGCCGCGCCCTGCCGATAGGCCGGATCAACGGAGTGGATCATTCCGTCAAGTTCCGTCCACGCAATCGCGGTTGCGGATGCGGCGGTCACACCCACCGAGGTGCAGTTGGTGATGCCCTTCGGTGTACCTGCGCCGGTTCCGGTCGTGAACTTGGTGTTCTGGATTCGCCCGAGACGTTCGCCCAGCATTGCACCGAGGACTGACGGCAGATCGAACGAAGCATCACGCAGCAATTCCGAGGGAACCAGAATAAAATCGCTGGAGAACTTGTACGCGCCCCAGATGACTTGCGCGAATGAAGGCTGGGTCGTGGTCGTAACAGCCGCGTTTTCGCCGATCTGACGGCCAGTATTGCTTGTGTCGTCGGCGGTGGGCCACTGCATTTGTTCGCCGGTGGCGGTGCGGATCGTCTCCGCAGCCTGCAACATCCCGCCAAACGCGAGCATGTTGACTTCCAGAGAGTTGATCATTGACGCCGGAATAGCCCCGTAGCCGCCTGTTGCACCGATCACGGCGGACAATGCACGATCTTCGCGGTCATGCGGCTGGCCCGCGTCGCTGCGGAAGTGCCGCGCCATCTTGGCTCGATCGGCGGTCCGGCGGAGCGGGATAACCAGTTGCTTTGCGCGGGGGTTGAGGCCGACGATCTGGCAGGCTTCCCGCTGCTCGTCGGTCATGTCGAGGCCGCTCTGCTCGTTCGCCCATCCCTGAAGGGCCATTGACCGATGCTCTTCGGTGGCTTGCGGCTTGCGGGCGTCGCGGGACTCTTCGCCCGCTTTGGAGTGGTCAACATCGCCACGACCAACGTCGGCATTGCGGCTTGACGCGGCCTTGTTGGAGGCATCGACGGCTTCGGCGCGTTCCATCGCTTCGCACCGCTTCACCAGCGAATCAAAGTCGCCGTTCAGTTTCTTCCAATTGGCATCTTCCTCGGCGGTGAACTCTCGGTTCTCGTCGCCGATCTTCTTTGCCATGCCCTGAATCTGTCCGGCCAGTTGGGTGCGTTGCTCACGCAATTCCTTCAGCGTCATGTCGGTAACTCCAGAGCGCCACGCACTCGGAATGACAGGCCAAAACGCAGAACAGCGTCCGGCTCAGGTCAGACCGTGAGCGGGGCGCTGATGTAACAGCGGTGACTTGATTCGCTTCGTCGGCCACGACTAGCGGGGCGGAACGATGCGCGTCTACTGGATATATACGCTTTATTTTTCTGAAACGGCGCGCTTAGATGTCACTTGGCACAAAGTGTCACATTTTCGCGCACGCGCCACTGACCGCCCACACGTTCAGCACCCGGCAATGACTTCTTGCGAAGTAAGCGCATGGCCGTTCGATAGCTCACCTGCTTGCGCACGCACCATTCCTTCAGGGCAATCAGTCGTGTTTCGGGCTGGCTCATGTTGAAACGGTTAGCTCGGGTTCCCCCGCAAGCATGATCGGGGTTCCGTCTGGCTTCGTCTTTCCCGTGTTCGTGAGTGGAATCGAAACCTTCAGTCGATCCGGCGGAATGAACGTGATCGGCTGACTTGGTGCCTTTGGTTGTTCGGCTTCAAAAACCATCGGAAGCCCGAACAGCGTTTGATTGCTCATTGTGTTGCAATCTCCACAACGCGAGCTCTGGCAATCACCGCGCCACGGCTGACCACCGATGGCTTCCGGGCATCCTGTGCGGCTCGCAATTCCAGCTTCAGGGATTCGATATCCATGCCCGCTGAACGTAAATCTGCCGTCGTCGCCTCATACGCCGGGAAAACCACCGGGCCAACGTCGAAAAGTGCTACGTCATGCAGTTCCCGAACTTCATCATCGCCATCCTGCGCCCACATGACCTTGCGTTGTGCGAACGAGAACGATGATCCGCTCATGTCACCACGTTCAATCGCTGTTCCCACCTCGTTCCCGGTTGGCGTGTCCGGCAGGTCGATTTCGTACCGCAATCCGATTTGATCGACGGAAAGCCGCATGGTTCCCGACTTCGTGCGCCCCAGTAGGCGGTTGGTGTCGTGATTGTGAAGGCCGCGCACATCGTCTTCCAGCAATGCGCGGTCAAACGCGCCAGGCATCACCCGCTCCTTCACGTTGTCCCACAGCCGATACTCCGTACCGGGATGCCCTGCGCGATGGAACACCGCGCCGTAGCCAACGACAACCCGCTTGCCGTCGTCCCGCTTCTCCACCTTCAGCGCCGGCACGGCTTCACAGCGATTCAGAAATCTTCGTTCAGTCGTCATTTTTGAATCCTTTGCCAATCAGCCATTCAGCGAACGCTGCGGGCTGGGTTTTTTCAATCTGCTCCATGTCGGTGGAGATATCATCCGCCAGAGTTGACCGTTTTGAATTGTTATACCGGGCATTCATGGCGTTCCTGACCGACTCCACAACAAACGCAACACTGTCTTCGCCAGATTTTGTAGCGCCGAGCTTGCTTGCAGCCGTCAGAATCGGCTCGAAAGTCTCCGCGATCGTCCGCGAATGCTCCGTCCGCATCTTCTGCATCGACGCTTCAAACGTCTCGGGCGACTTCGCGGCGCGGTTTGCAGCCAGCGCGAGCCGGTGAATCATCCTCCGCCCGGCATCTTCAGCCATGATTCGCAGCGCAGCGCGGGCCGCATCGTCCTCTCCATCGTCGACGGGAGGAGGTTCGGGCTTCTTTGTTGGCTTCGGCGGCTCTTCCGTCGCCCCATTCGCGGGTGTCATGTTCAATTGCTGGAGGAAAACGTCCCCGCCTTCAATCGGGTTCATGTCTTCCGCGGCGCGCACCTCGTTCCGGTTCAGCCAGCCGTTCGTCAGGCCGCTCGCATACGCATTGAACCGCTGCTGCATGTCAGCGCGCACAAGAGCGCGGCGGTTGAACTTGATTTGGTGTGAACCGGATTTTTTCTGCTCTTCAGTGAGGAGTTTGTCTTCTAACTCCTGTTCCCACATGACGAGCCACGGATCCAACCCTTTATCGAGGTAATCCTGTGATCGCTGTTCTAGCGACGCATAGGCATTTTGCTGAGAATCACCCAGCAGATACGCTGGAACACCCGTCCAATTGGCGATTTCTCGCACCTGGAACTGCCGGGATTCCAACAATTGCGAGTCTTTCGCGGAGATAGAAATCTTGTTGGCCTTCATCCCCTCCTCGAGAACGGCTGTTTTGTGCGCGTTTTCAAGTCCCGCGTGCATGGCATTCCACGATTTCACGAGGTTTTGCGCGGCTGTTTCACCGATTTTTCCCGGATGTTCCAGCACAATTCTCGGCTCTGCGTTGTTCTGGAAGAATCGCGCTCCGTATTCCTCGGTCGCAATGCTCAATCCCATTGAATTGCGAGCCTTCTGGATGAGGCTGTAGCCGATCAATCCGTCGTCACCCAATCCCTTGATGTGAATCACGTCTTCAGCGCGGAGTTTCCGCTGTTCGCCGTTTGGCAATGTGGTTAAATACCAAAGCTCGCCGTTCATGCGAACCGGGTACGTCGATTCCACCGACAGCAGCAACAGGTCAATGGGATCGGCGTTGCTGGTGCGAAAAATATACGAATACGAGTTTCCCTTCGTGCAGGCGTGCCCCTGTTTCGTCTGCCGCCATGCGTAAGCGGTCATGTAAGGATTCGGTTTGCGCTTCAGGAGTCGATATGCAGGGTGTTCACGGTCTTCCGTCCACCCTTCGCCTTCGCGCTTATACACGCTGAGGGGCAATTTTCCCACGTCGGCGCTGATGATGTTCACCGCGCGCCAGAATGCCGAGACGGTCAGAGCCTTCGATGTGCTGATTGAGATGCCCGTCGTGGACTTCTCCGCGCCAAAAGCATCCCATGCGGCGGGTGAGTTGAGATCAAAAGTGGGATTCTCCGGCGTTGCGCGCCGATCTTTCGGGGCAGTGAACCGCTTGAAAAGGCCCGTGATGAATGTGGGCATGATGCTCATATCGTCAGGACTCCTCTTGCGCCATACACGCTCGGGCCGGAATCGGCTGTCGCCGCAATCGCCAGCGCGTTGATCGTTGCAGATATTCCGTCGATCTTGTCTTTCGATTTATCCTTCACGGCGCGGATGTTCGCATTGTTGTCTCTCACCCCCATGCAATTCTCCGCCATCCATGCCGCCACCGGGTTCCCGCCGTGATTGATCCGTCGCGTTCTCACCAGGCTCACCAGTTGCTTTGTCGGCTCGCCCAGCGTGAGCATACCTTGCCGCACGACAGTCATTTGGATCCCGTGATTGTTGAGTAGTTCGCTTGAAAGCTGTGTCCCCATCGCGGGATCATATCCCACGTTGACCACGTTGTACTTTTTCGTTGCGTCAATGATCGTCTGCCGGATCGCCGCGAAGTCAATATCGTTCCCCATCGTCTCGGTGATCCACCCCGCGTCCGTCCACGCGCGATAAGGAAAGCTCGAAAGCTGGCGTCGGCGGATGGTTTCGCTTGGGCAGAAAAGCCACCAGAGGATATCCCACACCCCCTTGTCTCGATCGTCTGGCGGGAAGACGAGCGAAAAGGCCGCGAGGTCATCGCGTTGAGCGAGGTCCAGGCCGCCGAAGCAAGTGCGTCCCGCCAGACTGGTGGGGTCAAGGGTTTTCGGGCACGCGCGCCAGTGATCCATCGGAATCAGGCTTTCCGTCTGCTGGGTCTTGACGTTCAGTTCCAGCCGAAGAAAATTGTTCTTTGTCTCCGCATCCTCCTGCGCCTTCGCGCATGCGGTCTGCATGTACTCCACCGATTTGCTGCGTCCGAGATTCGGATTGGCCTTCGCCCACACTTTCGGGTCGGTCCAATCGTCATCAGGCGAAGCACAGTAAATCACCGGAAGGAATGACGGGTCATAGCCGGGTTTCCCTGGATCGCCGCCGTTGTCTCTCACTCTCTCGGCTTCGGCAAGTTTGCTGTTGCACGCGCTCTCGCGGTCATAATCCGCCGTTGTGATGTTCACCACCATCGGATTCGAGCGCGCTGAGGTTCCCCGCTTCATTATGTCCATCATGCGACCATTGGCGTGTCGGTGGAGTTCGTCGCCCACCACGAAATGCGGTTGCAATCCGTCCGCCGTGTCTTCGTCTGACGCGAGGGGCCGGTAGCTGCTCATCGTTTCCAAATACTGAATCGACTTCTGCTGTGATCCCCCCTTGAATCCGTAGATCGTCAGCACTTTCGCCAGGTCCGGCTCCAGTTTCACCATGCCGGCGGAAGTCTGGAAGATGATGGAGGCCTGATCGCGCGAGGATGCAACGCTATACACCTCGGCGCTCATCTCCCCATCGTTGGTCATCACATACAGCACCAGACCAGCAAGGCTTGTCGTCTTGTCATTTTTCTTTGGGACGTACACGAAAACTTCGTTGTACCGTCGCTTCCCATTGGCTTTTTTCCATCCGAATGCGCACCCGATCCATGCTTGCTGCCATGACGCAAGCTCATAGGACTGCCCGGCCAACGCGCCCTTGACGTGATGCAGGTACGTTGGGAAGAAATTGACAACGTGATCCGCCGCCGCTTCATCGAAATACATCCCCGGCGCTGCCGTTGCGAAGCAGTCGTACCCCGGAATCAGCGCGAGGAGTTTCCGCCACCGGGCCGAGACCTTCGGCACCAGCTTCTTCTTCGTTCGAGATGGGGCGGTTGCGGTTGCTATGCCGCACCTCCTGACGCAAAGTAATTCCGCTTCGCCGCTGCCTTGGGATCGGCCGATGACCCCCTTGCGCCTTCGCCGCCCTTGATGTTCGGCCTTGATGCGGGGGAAAGCCCAAGCTGCTGGATGAACTTCAGGCAGCGCATGCTGGATTTATCCATGATCGCCACCGCAGGATTCGCCTCTTGGCTGATCACCTGATCACCAGATTTGGTCTGAAACACAATCCCGTGCTTCTTCACGTTGTCATACGCAAGGCAATAGTTCTCCCACGCCTCGCAGTAGTTGACAATCGCAGACTTGTCACACGAATGCAGAATCTTCATGTGTCGTAGCTCGGGAATGATGCGATTCCATTCCGCCAGCGCGATTTCACCAAGATTGTGGGTTGGCTCAAAGCTCTCGCTATCTGGTGCGGCGTCTGGTTTTGGCTCTCCCTCTTTCTCTCGCTTCGGCGCAAGCCATGATCCGCGCTGTTTCAGCACTTCGGTCGGGGTTTTCGGTGGTCCACGTCTGCCCATGAATTCGATAATTCCTGATTCTAGACTCAATAACCCTTGAAAAAACTTACGTGAGATC
>OFQY01000308.1_pt1 | contig 20685 bp, 35 predicted proteins | sample 1542991 | NCBI WGS metagenome assembly OFQY01 (sample SAMN07774224, study PRJEB24372) | wastewater metagenome | isolation source: Exp Tend VB 10WW | collected 2016-02 | reverse complement strand
CCTAAAGGAAATAGTGTCTCGGCTGTTGACTTTCAGTCAACAGTCTCCTATAATTAGTTATGAACAGAGCAGTGGAAGATAGTGTGGTGAGGGTTGCCCAGAGTCTAGTAAAGACTATGGGGCACCACTGGAAACATGTATCTTTTATTGTTAGAAGAAATTCAATTGTAGCTCTGGGGGTCAACCAACCATTTAAGACACATCCTTTAGCACACAAGTTTGAATATAGATATAATGCTATACATTCAGAACTTGCTGCTATCTTGAATTTTGAAAAACCTGTTAGAGAACTAGGCAAGTATGATTTTGTTAATGTTCGTATAGATAAGTTTGGGAAACCTAAGCTCTCTGCCCCGTGTAAAAGATGTAAGATTTTACTTGCATCTTTTGGCGTCCACCGTGTATACTATACCAACAATCAAGGGAGTTTTTCATGTACTTCGATCTGATTCCAGCGTTCAATAATGAGTCTGTGGAGTCTTATATTAAGTATAAAGATAAGATTGTCGGTACAGTATCTCACCATTACATCCAAGGTAAGATCGTTACAATTAGCGATCTTGCCAATCGAGGAACAAAAGTGGAAGACTTAGATAAAACTATCCGAAAAATGTTATCTCTTCTTATAGATTTTGAACCGGGCTTATATTGTGATGAGACTACTCTAGTATTGGGTAACCTGTATTTAGATGGGCCTGTGATCTCTATATCTAATCATGAAGATCATAAAGGTTTGTTTTATGTATACGAGGGTCCGCCTTCAGTATATAGGAAAATTAGTTCTAGTCATCCGTCTTTTAAAGATGCAAAAGCTGCTGCACAAGAGCTAGCAACTTTATACCTTGAAGAACATATTAATGACTTGTCTATTATGGCGAAGTCCTTAACTTGTGTGTAAGCTAAATTGGAAAAGGAACTAAAACCGCTTGCGGTTTTAGTTCCTTTAGGAAATCCTCGGTTGGGTCTTGCCCGAAGGGCAAGACCGGGGTATAATGATAGTGTAACGAAGAACAAAAGGAGATTCAGATGAAGATTTGGCGAGTGCTGTTTAATGACGGCAAAGATGTTGGTGCCTTCCATATTCATGCTGAAACAAAAGACCAGGCCGATGAACTTGCTCAAATTCACCTGAAAAGAATGGATGAATCGGAATTTTGTTTCTTCGCTGGGCGGGGATGGACCTATAATAGTGTTGAGGAAGACGTGATGGATGAGGGCTTTATCCCTTATTAAATTGTTCGGGCTCCAGTGGCGAAACGGTAAACGCAAGGGATTTAAAATCCCTCGACCGCTAAGGTCTTGTGGGTTCGACTCCCACCTGGAGTATTGGCCCTGTGACGGTAATTGGTAAACCTCCCGGCTTCAAAAGCTAGGGTTTGTGGGTTCGAGTCCCACCGGGACCACTGAGGTATTAAACAATGAAATTTAACTGCGAATGTTGTGGAAAGTTGTCTAGTGGGGGATATCAAAGTCCAGATAAACACCTGTTCTGCTCAATCGAGTGTGCTTGTTATGCTGGAAGATTTTCCGTTGTTCGTGGTTGGATAAATGATGGCCAACCTATAATGAAATCAGAGAAGGTCGCTGCTCCCGACGACGGTCTGTAAAACCGTTGTACTATATATGTCGGGTGGCTTACAAAAGGTTCGATTCCTTCAGTGACCGCTGTTTAACACTTAAATCGAGGTAACTATGCAAACTACTTTCCGCATGACTTGGACTCAATGGAAATCCATCAATAGCGAAGAGGGTCGGAAGATCGATAAGTCGATCTGGGAAAATCGTCCAAGATATGAGCCGTTTAGGAATACACATAGGCTAGGAAGAAATGAGTCTTGTTATTGTGGAAGTAACAAGAAATTTAAGAAGTGCTGCTTGCCTTCTCTTTGATTCGTGTTGAGTTGTTTTTGCTTTGCAAAAACAACTCCTTTATGCCCTATCCGTGGGACGCGGCGGCGACACTTCTAAGGTTGCTTGGGTGGGTTCGACTCCCTCATGGGGTATTAAATTCAAAAGTGTGGATGCTTTGCATCCACACTTCCTTAAGGAAACAAGCTTGACTGAAGATCACTGCAAGGGTATAATGAGATATGAAAACAATACACGTCTTCAGAGACATTGAATCAGGGTTGTGTCAAGCCGCTCCTAACTTGGAGAAGGCAAACGAAATCGCAATCAAACACTTGAATCTTTTTCACACGGACACTTTTTCTACTGCTTGTATTGAGCATTTGAAATTCGCAGACTGTGAAATTGATTACCAACAACGTGTAGCTTGTTGGATCGAAGATAATTACAACGTACAAATCTTGGAGATACCTTATTATGACTAAGCGGGAAGAGAAAAGCAAAGAACTAGATGAGTTCTCGTGGTCCTTTGATATGTCTTTGGCAGAATTTATTCTGCCTCGTCTCCGTAGACTAAAGAAAAGGCATCTTGAATGGACAGAACCGAAAGATGGTTTGGATAGAAAAGCCTTTAACAAGATGATCTATTCATTCACTAAAATTGCTAAGGGCGAACATATTTGGTCCGGTGCTAAATCTGATAGAAAGATTCAAGAAGGTCTTGATCTTTTCGCTAAATATTACATGGCACTTTGGTGGTAAATAGTTATGAAAAAAGTTACACTACTATGGGGCTTACCGGCTTCTGGAAAAACTCATTATGCCCAACAGGAATTCAAAATACGTAGTGGGCCTAAGTTGGTGAATGTAGATAACATAATGAGGCATTATAGTGGTGAAGAACTTATTAAAATTGTTGCCCTGGATGTACAGGATGGTTTCTACCGGCAACAAATGCATGTAATGGTAGATAGCTTACTTACTACCAATAAACAAGCTGAAACTCTCATTAAAGCTATTAAAAAGCTTATAAAGGAAGAAGTTATATTTGAGATTATTTATTGGAAAGAAGATAGGGAAGCCTGCAAGTGGAATGATCGTGGCAGAAGGAAATTAAATTCGGGGATTACAATCGATAATTACCCCCTAGAAATCCCTAACGATGACATACTTAAACCCCTGGGTGTTAAAAAGATAGAGTATAGGAAAATTGTAATGAAACCTGCTTGGCGAGTATGGGCTGAAGAGAATAATACTGGAGGCGATCTAGTAATGTCTAGCTCCAGTTGGTCATTAGGTGGAACTTCTGGAAATTGCTATGATAATGATAAATTCCAAATTAGTGCCGATGAGCAACCTACTGAATTCAAAGAATTCGATGAACTTCTTGAGAGGGTTTGCCCAGGCATTAGTTTCTTACAGTATAAGAAACTATATAAAGCATGTGTAACCATAAAAGTAGAAGGTCAGGACGACTACTATGGTGGCTACACAGAAAATGCTCGCTTCGTTTGTGATCTACAAGTATTGTATGCAATGTTATTAGAGTCAAACCTAATTAAACCTTTGGTTTAATTAGGTTTGTGGGGAAGTGTAGCCGGGGTTACATTACTGTTAAATCCTACGGGACGCAGTAGGGAGGGGTTCAACTCCCCTCTTCTCCATTTTATTTTCAATCCCAATTCCTTTAGGAATTGGGATTGCCTGAAAGTCAATCCCCTTGTATAATGAGGTGTACAGATGGAAGAGATCTTAGAGGCTTACAAGAATGGCAAGCTAACTAAAGAGCAAGCACTTGAAAGATTAAGTAAGTTGTTTGAAGGATTGAAAGACGCCTATTATAAGAATGGGTTCACTGAAGGTTACTCTGCTCGAAAAAATGAAAACTCTGGCATTGGATATTTCCCCGGATTTGTTGAGGGATAAATATGACAAAAGACGATATCGAATACAAACTAAATAGTCTAGTACGCAAAGTAGAATCCGGGCGATACGACAAAAGCCAAATCGCAGATATTATTTGCGATTTGACAGATGAGATTGCAGACGCAATTTCAGACGCACATGAAAACGGTTATGCTCAAGGTTGCGAAGAAAGGGCCGTAGAAACCCATGATTAACTTCATCTTATATGTCTTTATTTTCCTGCTAATTTTAGGCTCTGTCCTGTTTAGTAGATACTTGTATATACCGTATAAGTATCGGAGTCGCAGATTACTAAAGGGGAAACGATGAAACTATGGAAGCTAATCGTAAAGACTAACAATTTAAATGGAATTATAGTAACTCCTGCCAGTTACTATTGTGGTACATTTGAGAGTGTCTCAGCTTATATTAATGCGATGGAACACATTAAGTTTAATGAGCCTGGGATAGTCAAGACGCCCGGAGATACCTGGATACTTTGCGAAATAGAAGACTTTACTTTCTTGGGACAAACTATTCATGAAAGTCTACAAACTAACGTCGTGGATTGAGCCGGAATACGGACCTAGTTACGAAGAGAAGATTGAATACTTTCTTGCAAAGAATAAACAGAGTGTATTGAAAGAGTTAGAAGACCGTGGTATAGTGTTAGATGAACGTAATACTTATAAAAAGTATTACGGGGTATGCAGAGAAGAACAAGTTTATAAATTGGAGAAAGTAAAAGTTACAAAAATAGAAGAGTACAGGGAACCAGAGGAAGACGATTTTGATGGTTGGGTTCCTTGATATATGTCGCGTTAGTCATCTAGTGAGGACGGTGCCCTTTCAAGGCATTCAGAGGGGAGCGTAACCCCTACGCGATATTTGGCATGAGGCGTGAAGAGTGGAACCTTCTGGTTGTGAACCAGAACTAAGCCGGTGCGACTCCGGTCATGTCACTTATAATTTAGAAGGGCAATCACTGAGTGATTGCCCTCTTTCACTTCCTTTAGGAAACACGATTGACTTAACCCGGTGACACGCCTATAATGAGAGTGTAAGGGAAAGCACCCACAAGAGACAAAGACATGGAACGCGACTTATTTAGTTGGTCAGGTTGGGACGGCGACTCAGAGTGTATGATCTTCTACAACCCTGTGTTAAAAGTGCCCATCGGAGATTTTGAAGTGGGCCATACTTTTGCAAGTGCTAGTATTGTGCAAATGGATGAACTTGGAAACTACTTAGAGTTTTATGATAAAGAAGGTCATGCAGTAGCTAAGTTTGCTATTACTATTGAAATTGTGGGCGAAGTAGCTCTCTAAAACAAATGCCCTGGATAGTGGTTGCCTCCATAAAGCTGGCTACCCTTATCGTGACGATAATCCGGGGCTCCATACGGACCTGTTGATGAAAGATTGTGGGATAAAAGTACGATCCGTAACCAATCGGGGGCTTCCCAACATAGGATCAGGTTAGAGAGTGAAATAAACCAATAACGAAGTCAACATACGTTACTAAACTCTCTATTTGCTTCCGACGCCGAATTGGTTGCGGCTCCTGACTTTTAATCAGATTCCTAAAGGACGTGTGGGTTCGAGTCCCACCGGAAGCACTTATAAAAGGAAAACAAATGCAAACTTTCTTACCATGCCCTTCTTTTATTGAATCAGCAAAATGTTTGGACTATAGACGATTAGGTAAACAGAGAGTTGAATGCAAACAAATACTCACGGCTTTGAGTGGTGGAACAGCATGGAAAAATCATCCTGCCGTCTTAATGTGGAAAGACCATATAGCAGCGTTACAAGTATATGCTAATGTGATTATAAAAGAATGGATCGATAGGGGATATAAGAATAATATGCCCTATTATTCTCCGGACATATTTAAAATAGAATGTCCACCTTGGTTTGGAATACCGGAGTTTCACGCTTCCCATAGAAGTAATTTGCTCAGAAAAGATCCAGAATACTATGGACAATTTGGTTGGACGGAACCAGATAACCTAGAGTATTATTGGCCCACTAAACAATTGAGTAATTAAAATGTACAAGCTGACTGTTGAAAAGCGTTTCCGGGATAAGGTTGAATATGTTCTTCAAGAATTCGATCTTGAAAGGTTTAAAGAATGTGTGGGGGATCTAGAGGATAAATCCCACTATACTATATTCTTTGGAAAGCCTATATTCACAACTATAGCAGCATATACTTTCAGTGAAAATGATGAAGATCCCTTTACTGTCTATATTGTTGAGGGTAGAGAATTAGCCCTTGCCGAGTATAAAGGAATCTTCTATCAAGAGAAGTACCCGGAACTTCTCAACATTATCTCTTATCAGCTTCTACAGCCCTATTGGAAACAAGAGGAAGAGGAGTATACTAGCAGACATAGGGATAGCTCAGTTTCTACTCCTGTTGGCCTAGCTATGACTATTACTCTTCTCAATAATGCTTGTGAAGATTTGAGTATTTCTGTTAATGGAGATGAAATTTACCTCTTTGTTTATGGAGCAATGGCTAATCTAACCCGAGAGGATTTTAGAAGTCTTTGGGTATGGGGAGCTAGTATTTCCCCAGATGAAGACGATTGTTTTGTCTTCGGTGTGTAATGTAAAGGGAAAATTAGGTCGCTTTGCAACCTAATTTTCCAGCTTCCTAAAGGAAATATGGTTGTCTGAAGATCGACACCGGCCTATAATAGAGATGTAAGGGGATGTGTTGCTGAAAGGTGGTAAACAATTAGAAACTGTAATAAATGTAACGAGAACATACCTGAAAAAATACTTAATAATGGTAAGCTTGTCAATCTACGTAGAAGAAAATACTGTATAAAATGTTCTCCTTTACGCGAGAATACTAGGGGAAAAGATTCTACAAGCCCAGAGGCTATAGAATGTGCAGAATGTTCTAGAAAATACGTATTTAATTATGATCAGGGACATACAAAAGATCGCTGTAATTCATGTAATGCAGCGTATAATAAAAATGCTAAGCGATTACGGGCTTTAGAATATCTGGGAGGAAAATGTACTTCTTGTGGATATAATAAATGTATATCCGCATTGTCTTTCCATCACAAAAATCCAGAATTAAAATCATTTACCATATCTGGTAATTATACTAGAAAGTGGGAAAGCCTTAAAGAAGAGTTAGATAAATGCATATTGCTTTGTCTTAATTGTCACGCTGAATTACATTTTACAAAGTAAAATGTTGGGGATATAGTTCAATGGTCAAGAACACCGTTCTTATAAAGCGGTAAAGAAGGTTCGATTCCTTCTATCCCTAATCCAGTAAATAAGTCTTATATGAGGTTGTTATGTCAGAAAATTTCTCTGTCGATAGTGTAGTCTTGAAACTTACAGATTATATTAATGAAGGTGGGAAGACACTTGAGGTAAAACTTGAATTCGATTGTGCAGGTGGCATCAATGTAATCTTTGATGCTGAGAAACATATGGCTTTTAGCCGAGAAGAGTTTGATGAGATTGTTGCGAAAGTAGAACCCGTTGCTAATCTTTTATCGCCTGGGAATAACCTTTACTTCGTTTTGAACGGACACGTTAAATAAAATTTGGAAATCAGGTCAGATATTGGTTAGCTGCACCAGTTTTGAAAACTGGACACCGAAAGGTGCGTAGAGTTCGATTCTCTAGATTTCCGCATATTCTAAAACCCAAAAGCAAAGCTTTTGGGTTTTACGCCTTTTACCCTTTGGTTTTCCTTTAGGAAAACCCTCCCCTTGCGATTGACTGAAAGTCAATCGCCCCCTATAATACTTACATGGGAGAAAAGAAATGAACATCGATGACTTAATGCCGTCTTTGAAGATTGAACCGCGACCTTATCAGAAAAGGGTCGTCAACAAAACACTGGAGTATTTTCTTGCGGATGTAAACTCGATTCTTATTGAATCGCCTACTGGTTCTGGCAAAACCAATATGGCGTTACTTGCGTGCAAATTGCTTCAATTACAAAGGGGTATCAGTATCGGATGGGTTGCAATGCGTCGCAACCTATTGAAGCAAGCACAAGAAGAGAACGTAGAAAAAGGGTTCAATTGTGATATTGAATTTATCTCTATGTTTGAAAAGAGTCCCCCGAAAGTGGACTTGCTCGTAATTGATGAAGCACAACACGACGCAACCGATTCGTGTTCTCACCTACACAATTACATTAGACCTAAGTTTATTCTTGGTTTGTCAGCGACACCGTTCAGGTCAGACAGGGCTAAATTGTGCTTCTCTAAGATCGTTAAAGATGCGGGTATCCGCATGCTTATTAGGGAAGGATGGCTAGCTCCGTTTCATCACTATACCATCCCTGAATGGTCACCTGAAAAGGTATGCGAACGTTATTTGTATGAGCCCCATCGTTGGGGCAAAACAATTATGTTCTTCCATACTCTAAAACAGTGTCAAGCTGCTACCGATATTCTTGACGCTAATGGTATCCATTGTGAGATGGTTACTGGAACGTCAGACCGTAATGCACAAATTGATGCTTTTGAAAGGGACGAAATTGATGTATTGGTGAACTGTATGGTACTAACTGAGGGGTTCGATTGCCCTAGTTTACGCACGGCATTTGTTAGACCCGGAAGCAAGGGAACAACTATGCAAATGTGTGGCCGGGCATTCCGAAAATTCCCTGGAATTCCGCACAAAAATATTGTACAATCAGATGATACTAAATGGCCGTTCATTAAGTCGGCCGATCCGTTGTATCAATACATCTGGAAAAACAAAGAGTGGCTAGGTTTGCAGACTAATGATCTTGCTAATGTGGTAAGAAATAATGTCATGCAAGCACTAGCTAAAACAGACGTTAAATTGCCCGCATTATTGCACCAGAAATTAAAACCTCGCAAATTTACTTTTTAAGGAACAAGATTAGATGAAGTGTGAATGTGGCTTACCCGCCGTTGTAACAATTAAGAACAAGCATTTCTGCAAAGAATGTGATAGAGAGCAAAACGCCCCTGTAATGCGAATGAGCATTAGAGAACCGAAAGAAAAGCGGGTAAAGAAATTTAAACTTCAAAACTCAAGGTGAGTTGTGTATATTACTTATGTCTTTCTAGCTTGGGATCAGAAACTAGAGCATACCGGCACCCGTCAAGAATGCGAAGAATTCTTGACGGGATGTTATAGAGATATCGGAGCAAGTTGTATCGTTGTTGGATACATAGCTAAACAAAGGTAATTATTTAGGCGACTGCAAAGCAGTCGCCTTTCCTTTAGGAAAGCAATCTTACAAATCTCTCTTAGACTGTTGCCTGAAAGGCAACAGTCTCCTATAATAAGAGTGTAAGACGAAGTAACCCAGGAGAGATTAAAATGCCGACACCGAACCCGGTCAATATGTTCATTGTTGACGGAGATGATTGCGAGTATAATCATCCAACAATTGTCTTCAGCAAAGATAAAACACTTACAGTGTTTAAGGCAGCAGATCAAGTATGGGATATTGTAAGTCCTGTACGGCATAGTGACCAAATTCGTGTACCTATGAATCTGGAAAGTTGGCGTAAAATTCATCGAGTATTTACAACTAATGTTGGCCCGTGGACTAAGCGTCCGCAATGGGAAGACTATAGTGTGAGCGGGTATAAAAATAATCCCACCGATGAAGATCTAGAAATGTTTGTTGGGGAGAATAAGGAAGATGAAGTTACTTGTTTCCCAATTCGCTAAACTGCCCGTTGGTCAGCGTTTTGTTTCTCTTGCTACCTATGATTTGACCCACAATGTCTTCCGTAAGACGGAAGACATTGCCTCTAGTAAAAGGTGGTCAATTCATAGTAATGCTGTTCAGTTAAATAAAAATATGCCTGTACACTTTGAAGCTCACGTAATTGTTGTACCGGAAGGTGAATTCCATAAAATAGGAATTGAATGATGTATGAATTAGAGATGGAACCAGAGAAGTTTTTTACCTTAATTAATCTAAGCTGGTTAATGATTGGGTTTTTCTTTGGTGCCATCTTTACTTTCGTTGTACTAGTTAGATGTGAGAAAACTTGGTAAATATTCCCCGGTGGTATAAAGTAGAACGCACGCCTGTTAAGCGTTGAGATCTTGGTGCGAGTCCAGGCTGGGGAGCTTAAAATGTACAAAGAAAAATTATCCAAGAAGAAACTTAAGAATCCTAAGAATATGTTGTTCGTTAAAAGAACATATTCTCTAGATACTTATAACCGTATAAAATCTGTCCACGATTACTTCTTCCACACCGTAAAACAAATAACTGTTATAAGAAGTATGGTATGTTACTATGGTGTAGAAAATTTATCCGAAACTTTTATACACTGGACTTGTCCAGAATTGGGTAGAGGAAATTCGAGTTTGAAATATTGGTTGAGTGTAGAAAAATCATCCACTAAAAAAGAGGTATATCATGAAGATTCTTAAGCCGGGCATTCCTTTCACTTACTATGGCGTATGTGAAACTTGTGGCTGTAGTGTTCAATGTGAAAAAGATGAAATGTTTTCTGAGCTTAATCTTGAATGGGATGACGATAACGATTATGAAGACGAGACTAATATTGACTTCAGGATTAAATGTCCCAACGAATGTGGCTGTACAGATACGTTCTTTGTAGAACGTATTAGACGGGATGAACTTCCTAAACCAGAACAAGTGTCAAATGTTACATGTCCAATTGCGAAGCAATTGGACACCTCGGGCATTGATCTTGAAGTGGATAGGAACTTTAAACTATTCTATTGGATCAGTAATGACGGAGATGGTTCTGGATCTGTTCACTTTACAAAGACAGAACAAGAAGCAATAGAAGCAGAAGAAAAGCAACCTGAAGGTTTTGCAGAAGAAACTGTTAGTTGGATTGACTTGCGAGTAGAGAGTGGTCAAATTCTTTTCAGAGAATTTGAAGAAGTTAATGGGGTTTATCAAGACGTTTGGAAACCACTGAATCTATCATAATAAAAGGGTTGGTCACTTTGTGACCAACCCTTTTCCTTTAGGAAATCTATGGATGATCCTTGCCTTAAACCTATGGCTCGCCTATAATATCAGTGTAAGGCAAACAAGTCACCCGAAGCAAGTCAAACTGAAATGCAAAGCATTTCAGTTTGACAGAGGACACAAAATGCAATATCTGAAAATTGAAAACAAGGGCGTCGCGCCAATTGAAGGGTTTACCCATCTTGGCTGCTCGACTAGTCGCTTCTCCAGTAATGAAGATGTTTCTGGACAGTTTGGATCGGGATTGAAACACGCTGTTAATCTTCTTCTGGAACGTGGACTTGATCCGTCAATCTATTCAGACATGACAGGATTGCATTTCTACCTGGAAGATATGGAAGTTAACGACGGTTATGGTGGGAAAATTTTCAAGGAAGTTTGTGTACACATTACGTGTAGCAAACCGTTAATTAATAAGAAAATGAAACTTGTCCGTACATTGGACCACGGTAGTCTTGATTGGACTGACGTGTCAATGGCGTGCCGTGAATTCGTATCTAATGCTCTGGACCGTTGTACTAAGGATGGAGATGAAGGCGAGTTTAGTATTAGTTTGGTTGAAGAGAATCAAGTAAGGGCGAAGAAGGGATATACTCGTGTCTTCCTTCCCTTTGAAGGCGACATTATCAAGTTTTACATGGAAATCAATAAGCGTTTCCTAAATCTGAAAGGCAAAACTCCGATAGGAGTTTTGGAGAAAGCTAACCGTGGATTGAATGGCAATGGTGCTATGATCTACCGTTTAGGAATTTGGGTAAAGCAAACTGAGGAGTATACGCCAAGTTTGTTTGACTATAATCTTGGCAAATGGCTCCGAATTGATGAATGTCGTAACTCAAATGATTCCGACGTTACTTCGGCAGCAACGTTGGCACTACTGTTACACAGTAGTGCTGAGCAGAAGATCAAGTTTATTAAGCAGCTTGTCTCCGATAAATCGGAAACAAGCTGGGAGGAATGCATCGGGGAATATGCTGCCAAGATGGTAGTAACTTATAACCAGGAAAGATTTGACGCAGTTAAACCGTTATGGAAAGCGGCCTGGGATGCCGTCGCTAGCGACGGCATGGTTTTGACTGACAGAGAATTGCCTAAGCAAGCTGTTATGATGCGGGGATTACAGCCTGTTTATTCCAAGTCTCATGGATGGTATTGGCTTGCTACTAAATTGGGATTCAAGACTGCGGCAAATTTGTTAACGGAAGACGAGCTTGTAGGAAAGGAATTTTTTAGTCCAGGGGACGCAACGCTTTGCGTTGCAACAATTGTATGGGAATGGTTAGAAAATAAAGGGCTTTCCGCAGGAAAGCCCTTCCCAGAAGTTAAAATCTTTACAGAACCAGTATCTAAGAAGCATGGTTATTGCGAAAATGATATTGTGTATATCAATAAACAAATTGAGGGAGGCGAATCTGATCTTCTGAAGTCTACTATGTTAGAAGAAATGATCCATTATGTGACAGGATATGAAGACTACTGTCATGCAATGCAAACCTTCTTATTCAATACTCTAGCAAAGGAAATCAAGTAAACAAAAAAAAATCGGCAGGTGTTTTACACCTGCCGATTTCCTATAGGAACCACAAACTTAGTACGACGTGAGGGAATCGAACCCTCAAAATCTTGTTTGGAAGACAAGCCCATTACCTGTCTGGCTACGTCGCAAGCTTAAACCATAATATACCAACACAAAACATTGTGGCTGCTGCATAAACTTGCCATCCGAACTGCTCGCTTTTTAGGAACAGGGGTAATGCATAATAAGCAACAATCATCATTGCATCCCATAGCAGGGAGAATAACATTAGTTGCTTAATAGAATCTTCACTTTTACCAAGGGATCTGGAGGCAATTACCCAAAGAATTCCGCCAAGTATTGATGCCCCGATGAATACCGGCATGTATGACCAATGCTCACGCCACTCTTTTGAATATGAATAAAATGAACCAAGACAAAATAAGGCTAAACCGGGAATAAGTAATAACCAGGGGTTCATGATTAAGAATCCTCAATATAGTCGGAGAACCAAGAGTTGCACTTGACGAGGGAGGTTATGAGCCTCTCTTGAACACTGGTCCTTCTCCGATATATCTCGTTGTATAAATATATAAAGTCAACTATAACGAGATATTATTTCCACCTGTATACTTATTGCAAAAGAGGGAAATCTTCAGTTGACATACCTATTATAGACGGCTGACGAGGACAAGTCAAATTGAAAGTTTAAAAATTCCGAAAAAAATTTAAACGCTTTAGCGTTTAAATTTTAACTCCTATGATAAGTTTGATCAGGGTCGTCTGGATGGATTTGCTCATTATCGTAGGCAGTCCTAAAATAATTATAGAGCCAAACCTTATCTAATATGGAGCGGTAGTTCATATAGGCTTCCTCATGACAAGTATCCTTACATATTAAAATAGCAATATATTTGGTCTTGGTTATCTTATGTGCTTTGGATTTATCCTCAAGCCACTGGAACGCCTCAGGAGACAAGCCTACATTGATTTCCTGGGTCTTGGTATGGTCTACATCATCGAGCCACGCATCTACATCTGTGTAAATATCAAACCAATCTGTAAAACTATCTAACTTAGAAACTAAATCCCGCTTGTACTCCTCATACATTTCTGGACTTAATGAATCTTGTGCTAGAAGTAGATCTATGTATTGCCCACGCAAGGGAATACCAGACTCCTTCAAGCGCCTATCCATATTCTCAACAAAAGTGGTCAAAAGGGTCAGCTTACATCTTTTCATAAAATTCCTCCATGTTCTTAGTATAGGTGGGTCTTCTCGAAAAAATGCTGGGGGGAATTAATAGCAGCATATTGTTATGTGGATTTACCCGGCTAGCAAGAGAGGGAATTGTTGGACAGAAAATAGGTAGCATACAGTTGTGTAGGTAAACCCGGCTAGTATGGGGTAAGTTTGCCGAAGATCTAGGGTAGCCGGATGTCGGCCACATAGTTGTGTAGGAGAACCCGGCTACCATACAACTATGTGGGAGAACCCGGCAACCACACTCCTGTGTGGGAAAATCCGGCTACCCTGTGTAGATGAATCCGGCTAGTAGGGTGTTCTTAGTAGCCCGCTAAAGTCGTCTTATATGAGTGTGAGAAAAACCACGGGCTTAAGAAGTCTTATATTGTTTGGGTCTAATGGTCTGCCCGCGACCTTTTGGACCAAGTTAGCTGGACATTAAGTTGGACCAACGTACTTTTCCGGGAAGCGCGGCGGTGGAGGAAAGAATATCCGGCCACACATACAGTTGTGTAGGTAAAGGCGGCTAGCCGGGAATATCCATACAACTATGTTGGAGGAATCGGGCGCGGAGAAATATTTAGACCTAGCGGTCGGCTCCCGGAAAAATCTTTGTGTCCAGAGGGCTCGGTCCAGGTAAGTCGGTCCAGAAAAAATAATCTTTTAATATATACTAACCCTCCTATACTAACCTAGTGTACCTAAACTTTCCGGAGATATGTTATGTCAGTACGACCTAGAATTAATGTTACTAGTAAAGAATGGGAATTATTCGTCTCAGTCTTTCCAGATTTTGAACAAACCATAAAAAAATTGTATTCAAATTTCAATGCTAAAGATCTTCCCGACTACTCGAAAAGTTACCTACTGTTCCTCAGTTTCACCGAATCAGAGCTTCTCCAGTCGCTTCTATTTAATCCTAACATGCTCCTCCGACTAAAGGGTGTCTTTCCCGAAGAGGTTAAAAAGTTCGCCGGTGTAGTTAAAAATTCCATGAAGGAGAAGGATACTAAAGCCTGGGATAAGTTTTGTGATGAGGGTGCATTATTAGAATATCCTGAAGTAACCCAAAAAACTGCTACGTCCACACTCCATTACATTCTTTCTAAGGAAAAATTAACACAATTCTCGGACCAGTGGCAGATAGATAAAACATTTAAAATGTCCTCTTTGTTCCTTTTTAATAAGTTATGCTTATGGCTTAAAACAAATAATATTTCTTTTTACGCTAACTACGCTGACGATACTGAAGATACACTTTGGTACGACTACTCTATTACTATTTCTTAGGGAGGTGGTTTCCTTCAGGAAACCACACAGGAATTTTTTGATCACTAGACCCATACTAGCCTATAATGAAGGTGTAAGAGAAAACTAAAGGGGTGAAACCAATGAGGGAAGAATCTGGAATTTTAGTTTCTGTACTAGATTTGACACAAGCTGAGAGAGAAGCGGAACAGTTTTACATCGAAGAACAGCGAAGAGAGTTTAGGTATACTCCAGAAGTGAATCTACGTGTAATGGGTAGGTGGGGAGTTATCCAAACTAATTTAGGTTTCTTTGCGATCAATTCTTTAGGAGTAGGTCAACAGGAACCTATTAACAAGTTCGGTAGCGATCTTAGTTTGTCTTTCTATCACTACTCTGAAGGATTGGCAATCTTTGGACCGTTAATCTCTAGACCATTTACAATTGACCTTCTAATAAACTCGCAAGTATCAGACGAAGTTCCGCTAGAAGATTTCATTGAAAACTGTCTACCAATTTGCGACAAGAATTACTATTTCTGGAAAGAATTTTTCAAGCCAAAACAAGATGAAGATGACGTTGAAGGTTTTGAAGGGGAATTTGAATCGTTTCACGATTCAAATTCCAGCAACGAAGAGTATAAGGAAGATAACCCAAAAGAAGCACAACAAACATCCAAGAAAACCGTTAGCTGTCCTACTCTCTTTACTCCGAAACAACTGGTGAAGTATGGTAAATTTTTAGTTAAGAAGAAATGCGATTGTAAAGACAGTGAAGAATTGATCAAGGTAACGAAGAACGTTTGTAGTTGCGGGAATAAAAATCAACATTCCCACTGTTCAAAATGCGGCGGCGTGCTATAATAGAAGTGTAAGCCCAACTAACCTTGAAGGACGAAGAAAATGGACCCCTTGGCGATTATTAACGGTCTGAAGATGGAAATTTCTGAGACTCCGGAAGCTGTTACCATTATTAAGAAGGTGGACAAGACACCTAAGGTAAAAACTCCAAAAGTCGAACCAAAGAAGAAGAGTCGTTTCAATGCTCTTATCGACGAAGATATTCTTGAGCGTGCCCGAAATATCGTTGTAGAGTATGAAGATGAATCCATCTCTGATCTTGCCGAAAAGGGTCTACGATGGGCCGTCGAACAATTCGAGGCTAGTATTGGTGGTCCTGCACCTAAGCGAACTACTGAACTAAAGGTAGGTCGAAAGAAAAAGAAAGTGGTTGACGTTCCGTCAACCACAAAGCAAGAAAAGTCGCAACCAAAGGTTGCGACAGTAGAGACTGAGGTTATCGTTTCGCCAACTCCCGAACCTTCTCCAGTAATGGAAACTAGTGAAATTGAAGTAAACGTTTAAACTCTCCTGTAAAAGTGGCCGGGCTAGCCCGGCCACTTTTATCTCTCTCTTTCTTCCTATATATAAAACTTGCTAATGGAGCTAGTTATGCTTACACTTACGCCAAGATTAGAAAAGCTTTATTCTGCCCAGAAGAAAAATATGTTATCTTTTGGATTACGTAGAATGTGCGGGTATCTGAATAAGCGTCTTGGAGATAGGCTTTTTTTGCAATATATATTATATACTTCAGCGAAGGATAGTCCGGAGTATTTAGCGGCAAAGTATTGTTACAGTGGATTCCAATACTTTAATAAAGATGATGTAAATTTCTTTAAGCAATATAAGATTCTTCGGATAATTTTTAAATCTTTTGGTAGTATGGAACACTATAATAGGATTTATATATGGCGTAAAAGTCTGTTCCGTTCTAATGAGAAATATAGAGAGTTATACGAACGTCTAGTTGTTAAGCCTTCGTAGCCTAGTGGTGTAAAACTGCAACTCTTAGAGTTGCAGTTTCCTTTAGGAAATATGGAATTGAGCTATTGCCTTTCAAACGCTGTTAGTCTATAATGAAGGTGTAAGGGAAAACGAACACCACTCTGAGGACGAAGAAAATGAAAGCAATCTACGGGACAGCAAAGATCTCTGACTTCAAGGTCAATACTGTTGTAGGAAAGAAGGGCAAAGCTACTGTCTCTTCTATTGAACTGGATGGACGCGAACTAGCTCCGACAAAGCGGTTCTGGAAGTCTATGCGAATGCGGTTCAAGATCAACGCTGGAATGACACGATATTTCCAGTACCCAGAAATTTTCGACCGTATCACAAAAGTTGCTCCTAGTGACGTTGTTCGATATTGCATCGAAGAAACTGGTGTCAAGCCTAAACTTCTGGCTCTAACTAATCCTAACCAACCGTATGTGAATTACGATAGTCTTGTCGGTCTGCTAATGGAACCGAAGAACAAGATTGCCACTAATCCAACATACGCTGAAGGTATTGTACGAAGTACCCACAATACTATTGTACCATTTAGCTCTCAGATCAAGGGAGATACTTTCAATACTCAGTTCGTCGTGGATACCCCAATTGACGGATTTGGTCGGCCGTCAATCTATGTGAGTCTACTTCGTCTTGTTTGTGCTAATGGGGCTATCGGTTATTCGCCGAAATTTAGAACAGAAGTATCCGTAGGTAAGGGCAAGGATAATTTGCTCTTTTCTCTGGAACGGGCTTTTGAATCTTTCGCTAACGAGGAAGGTCACGGGGCACTTATTAGTCGGTTTGAAACTTCCGCTAATACGTGGGCTAGTGTTTCTGAGGCAATGCGTTGCCAGAAACTACTTATTAAAGTTCACGGCGTTGGTGGTCTAAAGAATCAAAAGCCTCTAGTGATCTCTAAAGAGATGGGAACTAGTCTGGCAGATATGACAATCTTCCAGAAGTTCTTTAGCGTAATTGGGGATATCAATACTCAGTATGGCGTTACTAACATTGACGCTATTAGCAAGAAGAAGCAAAAGACTCTTAACACGAAGTCTACTGTTTATGAACTGCTCAATTTCATGACTGAGGTTGCTACTCACGAAGCTACGCCAATTGGCTCAAAAATGTTACAAGCCGGTGTAGGCGATCTAATCAGCAAGGAATATGACCTTGAAGGTATTGACGCTAATACTACCGACTTCACTGATCGATATCTCTCTACTTCTTCTGGAGTAATTGAGAATGAGTTTAGAGAAGATGCTGCATTGATTGGCGAAGACGACGATTAATGTTTTAGGCCCCGGAGAACGCTAGCGTTCTCCGGGGCAGTTTTATTGCTTTTGTGTTTCCTTAAGGAAACACATGGTCTAACTTTATGAGAACGAAGCATAAGTGTCACCAACCAAAGCACTTACAGCAGAGGATAGGGGATAAAAGCTGTGCTTTTATCCCCTTTAGTTTTTTTTAGAAAGGTAAATTGCGAAGCAATTTACCCCGTCAAGGTAGTAGAAAATTTTATTTTTATCTTGACTTTGTGGAGACTATAAGATACACTTAAAAATTAATACTGGAGGTATATCAAATATGTTCGACAATATTAAGTCTTTAGGTAAACATGATTTCGAGCAAAAATTATATGGGATGGCAGATACTATTCTATGGGAATTAGCCCGAGAAACTATCCGTCTTTCTGAGCGTGAGATGGGGAACCCATCTCACGCATCACATTGGCAGAACCGTTATATCTATTCTCAGTTCTGTAACCGTAATAAGATTGCCGCATATTATAATGCATATAATTTAGAAACATTAGCGATGGGTAAGAACCGTAGTCAAATTCAATCCTAGGTTGTTCGGGGCTTCGCCCCGAACAACCGTTAAAGTGACCGTTAAAGGAGAATATCGTGGATTTTTTTACTGCTGGCTGGAATTTGAATCATTTCGGAATAATTAAATATACAAATAGACCGTTTAACTCCGTTGATGAGATGAACAATATGCTCGTGAACAACTGCAACGCAGTTGTTCACTCGGACGACCGACTGTTTTTCGTGGGAGATTTTGTCTTTGGACCGTTGGACGATGAGAAGTTCCTGAAAACAGTGCGCTACTTCCGTAAAAAGATATTGTGCAACAATATCTTTTTGATTTACGGGAATCATGATAGAAGGGCACGAAAAAATGCTGCCTTTCGGCAGCATTTCGTCAATACAAGTGATTATTTAGAGATCAAGAGTGAAGAGGATCAAAGTATTATTCTAAGCCATTATCCTATTGTTGATGGTTGTTGGAACCGTTATAAAGATGGAGCTTGGCATTTCCACGGGCCAGTTAGCAATATTGACGGCTTTGCCGTCAATATTGCCGATAAAAGAATTGATGTTGGGGTGGATAATTGTGGCCAAATTTTAGGGAAAAAAAGTCTTGATTTTTACAGACCCTTCAGTTATAATGATATTAAGAATTGGATAAGCCTTCGATCAAAAGTTTCTGGCAGTAAGTGAGCAAATCGTTAAAACATTTGCAGTTATCTGGACAGTCTAGTACGAAGGGGAATTCTACGGTTTTCTCGGTTTTGATATAAATGTTAAAACCATTTTGCCCCGATGATGAACAACTTGCCGTAAATAATGGGCTACAGTTTAAAGTACCATCAATTAAGTTAGCTGAGATTTTCAAGGGCTGATTAATATTGACGATGTTGTTGTTGAAGGGCGAGAGATAATTGAGTAATTTCTGGAGTGTGTCTGAGCGGAATTGTTTTACTTTAATTAATCTCTGTTCGGCTACTTGCTTTTCGAGTTTCTTGGTTTCCCTGGCTTTGCCCGCCTCTTTTAATGTGTTATTTCTCCACTCGTCGGGTGTTATTAAGAGGGGTAATTCCTCCTTCGGAGGAATTACCTTTGGGATTGGAAAAGGGATTGGGGGAACTGGATAATCTTTTGGTGGAGTTTCTGGTACTGGTTCCGGGGGTAAAATCTGCTCCGCAGATTTTACAGGTGTTACAGGTTTGGCGGCTGGTTTCTTTGTGTTCATTAAAAGCTCCTTATTAGATTGATTTGATACATTTTGCCTTGTTTTGGATACATACAACTGTGTGGTCTTCTGGGACTTGGGAAAAAACTAAATATTATATAGGCTACTTGAAGAAAAGACGATAAGTCCTTCTTCCAGTGGCCTAAGAGTGTTTAAACACTTTTTGCTTAATTTGGCTAAAATCGTGTTTTTTTAAATCTGGTGGAAAATAAAAATTTTCTTGACATAACCAGTTTTTTAAATAGTACCAATTTTGAAAATCTCATACAACCATAACCAGAGTCAACTGTAGCCGAAGGCTACAGTTGACGGAAAAGACTAAAGTTGACGGAAAAGACTAAAGTTGACGGAATTAAATGCGACGATAACGAATAAATTTAAGGATATCGTAAGCCGCAATCTTTCCTTCGGAAAGATTGTTAAAAGGCGGAGAAGGGAAGTTGTCCGAGAGACTGTCAATCGCGTAAGCGATTGACTGTGGAATATTGATTTCTGAAGCGGCGTAATGATAGTGGAGAGAAGGATAATATAGTCCGGTTTCAAACATGCATAACATAGTAATTGGAGTATACACATTCCCTTGTCGATCTACTGCCCGCAAGGCGGGCAGTGTGGGATTGTATGAGTATGTTGTTGAAGTTTCGTCTAGAATCCATTGAAAGTTAATAGCAGCCCGTTGGAATCTGGATTTAATCTCTTCGAGATTAAATCCAGATAGAGTGGGATTGACTTGGGGTGCCCCGGATCTGTTTGATCCATTTGAGGGAGTTGTTACCATATTCGACTTTACTTCGCGGACAGCACTAGTAAAACCGCGAAGCGGTTTTACTAGTGGATTATGGGATGTAGGAGAATTGTGGGAAGAAGAATTGTGGGAAGAAGAGTTAGACATAAAGATACCTCATAGTTAGTGTCAAAAATCGAAGATTTTTGACACTTTGCATACCAGGATGGAACGTCAGTGGAACACCCACTAACACATAAAAGGGGGATTTGCTACGCAAATCCAAAGAGAATCACAAGGGAAACATCAGAGTAGTTTTGACCTTCGTGTAGTA
>OFQY01000307.1_pt1 | contig 20876 bp, 30 predicted proteins | sample 1542991 | NCBI WGS metagenome assembly OFQY01 (sample SAMN07774224, study PRJEB24372) | wastewater metagenome | isolation source: Exp Tend VB 10WW | collected 2016-02 | reverse complement strand
TTTGTTTGTTTGCATACTTCACAGTGTAAGCAGTTCCACCTTTATTTATTCCATTCCAATAAGCAACCATCTCTTCAGAATTATCAACAACCTTTCTATCCCTCTGCAAATACACTTTTGGGGAATACTCTTCACTTTCATGTGAAACATCTTGAGCATTCTCGATCAATATTTTTAATTTGGATTTATCTTTTTCATTCCACATGCAAGTGTGTGTTTCAAATGGGAATGCAAGATAGAGAGAATATGGAACTGAATTGGATAGACACCACTCTGCAAACATGATATCAAATCCAACTGCTCCACCTGAAATACAATGCAAGTTTGTGAAATCCTGATAAGATCTCTTCATGAAATTATGTAGCTTCTCAATGGTCATCTTTCCCAAATCACGATGTCCAGTGCAACCAATGATCTTTTTCATTGCATAAAACTTTCAAAGATAGTCATATATTTCTCATTTCTAGATTCAATTATATTCCAAACTAGGGTTTCATTTACTGTTAGTATTTGTTCAGGATGAGCATATCGAAGATATTCCATCGCTTTGATATGTTGATCTTCTGGAATATCGATGAATCCCCATTCAATGATTTTCATTTTTCAATAAACTCCATGAAGATTTTGATGTAACACCTCTGAGGATCTTTAAACCATGGAGTTACATCCATAATATTATTATAATCTTCATCATTATAAAATTGGATGGCATGTTTCATTAGAACATTAAACCAAAGTTTATCAACATATTGATGATGAGAAAAGAGTTCGTCTAATTCTTTAATATCTAACATATTCAATAACAAGTAATGCACTGAACATTGTCCATAGACTTTCATCCAACTTATCTGGAGTGCAAGTTAATATAATTGAATTTTCACCAGAATCATATTCTACTCCAAGTAGACCACATACTTTTTTGATTCCATTTTTATTTGGAGTTCTATTGTTATTCAGGGTCTTTACCATTTCACTGAAATCTGTAAGTACAATTTTATTATCTAGATTTTCGTAAATATAAAAGTGTAATTCTTTATTAAGAATAAAGCCTGGAAAGATAACTTTAATTCTTTTGTCTTTTAGATATTCGAATTTAACATGTGATTTAAATTCGTGTAATGTTTTTTCGAAATTTAAACTTAATTTTGATTTCTTAAATTCTTTGATTTGTGTTTGTTCGTTAAATTTAATTATAAATAAAGTTAGAATGGCATTTAATATTGTAAATGCCATTGCAATATAAATTACATTTTCATTCATGATTTAATCCTTTTGATGTGGACATTGTTTAGAATTTCGTTTAGCACAATTACACTTACGACATAATATTTGTAAATCTTTAGGAAAATTGTTTTTTATAATCCATTTAAAAAATCCCATCCCTTGTCCTAGTTTCGGATGTTCCTTCTTAAAAACATGTCCATCACCATTAACATGATCAATTGTTAATAGATCATAATAACTAATTCCACAACAATTACAAGTAGTTCCATAATGCTGGATTACGATATATCTCAAGTCATAGTATTTTTCACTAATTCTTTTTGATCTATCACCAACACGTAATAAACTTTTATGTTTCATCCAATTACAGTTCCAACACATTATTTGATAATTTTCTTTTAATTCATCTATTTCTAATTTTACATATCGTCTATATAATTCATCTCCATACATTTCTCGTTCCACTTTACCATTGTTATGGATGTGATCTATATTTAAAAAATCATGTCCTGATTCTCCACAAATGATACATTTGTTTCCAAGTCTTTCAAAGACTATTTTTTTGTTTGTATTTTTACGGGATTGAGATGATTTTTTATTATAATTTTTATCGTATTCATTATACCTACCTTTATATTTAATTCTATTAACTTTCATCCAATCTTTATAAAAGAGTTCCCTACACATGGGATTACAATATTGTTGGAATGAATACCATTTTTTAAATGATAACTTACAATACTTACAACCATTAGTCATTATGATTTTATTCTTATATTTGGAGTTTCTCCGGGTAGAATAACTCCTGAGATGTGAATATGTTCCCCCGATTCTCCTCTGTTTTCCCAAATTAATTCTCTAACTTTATTAGACATATTGGCCTTTAACCATTTCCATAGTTCTTCGAATGTAACATCTAGTGGAACAAGATCTGCCGCGCGCCCATCCAAATGTAATGATCCAACACGTCCCCCCACCTTTTTATTATATTCGATATCTCGTAACCCAGAACCTAATCTTATTCTCCCCATCGCCTTTCGAGTTGGATCTAAAATATCTTTAGACAATTTAGTTAAATTGTCTATTTGTTTTGTACTAGGTTTAGAATTAATAGTCCAACCTCTTAATAGTTCACGAAATGGGAAGTAGATAGATCCAGATTGAGGTAATTCAGAAACCCATGCTCGACTATCATTTGATGGTGATTCGTGACCTTCTACTTTGGATACTGAATTGACAATTGTTAGAGGTTCGTATACGAGCATGTCAAGTGTCATTGAATATCCTTTGATATAGGCAGTTTCAAAATCACATACACCTAGATCTTCCCAACACTGGGGGAGAAGATCGAGACCAGCATGTGCAGTCTTATTTCCAAGATAATCAACTCCACTTTCAGTTTTGGGTGCTCTCATTTCAGTTATCCAGTAGTCTTTGGTATAGCCAGGACCAACATCAATTTGCTTGTAACCAAAAGTAACACCAGTATTAGGGACAATTGGATAGACAATCCTTCGCTTATCAATTGGCATGCTTAAACTGCATCCTCTTACCCCCAGCATCTTTCCCTTTTGAAAAGAAGTGAAGGGTGAATTGGTTGCAAGTGGATAGAATTCTTCAGTAAAATCCTTCACATTACAAAAAGTTGTAGTGTGAATGCCTTTACAGTAATAGAAATTAGGAGTCAACTTAATAATTCTATTAGAAATAGGCAAAACAACATTTGGAATCTCATCAACTTCCTCTAATTTAGATGGAACTTTGATTTTTTCCTTCAAAATCGCAATTTCTTCTTCAATTTTAGCCTTTTCTTCTTTGACTTCACTCTGAACTTTCTTGTCATCCTCAGAAAAGAATTCTTTAATTCCTTCTTTAATAAGGCCAGATACAATTTCTTTTAAAAAGTCAGCAGCTTTACTCATTTTATTCCTCTTTATTAGTGATTGTTACATTTTTATCATAATATTCATCAATATTTGTCACCAATACAAATGAATTGATCAAAACATTCCCTGTGTAATATGCAAATGGAGTATAAAATAGAAAATCACCAAGAGATTCCATAGTTAGACTTGCATATGCTTTAATTATCCAGAAAGAATATCCAGCAACAAAAGTAATTCCAAAAAGTTTGAACATAGTTCTATTAGATTCTTTAATTTCTTCTGGTGTTTTCATTTCTTTTTCTTTTCTCCAAGATACATTGGGTAACAGCACACAGCAATTACCCATACAATTGCAGTAATAAGATAAAGAGTGAGAAATAAACATGCTCCCAATTTATTTCTCACTCTTTCAATCAATTGAATCGCATTTCCTCAAAGTAAGGGGCAATCTCAATTGAATAGATTGCCTTCTTTATTCCTAGTTCACGAAGCATTATCTGGCAACGGGGACACGGCTTACTGACTCCCGGAGTTCCATCTCGTCTAGTTCTATAGACATAGATAGTTCCGCCTCGTATAAGGCTGCTAGGTGCCCTAAAAAGGGCATCAGCTTCAGCATGTATCGTGTGATGATTGAAATACTTCCTCACAATGGCATTGGTACCATTGTATCGGTTATATCCCTTTGAAATTAGCTTTCCAGAATTCATGAGCACAGCTCCCAAAAGGTATGGTTCATTGCTTTTCCATGCCATTTCATTGGCAATTTGCAATCCTCTTGGGAGCAAGATCGGTTCACATTCCATAATTATTACTCCATCCACTTTTGGAAAATTGTAAAATAACAGTAATCTATTTGTCGAAGATTGGGATCAAATGAATGAATATTCAATGTATCATATTCCATAAATGTTGATAGACTGAGATTTTTTCCAGCATATGCTTCTCTTTCCATTTCAAAAGTTTTATTGATCTTTAAAAGAAAACCATCATCTAAATAATTGGACATGATCCTTCAGCACACTCCATGCTATCCATTAGTTTTCCACCATGATCATTGTCAATCCCAGTCAATGGAACAATGTCTTTAATCATTTCATTATATGTGGCTTCATCAATTTCTTCATATGGAGCTTGTTTATATCCATGATCAGAATGAAGTAGAAATGAAATAGATTTGATGTATTTGTTATAATTCTCGTATAACCATTCTTGAATTGCTTCCAATTCTTCTTCTTTGTAATAGACTGTTACTGAAGTTGAATTATCAACCCAATAAGTATTCATGAACTTCACCAATTCAAGCTGATCGATTGCAGTCATGTTTGATGCAACCAATGAACCTTTTGGAGATTTGATTGGAAACGACACCACTTGAGTCTTATAATCCAATGTTCCATCAAATTCTTCTCGATATTCAATTGGATAGTTATTCTTTTTGAGATTAACAATCAGAGCATCATTAGATGACACTCGAATCCGTTGAATATAGAATTCAGAATAGAATGGATGAACACCAGGAGAAGTGTTGAGAAGCTTACTCAATGTTCCGCTAGGTTTAACGGTTGTTAGTTTGATACTCTCATTAAATCCCTTGAGTTTGGAGTAACGTTTATCTTCAACTTCAAGTTCTTTGTAACAAGAGTCCAACCAATTTGCAGCTTCTTCTTTATTTAGCTTGGGAAGCCATTCACAAATACCACTAATAGAAATACCAAGTCTCATATTCTCATGAATAATTTTATTAGTATTGATCCAATGGTATTCTAGAGACGCGATGGTTTTCACAACTCGATAGGCGAGTTTAGAAATTCTAATTAATTCATACTTGTTCTTCATTCTTGAAATGAATAGATCAAATAGATTGCAAGATTCGCCTTCACCTGTTTTGGGGGCAGTTGCTAGGCCAATTTCACCACAATTGGAAACTAGAACTCCACCAGTCCAATATGTGTGGTCGTCATCTTCAACAGTAATATCAAATACTTCTTCATCTCCTAGATAATTTCGTTCGCAGATTTCATACGAAATCTTTTCACGTTTAGATTTGTTAGTGTTATCACAAATTAGATCTAGTCTTAGTTTCTTGTAACCCTGAATAAATCCAATTGAATCTCTAAATTTATTCCTATCTTTGGTGATATTAATATCATAAGATTCTTTGCAAACAAATGTTCCATTATCAAATTTATTAGATTTTGATTTATTAACTGTGTAATAACTTCGAATTCCAATAGAAGATAACATTAGCTGAACATCTGTTACAATTTGTTTGGATGAAGTCTTGAGTGCGACTCTATTTCCACAAATAGATCCATTTGCAGAATATAATCCACGTAAGAACCCGAGAACTTTATTTCGTGAACCAAACTTAAATCTATCTGGAATGAATCGATTGTAAGTATGATCAAGTTCATCATAAAATACTGTAGTATCAATTTCCCATGTATATGGACTAATTCCAGGTCTCTTTTTCAGAAGTAATGGAGATACTTCACTATTTAAGTAGTCTTGATCCAAAGCTCCAACATATAGTAAGACTAGATTATTTGAAGCTTTATGAACTCCACCATCTCCAATTACTAGACCATCCATGACATCAATTGGATTAACATTGCTATTGATAAATTCTCCAATTGAAGAATCAATTGATTTCGCATCTTTAACTTCAATTTTTTCAGAGTTCTGAACAATCCGATGATTCTCAGTTCCTCTAAAAAATCCAGCTTTAGTTTTGAAATCAAAGACAGGTTTAATTCCAGTTGACCATTTCTTAGTAATTTTAGTCCATTTCGTTCCAGACCAAATCATGTCACCAATATTAATATCTGCAAAAGTTGAAATTCCATTTGGAGTCAATACTGTTGCGCTTGCTGGCTGACAAGGATTATAAATTTGGACTTGGGGATCAACTCTATGACAATCAAGAACTCTTCCCTTTGTTCTCGAAAGATTAAGATTGATTAATCCATATAGTTCACCTTTTGCTCGTCCAGTACTTGGATCTTTCTTGAAGTTTTCCCAAAAACTTTCAGGTAATGTTGAAATATCATTACACACAATGGAATTGTTTGAATTTGATCTCCAATTTGGAGTGCTTCCCAAATCCCAACGCTTAGCATTTAGAAATTGAGTATCATCTTGATCGCCAAGGGCAATTTGAGCTGACCTTCTAACATTTCCAGATACCACTACTCTTCCAATGATATTCATGATGTCTAGACAGTCAATTGATCGAACTTTCTTTCCAGATCGATTGTATAGAATCCTACAAATGTCAGTGATTCCATCACATAGATCTTCAGGACCAGAAGAAACCCCTCCAAATCCTTTGATTGGAACACCTTTACCACGGATGCAAATTGTGGAATATGAGAATGATTTTCCAGTTTCAAAGAAAGCTTCAAGAGTTTTGGATAGTAATTGACACCATCCTTCTCGTGAATCTGGTACAATGAAATCGGCGTCATTGGTATCTAGTCGTGTTACTTTTACATTTTTCTGGATACTGGGGAGCTGATAGACATTCTCCCGTTGAAGATTATATCCAACTCCACCACCAAGCATGAGCATGTCAAATGCAAATACAAATGCTTTCCAATGATCAATCGAAACCCCCCAGCATGCATTCATACTGGCTCCACCAATTTTATCTACAGTTTTACTTCCAAGTTGCCATTTACCTCTACCAGAGAATGAACATTTAAGATTGAAAATATCATCGTAAAATTGTTCTGCTTCTTCTTTTGTGAAGTCACATCCAAGCTTAACAATTGAATTAATTTCTCTAGCACATGTTTCCCACCATTCTTCAATTCTATTTTCATTTTCTATTTGTCTAGCATATGTTCTCTTATAAACTAGATATCCAATTGGTCCAAATGGTGGAATCTTATTCTTATATTGGTTTAGAAATTCATCAGTCAAAATGTTCATTACAGAGTCCTTTCGTAGAACGCCGATGGCGTCCTTTCGTATCACATGTCGCATTGGGTATTCTACATATAGGGATGACAATTCCACATTCACATGAAATTTTCAAAGATCTTTAGATATTCTTTTTGCACAATATTTATGTCAAAAAGAAATCGATCTTGGTAGACATATCTTACTGTATTAAGAGCATAAACCTTAAATCTACCTCTAGCATTATTAGTTACATTTAATCGTCGAATCACTTCTTTAAATAGTCTATCACTTAGTACATGTAAGTTTGATCTTTTCATCGTAAGAAATTCTTAATAGTCATTTTGAATGTTGAAAATTCACTACCAGCAATCTCAAAATATTCTACTAATTTATTGAATTTATATTCATCTGTCTCATTCTTGTTTTCAAATTCCCATGCAACATATTCACGAAATAACTTTAGATTTACTACGAACAGGACTTCTTTAAGCTTCACTAGATTCATTTGCATTGTCATTTTTCTTCTTATTTTTCCTTCGTTCTACTTCGTAACACGATTTACAAAGTCCTTTTGAATAAAGTGTCCTGAGACACTTTTTAGTTGAATTTGTACATTGATCTGCAATTTCATGTTGAAACAGTTTTGGTCTGAGTTGATGTAAATCAATTCCTCTTCGCCATTGCTTGTAATGACCAGTGCAGAATCCTTTGGCTAATTCATCTCTATCACAGAAATCCAAACTACATTTTTTCATATGGATTCAACTTTCACCCGATATCCATTAAGTGCTGCCCATGTAGTAACATCATTCCAATAGAATCCAATTTCTTCAGTTGTCCCATTATTTAGTTTAAAAATCCATGAACTTTCATTCTTATTGAAGTCTAATCGACCAATAACTTTGCCAGAATGTCTAACTAAAATCGAAGGATCTTTCGCTTCAACTTTTTCTAGATCATTTTTCAATTTCTGAATTTCTTCTTCAATTTCACGTTTACGCTTGCAATCTGGTAGACTCTTCTTAATATTAATTAGAGAGTCAATCTGTGAGAACTTGTTCATCAATGCGTCCCTCCTTGGACCTAATAGTATACCGCAACCCATTGAATATAACACATATTGAGTGACATGGTTGCATTCTGGTAAATATTTAATAAAATAGAAAGATGAAAGGAACTACATGTCAAAAGCATCAGAGCTAATCACCAGTCTTGTCGGTCGAATTTACTCAAATCAACTAACACGTAACAACGTTAATAATCAAGTTGATGAAATCACCAAAGAAATTGAACTTGAACATTACAAAAAGGATCGTATAATTTCTCTTCTCGAAGAAAAAGTAAAATCTCTTGAAAATAATATTGATGAAATCGGATTCAAAGTCATTGATCAAATTGTTAAGAGAATTCAAGATAGAACTCCTTTCTTTGTAGACCCATTTGTGGAACAAGCTGGAGATATCGTGAAGCACGAACTCGATAAACTCACTGACACTCTAGTCGAATCTATACTTAAACTTGCAAGTGACAAGAAAAATGCACTAGAAGAGAAACTAGGTATTGACGTGGATGAGAAAGTTGAAGAAGTATTGACCTTCAATGAAGATCTAAATCTATCCGATAAAAATAAAGAGATTCTCAAGAATCTTAGAGAAAAGCATTCTCAAGATGCATCACCAAAAGAAGAAGAAGAAGGCGACTAATTGCTCCCAATTCCTAACAAAAAACAAGATGGTCCACATCTGATCTATAGAATCCCGTATGAATTTTATAACGAGTTTAATGACGCTCCTTATGAAGCTATGCGGGATTTACTTGCTATTCCCGCAATTGTAAAGGATGCTCTATTTCGAAATCCTCGTGTACTTGAGGAAAGACCAGATATAACTAGAATTGATCCAATCATTGAAGAAAATCTATACAAGTGGATCAATTATAAAGTAGATTCTCCCAAATCATTTAATATTTTTAATGAACATTTGGAGAAACCTGATAATCATGCTGCTTATTTTATTCATATTGACCTTGCTTTGACTGAAGATGCAACTGGAATTTCGATGGTACATAGAAATCCAGCTACTGGAAGATTTATTGTTGATTTTATTTTTGCTATTGAATCTTTAAAATGTATTGAAAAAAGAATTCCAATTGGAAAAATGAAATTTCTTGCAATTTATCTTAAATACAATCTTGGTTACAATATTTCTAAAGTTACCTATGACGGATTTCAATCTGCTGAATCTATTCAAGAACTAATAGATAATGGAATGGATGCAAAAATTCAATCAGTTGATAGAACTCCTGCTCCATATGATACTCTTAGAGATATCATTGAATCTGATCAACTTTCATTCTATGATTATAGAAGTGAAAATATTCCAGGAATAGATAAACCTAATCGATCTTTGATTCGAGAGCTGCTAAATCTAACTAAAGATACGAAGACAGGAAAAGTTGATCACATTGCAAAAGGATCAAAAGACCTTTCTGATTCACTATGTGGAGCAATCTTTACGTGTGCTTCCGAAGATTTTGAATATCGTGGAGTCAATGATTTTGAATTAGAAAAAGATCATCTAAATGGTGATTCAATTGAAGATCCATATAGTGAGCAAGATGATTCATTTTCTATTGGTGAATTAAATAGTAAAATGATTGAAAATGAAATGGATAAAGAAGAAGATCGATTTCAAGATAATAATGAATTTTATGGAGAAGATTTCTAATGAGTATTAAAAATACAATATTTAATTGGTTATTTAAAGATCAAATTGATTCTCTAAATCAATCTGAAAAAGATTTGGCTGAAGTTAAAGAAGCATTTTCTATTCCAGTTTCAGATAATGATCTTAAACAAGATGAAAATCTCTTGAATTCATTGACATCTGAAATTGATGAATTTGGTTGTGAGAGAAATCCTGGTCAGCCTTTTATTATTTCTCACCAAAATAAAACTCAATATGTTGTTGAACCAGTTTCACATTCTATTATTCCTTATAAAGTTGTCGAAGACACAATTAGAAAGACCGAATTTTATAAGAAATATAATTTAAGTGAAAATTTTACACAGACAGATGTTTCTAATGAAATTCTTAAAGATTTCATGGGATTCTATGGTGGATCACTCTCCATGAATAATTATTTCGAATGGAATTTCCAGAAACAAAGACTCATGTTTGAGCGTTCACATGAAGAATGTCAAAAAGGAATTGGTAAAGCAATCAAAGATATCACTACCAATTTCGTGCTTGGCGATGGAATTGGATTTGAATATACTGACATTAAAATTGAAGATGTGAATGTCAGAGAAACCATTTATTCTACTTTATGGAAAATTTGGCAAGATTCTGGATTTGATCAGAAGCAATACACCATTTCTGACTTTGCAGTAGAACGTGGAGAAGTCTTCGTTAAGATTTCTCAGGATAAAGATAAGGGAATATTTGATGTCGAAGTAATTGATCCATGGGAAATTACAGATTATCTTTATGATCCAAGTACAAGAAAAGTTAAAGCTTGGATGCGTGATTACTATCGCAATGGTCATCCAGTTTCAAGTGAACCACTGTTAGTTGAAGGTGGAATTGATCCTCATACTGGTTGTCCATATACAATTAAGCATTATAAATTTAATGTGACAGACACAATCATTCGAGGTAGATCAGATGTTTATTCTGTTCTATATTGGATTAAAATTTATAATGATTTCTTGAAATGTCGATCTCGTGTCAATAGATTTAGGTCTTCTGTTGCATGGCATAAACAAGTTGAAGGTGGCGATAGAGCAATTTCAAGAGGGGCGACAAAGATTCAAAAACCATTTCCAGCAGGTTCAGTTGTTGTTTCTGATGCAAAGACAACTTTCAAAGCTCTGGAGGCTAAAATTCAAGCTGGGGATGTGAAAGACGATGGAGACGCTTTCAAAATTATCATTGCTTCTGCCATTCAAATTCCTCACCATTGGTTATTTGGTTCTGGTGAAAATACAAACTTAGCCACTGCAAAGAACATGTCAGCAGTTCCAAAAAGAAAGTTCCTTCGAAGACAAAAGGATTTGAAAGGCATTTTCCAGGATATTTTTTGGGAAGGTCTAAAGTTTTATGTAGACGTGAAGCATATTGTTCCTCAAAATGGAATTGAAATGACAGAAGAATTGAGATCAAATTCAATTAAACTTAAAGAAGCAATTGCTGAATATGATGCAAATGCAAAGAAAACTGATTCTACTGTTGAGGATCATTTTGATTTGGGTGGAGCTGAAATTAAAAAGAAACATCTTGAAATTTCAATTCCAAACATCGATGAACATAATTCTGAAGATCTATTACGATTAGTTAATGCTGCAAAAGGACTAAGAGCGGCCGGAATTGGAAGTAATCATGCTCTTTATCAATTAGTTGGAATTAATTATCGACAAGATTCTGAACTTCTCAAACATGAATTCCTTCGTGGAGATTATGAAGTTCAACGGTCTGTCCATAGAATTTTCAATAATTTCAAGAATGATGACGGCACAGATCCAGCATCGCCAGGTCTTGATACTAATGCAGATGGAGTTGTAGATAATACTGAAACTCCAGTAGAAATTCCAGATGATGATTCTAATGTGAGCAGCTTGAACGTAAGTAAGAGTTCAAGAGGCGGAGCATAGAATGGAAGAATCTCAAACAATCATTCTCGAACAGGATGAATTGAAATTCTTCGTCAATATTTGTATGAGATGTGACATGATCCTTGGTAGTTCAAAAGTAAAATACTCTACCAAGGGTGCTCACATTGAATGGTTTTTTGGAACACAATCTAAATCACCATTAATGTGTAATAAATGCTCATGCTTAATGTGTGATGAATGTAGAGATATAACTGAAAATAAATGCATGGAAAATTGTGAGGGTGAATTCACATCCTACCAATTTTCCAATGCAAATGAATAAAATTGGTGTATATATTTATTATGAACAAAAATCAAGACTTATCATTAAAAGAAATCTTAGATTTACTTGTAGACAAATTAGATGTTAAGTATGGATCATTTGAAATGAAGATTCATAATGGTAAATGCACTAATTTTAGTAAAACTAAGCGTATAAATTATACAGAAATTGATTCTGAAGAATATATGGACGAACATGTTCGAAACACAAAGGGAATCTAAAATAATGAAAGAAACAATTCGCATAAGACAGACTTCCCCAAAACATTTCTCTAAAATTAGAGAGAAAAAATTAGTTGAAGGTGTTTCGGCAGCAATTGGAATCACAAAAGAAGGTCGAACACAGATTCAATCTTTTATTTTTGATAAATCCAAATTCAATCTACAGGAAGCTAAAGCTTGGGTAAAAGATCACAATTCAAAACTCAAAGAGAATTTCAATGCGTCATACGTCACAATGGCTTATGGTAATTCTAATTCAGTTGAAGGTGCAGCGAAGCTTCCAAATGTAATGAACAATACAGATGACACATTTGTTCCTGATAATATTGTTGATATTTATCCAGATGTGATGTTTTCAAATGGAAGAATCAATAAAGAAAAAGTTTCAGATAGACTAAATGATGTCAAATCAATGGAGAAGTTCATCCCCCCAGAATCATTCAAAAAACTAAAGAGAATGCTCGTTTCTCTTCTCAAAGAATCTCATGAAGAACTTTTCCGTTCAAATGGATTCAACTTACTTGAAGGTCTAGATACGTTTACTGCTGATGATTTTGATATTACAATTAAAGAAGCTTCTAATAATTCATCTGTTAGAAAAGCTCGTGTAATTCTAATTAAAAGTGGTGAGAGTAAAAATGGCAATATTTATTCAGGTAAATGCTTAAGAGAAGCTACTCATCTTTTTGAAGGACTACCAATTTATCCAAATCATTCTGATTCAAAAAGAAAAGTTGAAGAGAAAGTTGGATTCTATTCTGATCCAATTTATATTGGTGATGAAGATACTGGAGAAATCCAGGCCACTGCCAATATTCTTGAATCTGAAAAGAAAATGTGGGATCTGATTAAAGAACAACATAATCATCCTAAAGCTAAATTATGTGGATTTTCTATTAGTGCCTTTGGTAAAGGTAGAGTAATAGAATCCAATGGAAAGTCAAAAAGAATAATCGATACTATCACACATGCAGATTCAACTGATATTGTATCAAATCCATCTGCTGGTGGAAAAGTTCTAGAACTATTGGAATCTGTTAAAAATTCATTCATTAACAATACTGATGTTTCTATGAAAGAGGAAGAGTCAATGGACGAAAAAACACTTAGAGAAAAGTTTCCAGATCTAGTTAAAACTATTGAAGATTCGGCCAAAGCTCTAGCTCTCAAAGAAGCTGAAGCATTTGCTGCTAAATCAAAATGTACTGATTGTGAAAAAGAATTTACACCAAAAGCCGAAGAAAAAGTTTGTGCTGAGTGTGCTAAAGCTTCTAGTGATAAGGCTGATAAAGCGGTTAAAGAATCATTCGAAAAAGAAAAGAATGAAATTCTAACTAAACTAACTGAAGCCGAAGAAAAAATTAAAACACTTGAAAAAGATGTATATGTATCTAAATTGACTGAATCTGTAACTGTCAAACTATCTGACACCAAATTCAAGTCTATTCCAGGTGCGCTAAAAGAACGTCTCGTTACTACACTAATTTCTCTTGGTGAAGAAAAGCGAGAGGGCGATGAGCCGAGTAATTGGGATCTCAAAATTAAAGAGGAAACCGATTACGTTAACAAATGCAGAGGTCCAAAAGATCAACTTGTATTTGGTAGCGAAACAAATGGTGACACTAAAACTGACAAAACAAAGACCACAAAAGAATCAGTAAAGCTCAATGAAGAAGAGCAGCGCCAGATGGCCAATACTGTTTCTAAGGTGATCTTCTAAAAGGAGAGATAACAATGGCTGCTTCTCGCGATAATCCAAGAAAAGTTGATGAAATTGATGTTCAGTATATGCCAATTTCTACTGCTGCTACAGCTAGAATTGGTGACCTACTTTATTATGATACTTCAGGGCAGGTTGCTGCTCCAATGACTGGAGTTGCACAATCAACTGCATTTGTTGGCGTTGCTGGTTCAAATTACGCTGGTCTACCACTTGATGTTAACGGTAACATTGGTAACTTTGTAAAAGTTTACAAAAGAGGCGTATTTGAATTTGATCTTACAACTTCAACTGTGCAGTATTATCAGGATGATGAATTCCGATGGGCTGGCACCGCTGCTAATAAAGTTGAACTATCAACTTCTAATCCTGTTGGTCGAGTCTGGAAATCAAACACTGTAGGCGATACTGTAGTCCGCCTCCGAATTGACAAATATGTCGCTTACTAAAAAGGAGGCGAATCAAGATGTTTAAATCTATTGGAACAATTTCCGCTAAAGATGTACAGAAGGGCTTTAAGGTTACTGAGCAGTGTTACCTTGATAAGTATCAGGGTGAAGATACTCAGAAATCTTGGCAAGACTATCTAATCGAAGACAAAGATTTCCATCGAAGTCTTCCTGCAAAGGAAGTATGGGAACTTCGCCAGGGTCTTGAAAAGGCCAATCCACATGAACTACAGAAAGCCTCTTTTATTCCACTAAAAGAAGCACTAGATCTCTCTGGTTATCCAGTTCTCATCTCTTCTGGCATCAAATCCAGACTATATGAAGGTTACAAACTCAATGAGACAATCTTTGAGCAGCTTGTTACCGTAGAACAGTCCAGCAAGAGACAGGAACAGTATGGTGGACTTTATGAAACTGATCTTCCAGAAGAAGTTCTTCCAGGTGAGGCTTATCAGGAGTCTTCAATCGGTGAGAAGAAAGTCTTCATTGCCAACAAAAAGTACGGTCGAATGCTTTCACTCGACATGGAACTTATTTGGCACGATCAGCAAAATGAAGTGCTACGCAAAGCACAGACTCTTGGTCGGGGCGCACGTCTCTTTCAGGAGAAGACAGTAATTGAATATCTTATTGATGCATCTGATACTGGCTTCCGCGCCACTTCAGGCGCTGGCACTGCCCTCTATTCTACCGGCAATAAGAATCTTCTAACTACTGCTCTTTCTGCAACTCAGCTTGAAGTTGCGATTCAGGCGATGCGTAATCAGGTCGATGACAAGGGTAATCCAATGCTTGTTATGCCTGATACAATCCTTGGGCCACTAGAACTTGATGGTGATTTCAATCGCATCATGAAGGCGCAAGGTCGAACTGGAGTTGCGAATCAGAATCAAGATGACTACAATTATCTTCGTGAACGATTCGGCGGTAAGTGGAGAATTCTCACTTCACCATTCTTCTCTCAGTCAACAACTGCTACCACACCAACTAATGATTGGTATCTAATGAGCCGTGCGATGGGTTCATTGATCTATCAGGAAGTTATGCCACTAACTGTTCTAGAAGAGCAGAATGGCTCTGCAATCTCTTTTGAGCGAGACATCAAACGCTTCAAAATCATGATGTACTGGGGAATTGGTTGCATCGACTATCGCGCACTATTTGCCAACCGAGTGGCATAGCCTATTTGATTCTATAATCAGATAGTAGCTTCTCAATAGAAGTCAAATCTAGTATCATAAGGCATATGAGACAACCAAATCTCATATGCCTTTTCTACTTAAGGAGACTTTTTATGATAGATCCAATGAAACTAACAATCTTAGAAAGAATTACTTTCAATTCGATATCACAAATCAAAATCTGTTTATATTGTACTAATCATTTAAATGATTTAAACTGGTCTTATTGTAAAAATAATGCTCCAAATAAATCTATTAATTATTTTAAATGTGACGATTGTTTTATAAAAATGCATCCAACAAATCCCAAAATTTTAGCGTCTTTACCAAAGATTATCAAATTAAAAATTTGTTGTAAATGTTCTATAGAATTAAATGATTCAAATTGGTTATCATCACTCCAAGGAATTAAAAATAAAAGTGGATATGATAGTAAGATTTGTTCAGATTGTTATCTTTCACGACAAAGAGAAAATCGTAAAGGTCGTCGTCTAAAACTTATTCAAGAATATGGAAACAAATGCAATTGTTGTGGATATAATGATGATCTAAATGCTCTAGATATTGATCATGTTTTTAATGATGGTGCAGAAGAACGTAAAACTATATCCGATATGGTTATTCATGTAACTAATCTTGGTTATCCAAAAGATAAATATCAACTTCTTTGTAGAAATTGTAATAAAATAAAACAATTTAATAAAGGTATTTGTAATTGTAAAGATGAATGTGCAAAATTGTTAATTGTAAAAGAATTTGGACGCAAATCTAAACATCTCAATACTAAATTCAGTCCACACGATGACAAAAAATGTATTGACTGTATAGTATCACTAACTATAGATAATTATAATAAATATCGAATTAATTCAGATAAAAAAAATAAATATCTTTGTGATCAATGTTCTAAAGTAAGACAATCAAATGCGGTTATCAAACGTCGAAAAATAGTATTAGATCATTATGGAATGAGATGCAATACTTGTAATTATAATATTCCCATGGGTCTTGAAATTGACCACATAAATAACGATGGTAACATTGAGAGAAAGTTTAAAAAAATTAAATGTCTCTATAGACATGTAATTAAATTAAACTTTCCAACCAATTACCAGATTTTATGTTGTAACTGTAATTACCTAAAACATATAGAAACTCAAAAATCAAAATAACTTATGTATATTTTTAGTGTTATCAATTGAAATGGAGATGATGTTTCATGCTAAATTTAAATGAACTAGAATCAATGTTGAGTGAACAAAACTTCAACATTTATCGCCCCCAGCAACGTGATGAACTTCTCAATACATATCTAACTCTACTAGTATGTAAAGAATTAGTGAAACTCAATGAAAATATTGAGTCACTTAAGAATTCACTTGAAGTTGTAAATCAAAGTAATATTCCAGTTGTAAATAAGCCTGGTCGCAAACCAAAAGAAGAAGGTAAGTAACCATGAGTGATTACCAGGTCCATTCATCTTACAAGCGTATTGAGATTGCTCAGTTGACGGCTACAACTAATACCGAGTATAACGTATCAGCAGCTCAATCTGGTTCTGCTACACTTCTTAAATGGGCAGGAATCGTTTCAATTGTAACAGATCAGACAGTTACGGTGAGATTTAATTCCACCGACAATGATCCTATTACGTTGACTGCCGCCGCATCACCTCTTACAATCAATAATCTAGTTGTGGGAAAGATATTTGTCACCAATGCTTCTGGTTCAACAGCGAATCTCAAGATTCTCCTGATTGGTCCAGCAAAAGTTTCTCTATAGAGTAGTACAGTAACTAAATCTCACATGCATGGACAAGTTTGGTTCATCATGTGAGATTTTTGTTTATAAGGAAGTTCCATTGATGGAAGTATACATTCGAGTATTGATGAGCATAATATTTGGAATTAACCTGAACTTTATATTAATCTCTATGAATCCACCTGATCAATTACCAGCAAAGAGAGTCATTGAGATCCAACGGACTTTGACCACTCCTGACTCTGTTGTGAAGTATCTATCCCGATTTAAGTATAAATTTGATCAGCTTGGTGAACCAGACATTAAACCTTCAGGACTCTTTCTCAAGGATCGGATTGGTGATTGCAAGGACTTCACTTGGTTCGCAAATGAGGTTGCAATCATGCACAAGATTGATTCTAGAATGATCACAATGTGGCCAGGAAAGAATCAGAATGGTCATGCAGTGTGCTTATGGCTCATAGATGGCAAGATTTACCCCCTATGCAATGTCACATGTATCGGTAAATATAAAGCAAGATACTTTACGAACATGAATAATCTGTTAGAGTGGTATCGAGAAAAGTTCAACTGGGGGAGAATCAATGATTGGTGGGTAACCAGTGTGGTTGATGATGACATGATTCCAGATGAAAAATATGTCAGACAGACTATTCTAGAGTTCAAAACAGTTAAAGATAGATTCAAGAGGTACTTCAAATGAACCGAATAATTAAACGTGAGATCCTTTTTCTGATCATTGTATGTTTCATGTGTGTATCAGCATATGCTCAATCCGGTATCACATGGGTCAAGACTACGGAACTATACGTTCCACAAGATAACCCAACTAATACATCACCAACACCAAATGCATTAAATGGTTGGAGAGGTTCATATTGTGCCTTTGTATCCAATGGTGCAGGCGCTGGTGGTGACGCATTCGCTCCAGATGTGTGGCATACAGTTGACGTAAAGTTACTTGGCATTCCAAGTGATGCCAAAGCAGTGTTCATTCATGCACTCCTAATCATCACTCATTCACCATACTTTGATGAGATTGCTGGCATTACATTATCTTACAGGCGCTTTGGGGCAACCTTTGATAATACTGGATGGTACCATACTCAGACAGCAGAACCTGCCAAGCTTGGTGGAGTAAGAACCAATGATGCCATGTGGGTACCTATTGAAGATGGTAAGTTTCAATTCAAGTGGCATAGACAGGCTCAGATTGCATCAGCATGGCCAATTGGTAGTTCCTTTGGAATTAACATGGTTGTAAATGCTTGGGCAAGGTAGGATCAATCATGAACCTATTCAACCTACAAAGTTTAACAACAAGTGACATTCTCGTTATTTTACAGATAGTAATGGGGTTCATCATAAGTTCAGTTGCATGGGCATTAAAGAACGTATTAAGTTCCAATCTTGAACCTATCAAGGAAGATATAAGAGCAGTGAAGATTGAAATCAAAGAAATCAATGTGTTTCTCAAGGAACACAAGGCAGATGAATTTGCCCATCCACAGATGCTATCAACATTAGAGGATAAGTTTGCAAATAAGGAAGCTGTAGAGTCAAGATTTAAGACAATCGAAACTAGATTGGATTGGATGAAACACGATGGCAACTAGAGCAGATTTAATTATTAAAGCTAGAAGTGAACTAGGAGAAATTGGTGCTGGAGTTTCCCAAACTGATACTGCGTCACAAGGCAATCACTTTCATTTCGCTATTAATGACGCATGCTCGCGTGTGGGAATCGGTTCAACTGATACTGATCTTGCAAATGCAGATAATCAGACTATGCGTTTACTTTCATTGGGAGTACAATTCTACGTCACAAAGGCTCTTGTCAAAGCATTCATTTCAATTCCAAGATTGAATAGTGATCAAATTTCTCGTGATAATTTTGCAAGAGTGATGGAACTCATGCGTTGGAATGCACAGGAATTTGAAGATGCACTCTCTGGCAAAGACATTCCCCCAGAAGTTAATAGACCAGCATTTCAAGTTGTTACATGGGCTTCTCCAAATGATGGAGCTGGACAAAATTCAAAAGAAGGAAATAATTCCCAGACAAATTCTGACTTCTACGTGGACGAAATGGGAAGAGATTTAACAGATTATACTGACGATGGAGAATAATAAAATTAATGACAAAAAAGAAAACTTTAGAAGAACTTGTCGAAAGTAAACTAAAAAGAGTTAAAGAACTAACTGAAAAGAAAGTAGAAGATAAACAGGTCAATTCTATTGTAAATCAAAATTTAATTAAAGAAGCAATTGAAAATTCAATTCCACTTTTCAAATCTCCAACAAAAAGATCAATTATACTAAAAACCAATCCAATTGAAACTAAAACATTATGTGTAACGCTATCTGACATTCACATTGGAAAAAAGAATGAAGTTTTTAATTTCGATATATTTCTTAATAAATTAGATATTCTTTTTGATTCACTTTCAAAGACAATTAAAGAAAAACACATTGCAAAATTAGTTGTCTTTGGAATTGGTGATTGGGTTGATGGTCAATCTATTTATCCTGGCCATTCTAATTACATTTGCATGAATGTTGCAGAACAAGCAATCCAAGGTGCAAAACACTTTGCAGATGTGTTTTATAAATTGTCTTTAATTGTGAATGAAATTGAGTTTATTGGGGTCGCAGGAAATCACGGTCGATTTGGTAGGAAATCAGAACATACCCTCACAGAAAACTTCGATTACATTCTCTACAAAATCATGGAAGTTCATCTCAAGAATATCAATAACATTAAATTCACAATTTCAGAAGACTGGAAGCATTTTGTTAAAGTTGGCAATCTAACGTTTATGGCCTTTCATGGCGATGAAACTGCCAAAGGCAATCCACTAGCCAACATCCCCAAAGCGGTCGCAGAATGGGCCTCTATGTGGCGCAAAATGGCATCTGGATTCGATGCCGCTGTCTGTGGCCATTTCCATACACCTGTTCTTGGAATTGATGTGAATGGAATTGAAGTGTTTATCAATGGTTCTTTTGTGGATTCAGATGATTATTCTGAAAAGCAAATTCGAAAGTCATCAAGATCAGGACAAATTACATGGATTGTTCAGGGAAACAAAATTATAGATCGCAATCTAATTGAATTGTAAGATGTGATTGAGAAATGAAAGATACTTCTCCCTGCACAAATTGTAGTAAATGTTGTAATAGAAAATCAAATGGGTTATGCCAAAAATGTTATAGAAGATGTCATTATTTGAAAAATAAAGAACTCGTATTAAAACAATCTGCTATTTACTATGAAAAAAATAAACAAGTATATTTGGACAATAGAAAAGAAAAATATCATCAGAACTTAGATAAAAGTAGAACCAGATGTAGATTAAAACAGAGAAAACTTAGACAAGATCCTCTTATTAGAGAAAAGGAAACCATTACTAGACGTAATAAACGAAAACAAGTATTAAATCATATGGGATTTAAATGTAATAATTGTGGAGAAAATCGAAGAATCTTTCTTAATATTGATCATGTTAATAATGATGGAAACATAGATAGAAATCTTCTTAAAAAATCAACAATTATTACATTTAAATCCCATATGATTTAATACTTGTT
>OFQY01000304.1_pt1 | contig 20982 bp, 30 predicted proteins | sample 1542991 | NCBI WGS metagenome assembly OFQY01 (sample SAMN07774224, study PRJEB24372) | wastewater metagenome | isolation source: Exp Tend VB 10WW | collected 2016-02 | reverse complement strand
TGTCGCTCGGGTTGTGTACGGGTCTGGGAGGTCCTGGGGTTCCCGAGGAGGTGAGTGACGATGGCTGGTCGTGGACCGGCGCCGAAGGACCCGTCGCTGCGGGTTCGGCGCAACAAGGTGAGTGATCGTGGTCAGCCGGTGGAGGCATCGGGTGCTGGTTGGCAGCACGGGCCGGTGCCGGATCCGCCGGAGGGGTTGATGCCGGCGAGCGTGTCGGCGTGGGTGACGTGGATGGGTGCGTGGTTCGCGGCGTTCTGGTCGCCGGCTGATCTGCCGGGGTTGCGTCAACTGGTGCGCCTGTACGACCAGGTGGAGCGTGGCGAGTTTCAGCGCGCGGGGGAGTTGCGGTTGCAGATGGACACGTACGGTGTGACGCCGAAGGGCCAGCAGGATCGCCGTTGGCGTGCCCCGCAGGCTGAGGCGAGCCAGGCCGGGCCGGCTGGGGCGAAGTCTCGGTCGGGGCGGTATGGGCACTTGCAGTCGGTGGTGTGATGCCGTGGAAGCCGCAGCATCCTGACGACTTCCCGACGCTCGGGTGGGGTGTGCTTGATTGGTGGGCGGATCTGTTCCCGTCGCCGCGTGACCCGGCTGAGCCGTTCGTGTTGACGGATTCGCAGGCTCGGGGGGTGTTGGAGTGGTTCCGGTTGGATCCGTTGACGGGTCGCCGGGTGTATCGGCGTGGCTATAGCCGCCGGTCGAAGGGTCGGGGGAAGTCGCCGATCGAGGCGGGGAAGGCTGTTGCCGAGTTCGCTGGGCCGGTGCGGTTTGGTGGGTGGGATGCTGCCGGGCAGCCGGTGGGTGTGCCGTGGGGTGGTCCGGGTGATCCGTTGCCGTGGGTGCAGGTTGCTGCGGTGTCGGAGGGTCAGACGGACAACACGTGGTCGGTGGTGTACTACTTCTTGACCGAGAACGACGGCGAGTTGGCCGAGGCGTTGCGGGTCGATGCCGGGTTGACGCGGTGCTTTCTGCGGGACAAGCCGGGGGCGAAGTTGGAGCCGGTGACAGCGTCGGCGGGTAGCCGCGAGGGGCAGCCGATCACGTACGGCGTGCTCGACGAAACTCACCTGTGGACGCCACGCAATGGTGGGGTGAAGTTGGCGCGGACGATCCGCCGAAACGTCGCGAAGATGGGCGGGGCGTCGTTCGAGACGACGAACAGTTTCATCCCCGGTGAAGGGTCGGTGGCTGAGGGGTCGCATCGTTCGGTGCAGGCCGGTACGGCTGGCGTGTACGTCGATGATCGTGAGGCCCCACGTGAGGTCGGCGGGGTGCCGGTGACGTTGGATGCCCCCGATGGGGTGTTGCGGGCGGCGCTGGCCGAGGCGTACGAGGATGCCTGGTGGGTGGATCTGGACCGGCTGGTGCAGGAGATCCGCGACCCGGAAACGAAGTGGCGGGACTCGGAGCGGTTCTTCCTCAACTGGAACACGAAGGGCGGCGGGCTCGCCGTCGACGGGGAGCAGTGGGCGAAGCTCGCTGACCCGGGTCGGGTGGTGGCCGGGGCGGAGCGGGTCGGGTTGGGGTTCGACGGGTCGATCTCGGATGACACGACCGGCCTGGTCGGCTGCACCGCTGACGGGTTCTTGTGGGTGGCCGGCTGTTGGGAGCGGCCCAGGTTCGATGATGGCCGCCCTGACCGGGGGTGGACGGTGCCACGGTTGGAGGTTGGGTCGTCGGTCCGGTCGGCGTTCTCTGCGTGGACGGTGGGCCGCATGTTCGGGGACCCGCCCCGGTGGGCGACCGAGTTGGAGTCGTGGGCGGCCGAGTTCGGCGACGAGACGGTGCTGGCGTTCGATACCAACCAGCGGTCCAGGTTCGCTCGGGCGGTGGACCGGTTCTTGACGGCCGTGCGTTCCGGGACGCTCAGTCACGCTGATGACGAGCGGTTGACGGGTCACGTGTTGGCGGCGGCGTTGGAGAAGGTCCGGTCGGCTGCCGATGAGGCGGATGGGCGGACGATGTACGTGCTCGTGAAACCGGAGGATGGCCGCAAGATCGATCTTGCGGTGGCGGCGGTGCTGGCCTACGAGGCGGCGATGACGATGCCCGTGGTTGAGCCCGTTGAGTTCTTCGTGTACTGAGGAGGTCCACTGTGAATCGTGACGTGGTGACCTCTGTTGTCGAGGTCGTGTCTGCCGGGCTGATCGTGGCCGGTGCCGTGATGTTGGTGGCGGCTGTCGGGCTGATCGTGGCCGGCGGGTTCGGGTTGCTGTTCGCGTGGCGGTTGAGCCGATGAGCGTCCTGTTCCGCCGCCCACCGCGCGATGTGGCCCGTGCCGGGCAGCCGGCGTTCACGTTCAACGACTGGGTTCGGATCGCTGGCGGCTCGTCGTCGATCTCGCAGTCGTCGGTGCAGAGCATCGAGCAGGCGTTGACGTCGTCGGTGGTGTGGCGGTGCGCGATGAAGAACGCGGCGACCGTGTCGACGTTCCCGGTGCATACCAAGCGCGACCGGAAGACGATTCCTGATCCGCAGGTCGTTGCTGATCCGGCCGGCGATGGGACGCTGCGTTCGTCGTGGGTGTTCGCCGTGACCGTGTCGATGTACCTGGCTGGTGGGGCGTCAGGGTTCGTGCGGACCGCTGAGGGTGGGACGCGTCCGATCGGGCTACACCTGTTGCACCCGGACCGGGCCGAGTGGACGCAGCGTGACGGGTGGACGGTCGACGGGAAGCCTGAGGAGTTGTGGCCGGTCGGCAAGCTGTGGCACTGCCCGATGTACGTCCTGCCCGGGTCGCCGAAGGGCCTGAACCCGTTGCAGTACGCCCGCCGGTCCCTGTTTCCCGGCATGGCCGCCCTGGACTTCGGTGGGAACTTCTTCCGTGACGGCGCGCACCCGACCTCGATCATCGCCCCAGAACGTGATCCTGGCACCGAGGGAGCGAAGGCGTTGAAGGCGCGGGTCATGGAGGCGGTGTCCGGGTCGAACCGTGAGCCGATCGTGTTGCCGCAGTCGGTGAAGTGGACGCAGATGCAGGTCAACCCGGAGGACTCGCAGTTCATCGAGCTGATGCGGCTCACTGACGAGCAGGTGTGCCGGTACATGGGCACCCCACCCGAGGAGGTCGGGATCGCCCCTGGCGGGTCGTCGCTGACGTACGCGAATCGTGAGCAACGCAAGCAGGACTATCTGCAGGAGTTGTTGATGCCGATGCGTCGGATCGAGGAGGCGTGGTCGTCGCTGATCGCCCGCCCGCAGGTCGTCAAGCTCAACCCGGCCGGGCTGCTGCAGGCGGACCTCTTGGCCCGGTACCAGTCGTACAAGACCGCCGCCGACATCAACGCGTTGACCGGCGAAGTGTTCCTGTCCGTGGCCGAGATGCGAGAACTCGAAGACCGGCCCCCCAACCAACCCACGGAGGCGACCGATGCCTGAGGCGTTGACTGACATCCTGTTCCGAGGCCGATTCGACCGCGCCGTCGACCTTCGCACCGACTCCGCGGACGCGGCCGAAAGTGACGGCACCACCATGTTCGGGTACTTCTCGGTGTTCGACAACTGGTACCGGATCGACTCGTGGATGGAAGGCCTGTTCATCGAACGCACCGTCAAGGGGGCGTTCCGCAAGACGATCCGCGAGAACCGCGACACGGTGAAGGTCGCGTACGATCACGGATACGACTTCCAGGTCGGCGACAAGCCACTCGGCCCGATCGAGGAACTCCGCGAGAAGGACGAGGGCCCCTACTACGAGGTCCCGCTGCTGGACACCGACTACAACCGGAATTTCGTGCTCCCCGCGTTGCAGGGCCGCACGATGGACGGCCGGATGTTCGGCAGTCTGCTCGGGTCGTCGTTCAGGTTCAAGGTCACCCGCGACGAGTGGGTGATGGAGCCGAAGAAGTCCGACTACAACCCTGACGGGATCCCTGAGCGGACCATCCGTGAGATTCGCCTGTACGAGTTCGGGCCGGTCGTCTACCCGGCGAACCCTGCCGCGACCGCGGCGGTGCGCGGGCTGACCGACTGGTACCACGACCGGCACCGCGAACGCGCCGAGCGTTCCGGTCGCCCCACTTCGCCGCTGCCCGCCGGTCCGTCCACCGGCAGCGACCCCGCCACCGCGCCGCCCGACGAAGGGCACCCGGAGGTCAACCCCAACCGTTCCGCCACCGCCTACCTGGCGATGGCCTCCAGCCTCCGAAGGAGCTGACCCATGTTCATCGAACTGCTCCGCAAGAAGATTGCGGACCTCACCCTCCAGCGCGACGCCGCGGTCGACAAGATTGACGCGTTCGCTGCCACCCTGCTCGACGAGAAGCGCGACGCCACCGACGCCGAGAACACCGAAATGGTGACCCTGCGTGACCAGGCCAAGACCCTCACCGGCGAGATCTCCGACCTTCGGGCCGACCTCGACGAGCGTCTCCAGATCGACGCGGCCCGCAAGGCGTCCGCCAAGTTCGACGCCCCGGCGATTACCGGCCGCGCCGGCGGCGGCGACAACCCGTACGACATCGAGCTTCGGTCCGCGCCGCGCACCCCCGAGGTTCGCCGCGACATCGAATCCCGCGCCCTGCGAGCCATCGAGATCGAGGACGACCTGTCCGACGACAACAAGGCCCACGTCGAGCGGATGCTGCGCAACAAGCGCATCAACCGCGGCGGCGCCCTCGCCCGGCACATCCTGACGACCGGCCGGCCCGAGTACCGCGACGCGTTCATCGAGCTGTCGCTGCGCGCCCAGCCGATCCTCACCGCCGAGCAGGCCGACGCCGTCAAGGAGATCCGCGGACTGCAGATCACCACCGACGCCTCCGGCGGCTACCTGATGCCGTTCACGCTCGACCCGACGATCATCCTCACCAACAACGGTGTCGTCAACCCGATCCGCCAGTTGGCGACGGTGAACTCGGTCGCCACCGACAACTGGCAGGGCATCACCTCCGCCGGGGTCACCGCGTCCTACGACGCTGAGGAGTCCGAGGTGTCGGACGACACCCCGACGCTGGCTCAGCCGTCGATCGCCATCCACCAGGGGCAGGCGTTCGTCCCGTTCTCGGTGCAGGCCGAAGACGACTTCGCGTCGCTGTCGTCCGATCTCGCCGACGCGTTCGCCGACGCCAAGGACCGGCTGGAACTGAACGCGTTCACACTGGGCACCGGCACCGGCCAGCCGTTCGGGCTCATCACCGAGGCCACCGTCGTGGCAACGACGACCGCAGACACGTTCGTCCGGGGTGACGTCTACAAGCTGCAGCAGGCCGTGGCCCCCCGCCACCGCCGCAATGGCGTGTGGATGGCCAACCTGAACGTGCTGAACCTGATCGCCGAGTTCGATACCGGCTCGGGCTCCGTGCACCGGCTGCTCACCGACGGCCCCGTCGGGGTCGGCGCATCCGGCCAGATTCGGCTGCAGGCCGCCTACGAGAACTCGGAGATGGACGGTGTCATCGACGCCGCCGCGTCGAACAAGATCCTCGCGTACGGCGACTTCAAGAAGTACCGGATCCATGACCGCATCGGGATGACCGTCGAACTGGTCCCGTACCTGTTCGGCGCCAACCGTCGCCCGACCGGCCAGCGCGGCTGGTACTCCCGGTTCCGTCACGGTGCCCGGCTGATCGACGCCGCCGCGGTCAAGGTCCTCGACGCCTGATCCTTGGCAGGAGCGCCCCTGGTGGGGACACCACCCTGGTGACGTCGTTCGATCCGACGCGCTCCACCCACCACCCCCGAAAGACAAGGGAGGCCAACGTGGCACATGTCCGTTGCATCACCACCGTCCACATGCCCGACAACGTGACCATCGGCGAAGGCTCGATCCTCAACGACGACGACCCCGTCGTGAAGCGCTACGGGAACTTCTTCGAGCCCCTCGACGCCACCGCCCGCCGAGACACCGCAGTCCTCGACGCCACCGCCCGCCCCGGCGTCCGGCGCGGCCGGAAGTAGCAGCCGGTGCAGGTCGCTGACCAGCGCGCCGTAGCGGGCGCACCATTCACGCTCACCTGGCAACTGGTCGGGGCCGACGGGGAACCCGTCGACCCTGGCACGGTGCTGGTGACCGTCCGCGGCTCCGACGGCACCGTTGTCGTCACTGGTCAGGCGACCACCGGGACTGGGTCCGGGCCACGCCAGTATGTGTTGACGGCGGCGCAGACCCGCCAGATTGATGTGCTGTCGGTTGATTGGACGGTCGGCGGGGACGTGTACGCGTCTCACCTGGTCGATGTGGTGGGCCGCCTGTGGTTCACGAACGCCGAGCTTCGGGCAGCGGAGACAGCGATGGCGGCGGCGGTCAACTTCACGCCAGCGGCGATCTCGACGGCGCGGGAGCAGGTGGAGGCGAAGATGGAGCAGTGGTGCGGTCAGGCGTTCGTGCCCCGGTTCGCGGTCGAGACGTTCGCGGCGACGTCGGGCCCGTTGCTGGCGTCGGTGCCGACGGTGCGGCGGGTGCGGTGGGCCGAGTTCTTGGCCGATGATGGCACGGTCCTGTCCACCCTGACACCGGTGGAGTGCGCGGCGGTCCCGGGATCGGATGACACGACGATCACCCGCAGTGGCGGCTGGTCGACTGGGGCGAGGGTGAGGGTCGGCTACGAGCACGGCCAGAATGTCCCCCCACCTGGGTTGAAGGCTGCTGCGATGCGCTTGTGTCGTGAGGTGCTCGCCAAGGGCAAGGGTGGCGGGTTGCCGGAGAACGCGATCAGCTACTCGTCGTCGGAGCTTGGCTGGTCGGCGGTGCTGGTCACCCCCGGTGTGAGGGGTGCGCACACGACGATCCCTGAGGTGAATGAACAGATCGACGCGAACACGTTCAGCGTGCCGGGGGTCGCGTGAACGGCTCGGCTACGTTCACCGGTCTGACCGCCCTGGCCGACATGCTGGCCGGGCTTGACTGGCCGGCGCTCGCCGAGTCGTCCGGGGTTGGGGTGTGGATCGGTGACCCTGACGACGGCGATCATGCCGGCGCGGGGATGACCGAGTCGGTGGTGGTGGTGTCGCAGCCCGAGTCACCGGAGCAGGAGTGGGCGACGATGGGCGACTTCGCCCGCTACGAGCAGTTCGCTGCGGTGGTGGTGGTGACGTCGCTGATCCCCGGTCGGACGTGCCGCGAGGTGATCTGCCGGTTGCAGGAGTTGACTCTGGTCGTGGAGTGCGCGGTTCGTGAGGCTGCTCCGTTGCTGGCGGCACCGTCTCACGGTCCGGTCGCTGACATGGCCGCGGCAGGCCTGTGGGGTATCGGTGTTCACTCGCCCGCCTGGTCCGTGCAGCCCACCCAGGAGGGCTACGGCGGGCGTGCGGTCATCCGTGTCGGGTTCAAGGCCCGCGTCTAACCGAAGGAGGGCCTCATGAGGGTCACGTATCGCGGTCCGCACACCGATGGTGTGCTGACCGAGTGGGGCCTGGTCCTGCCAGGTGAATCGATCGAGGTCCCCGACGGGACCGATCTCGGGGGCGACTTCGAGACCGACGCGCCGGCGAAGCCGGCCAAGAAGAAGGAGAGTGACTGATGCCGACCGCATCCGGAATTGATGGCCAGGTGATGTACGCCAACGAGACCGTCTACGGCACCGCCGTGGCTGTCACTCGTGGCATCCCCCACGTCGACTACAGCGTGACGGAGAAGGTCGCGGCGATCGAGTCGAAGTCGGTGACCCCCGGCAAGCGGACTCCGATGGTCGCCGGTCGTGGCCAGAAGTGGGTTGAGGCCAGCATGTCGTACGAGCTAGCGCCGCAGGGCCTCGGGTTCTGGGCGGTGCCGATGCTGGGCGCGGTGTCGACGTCGGGTGCCGGTCCGTACGTTCACACGATCACGCCCGGTGACACTGAGCGTGAGAAGTCGAGGACCGTCGAGCTGCATGTGCCGTCGGTTGGCACGTCGGAGGCGTGGAAGGTCGCTGGCGCGTTCTTGACGAAGGCGTCGTTGGGGTGCAAGGTCGGTGAGATCGCCACCGTCAAGACCGACCTGTACGGCAAGGCTGTGACCAGGGCCGCGCCGACGGCGTTCTCGGGCCCGGCTGGCTGGCAGCCGTTCACCTTCGCGAACCTGGCGGTCACGATGGACGCGGCGGCGACCGCGTTCGATGAGTTGTCGATCGACATCGAGACCGGTCTACAGACCGGCCGGTTCGTGTTCGACGGCACCGGTCTGGCCCGCGCCGCGAAGGTTGTCGACTTCCTGAAGGTGTCCGGGTCGCTGTCGGGTGAGTACATCGACTCGGCGTACGTCACCAAGTACCTGTCCGGGGCGACGGCCGAGCTGGTCGCGACGTTCGACGCGGGGGCGTCGGCGAAGCTGGTGATCTCGGCGACGATTCAGTTCGGTGAGTCGAAGCCGGAGGTGAAGACGGGGGCGATCACGCGGACGCAGGTGCCGTGGATGATGGTCCGGGGCTCGTCGGAGACCGACGCCCAGGCGATCACGATGGTCCTCACGAACTCCGACTCGACCCCGTGACCATGATGACCGGGCGTGATGTCGAGGTCGCCTTCGTCGGCGACGCCGTGACGGCCACGTCGGAGGTCGACTTCCTGGCCAGGCTCCACCGCGCGGCAACAGCGAAGCTCGACTCGATCGACCGTGCCTGCCTACGCGAGTCGGACCCGGACAAGCTCGCCGGCCTGTTCGCGATGCGGCTCGTCATCCTGCGCGAACGCGCCGCGGTCGAGGCCGAACAATCGGGACGCGGTGCCTAACCAGATCCGCGTCGAGGGCCTGAAGGAGCTGCGACGGTCCCTCAAGGCGGTCGGTGACGTCGAGGGCTCACGGGAGTACCGGCTCGCCGGTAGAACCACGGCCGAGACGATCGTGATCCCCGGCGCCCGCGCTCGGGCCGCCGGGGTCCCACATCATCGCACCGGCCGGTCGGCGATGTTCGAGAGGGCGGCCGGAGATCTGCGCCCGGCGACTCTGGCGGTTGGGGCCGGTGTCCGGATGGGCCGCGGGTTCCCGGGGGCGCTCGGCTCCGAGTGGGGATCGAACGCCTTCACCCAGTTCAACAAGCCGAATCGTGGCGGCTACTTCCTGTGGCCAACGATCGTCGAGGAGACCCCTCGGATCTTGGAGACGTACGGGCAGGCCATCGACAAGTTGTGGGACCGGAGGTGAGCCGTGGGAAGCGTTCGTGACATTCTCATCCGGTTCCTCGGCGACGCGTCCGGGCTCAAGGGTGCGACCAGGGACGCTGAGGGCGGTGTCCGGTCGTTCTCGGACCGGCTGGATCTGCTCGGCAAGAAGGTCGGTGCTGCTGAGGGTGTCGGCGGGAAGTTGAAGGCGGGCTGGTCGGGGCTCGGTGACGTGTTCGGCGGCACCGCCGGCAAGGCTGCGATCGCTACCGCCGGTGTCGGCGCGCTCGCAACGGTCGCCGGGAAGGCGGTCACCGAGTTCGAGGACGCCACGATCGAGGTCGGCAAGTTCCGCGACGCCACCGGCACCACCTCCGAGGAAGCGTCCCGGTTCGTTGAGGTGTTCGTCGATCTCGGGGTCGGCGCGGAGGCCGGAGCGGCCGCGATCGGGCGGATGGAGAAGGTGCTCGGCCAGAACGCTCACGCGTTCGACGAGTACGGCGTCTCGGTGGTGCGCGCCTCCGACGGCACGCTCGACGCTCAGGCGACCTTCCTGAACGCTGTCGATGCGTTGGACCGGATCCAGGACCCGGCGAAGCGGGCCGCTGCCGGGGCTGACATCTTCGGCAGGGGCTGGCAGGGGATGGCCGAGATCATCGGCTCTGGCGCTCCGGCGTTGAAGTCGGCGCTGGAGTCGGTGCAGCCGTCGAAGATCTTCACGGACGCCGACATCCAGGCGGGCCGTGACGTCCGAGACGCCTTCGACAGGCTCGCCGACGCCGGTTCGGGGCTGCTGTTGACGCTCGGCAAGGCGCTCGCCCCCGTGGTCGCCGAGCTTGCGCCGATCCTCGCTGACGTAGTCGACGCCGCCGGGCCGCTCGTGGAGACGTTGGGGACTGCGCTCGCTGGCGCGTTCAAGGTCCTCGCGCCCGTCATCTCGGCTGTGACGACCGTGCTGAAGCCGCTCATCGAGGGGCTCGGCGCGATCGGCAAAGCGGTCGAGGATGTCGTCGGTGGGATCGATGAATTCTTCACCGACATGCCTGACGGCGCTGTCGCCGAGGGCGCGTTCGACGGGCTCGCCGACAAGGTGAAGGCGCTCAAGACCGCCGAGGAGCAGGCCGCGGCGAGCGACGCCTACGAGAGGGCGATCGAGGCGAAGTCGCTGGCGCTCAAGAAGGAGGCTGACGCCGCTCTCGCTGCCGCCCGCGCTCAGGAGGAGCTGCTGTCGGCGGAGATGTCGACGATCGACACGTCGTTCCGCCTGGCTGACGCCACCGATCAGGTGGCGGCGGCGGCCGCCCGCTACAACGAGGAGGGTGGGGCGACAGCGGCCGGGGCCCGCGATGTTGGCGAAGCGATGTGGTCTCAGGCGCAGGCGGTGCTGGCGAACAAGCAGGCGCTGGCCGAAGCGGCCGGGCAGACCTTGGACGCCGGCCAGAAGCAGCAGATCTTGCGGGATGCGTTGTCCGAGTCGGCCGCGAAGTTCCCACAGTTCGCTGAGCAGGCGCGCGAGATGGCGTCCGCGTTGGACGGGATCCCGGACAGCAAGACAGTCGCCGTGTCGGCCGATGGCGCGGCCGCGGCCGCGGCGGGGCTCGACGAGGTCGGTGCGGCGCAGGACAAGATCGCGCCGACGACCACGATCTCGACTGAGGTCCGGAATCAGGCGTTGACGTGGGGGCTGCTTGAGGCGGTCCGGTTGAAGGGTGTCGAGGTCGACCAGTTGGCCCCGACGGTCAGCGTGTCGGTGCAGGGGTATGCGACGGCGATCAGCCAGTTGCGGGAGATCGCTGCGGCAGCGGCCGCCGCGCAGTCGGCTGCTGCTCGGGCGGCGAGCGCGTCGGTGGCGTCGGCGCAGTCGGCGCAGGCGAAGATCAACCAGTTGCGGGCGGGGGCGATCATATGACGCTGGTGACGTTGCGTCCTGACAGCACCGTGTCGTCGTCCGGGCTCGCCGCGGGGAACCCGCACACGGCCCTGTCGGACAACGCTGACGGTACGACAGTCGGCGCGTCCGGTAGCTCGGCTGCCACCGCGACGATGACGCTCGGCACCTCGACCCTGCCTGCGGGGGCGGTGACCAAGAGCCTGACGGCCCGGCTTCGGGCGAAGGCGACGGGCCCGACACCGGGTGCGCACAAGATGCGGCTGACCAAGTCCGATGGGACGGTGCTGGTCGACTGGTACGACCAGTCGTGGGGGTCGTCGCTGGCCACCCGGTCGTCGTCGTCCGTGGCTTGGACCGGCACCCAGGCCGACATCGACGGGCTCAGGGCGTGGCTGCACGTCAACCCGAAGCAAACAAATCCGTACTCGATCGTGGCCGCTGAGGCCTACTGCGATCTGCGCTACGTCGCCCAGCCGACGGTGACGCTGGACTCGGCGGTGGTGACGCTGGACTCGTTGGCGGTCGGCTGGACGTACAGCCAGCCCGACAGCGATGGCGGAGCCCAGTCACAGTGGGCGGTGCGGGTGTTCACTGCCGACCAGTACGGGGCGGGCGGGTTCAACGCGGCCACATCAACCGCGCTCGCCGAGGCGTCAGGGACCGGAACGACGAACACGGCGACGATCACCGGACTGCCGGACGGGACGCTCTACAAGGTGTACGTCCGTGCCGCCGACGTCGTGAACGGGACGGCCCTGTGGTCGGCGTGGGTGGTGTCGTCGACGTTCTCGGTGACCACCACCCGGGCCGAGGTGCTGTCGGTGACCCCGACCGCGACCCCGGCCACGGCCCGCGTCGATCTTGCCGTGACCCGTGACACCGGCAAGGACGCCTGGGTGAAGTTGGACGCGCAGCGGGCGTCGTCGCTGCTGGCCGCCAACCTGGCGAACATGGACGACACCGCGGTGTCCGGTGTCGCCGGCGGCTGGGGGTCGTTCACCTCAGGGACGCTGACCCCGACCTACACGATCCAGACTGCCGCGGGCCGGGGGAACGTGCAGCGTGTAGCGGTGACCGGGATGGACCCGGGTGAACGGGCAATGGTGCGCACCACGACGGCAGTGTCGCTCGCGACGATCGGTGTCGCCCCCGGTGACACGATCGAGATCGGGGCGATGTTCGCCGCGCTGGCCGGGTCCTACTTCGCCGGATGCCAACCGTCGTTCGGGGCGGAGTGGTACACGGGTGACCTGCTGGTGTCGTCGTCGTACAGCCAGACCCCTGGCGCCGGCACCGCCGGGTCGTACTACCCGTACACGGGCCGGGTCGTGGTCCCCGCCGGGGTGACGCACGCCAAGATCCTCGTCGGCCTGTCCGGTGGGACCGGCGCGTCGAACGCAACCGGCCAGGTTGATATCGACGCAGTGACCGTGATTCGTGCCGACACCTGGACCACCCTGGGCGGGTCACCGTTCACCGCGTCGGGGAACTCGGCGACGATCACTGACCGGCTGGCGGCACCGGACCGGCCGCTGATCTGGCGGGTGCGTGCCGTCAACGCGTCGAACGCTGCCGGGTCGTGGATCTACAGCCCGGTGGCCAGCTACACCCCGACCGCCGTGTACCTGCGCGACGCCAACGCACCAACGAACGAGGTCCTGCTGTCCGGGTGGCAGCCTGACGGGTTCCCCGACGACCGCCGTGAGATCCCCACCGCCTCACTGGACGTGATCGGCCGCACCGACCCGGTGGTCGTGTGGGATGTCCCCAAGTACCGGTCGGGCAGCTTCCGCGTCGACGTCGCCTCGCTCGCCGAATCGGACGCGCTCACCGCGCTGCTGGACGGCCGAACCCTGATGATCTTGCAGCCGGCGATCCTCGGGCCGTCGATGCTGATCCAGCCGACCGGGTGGACACGTGAGCGGACCGCCGAACAGATCGCCACCGAGGGCCGCTACGTGACCGTCGACTACATCCAGGTCGGCTGATGCTGCCGGTACCCGCCTGGTGGGCTGCGGCGGTCACCCAACCGCACCGGGTCGTCACCCGGGTCGACGTCCTCTACGGTGGCGACACCATCGCCTCCGACCTGGCCGTCACGGCCGGCACGGTGACGATGAACCGTGGGTCGCAGATCCGTGGCCGCATCGACCTCACCCTCGCGGAGCCGCTGCTGCTGCCGAACGACGCGTCGGATCCGCTCGCCCCGTTCGGCGCTGAACTTGTCGTGCAACGCGGCATCCGGCTCCCCGACGGGTCGGAGTGGCTGGTCCCGTGGGGCGTGTTCGGCATCCAGACCAGCCGTGCTGATCGGCGGACGAAGGTGACCGACCTGTCCGGCCTCGACCGGTTCCAGGCGGTCTCCGATGCCGGGCTCGACGCCGAGCTGACCATCACTGCGGGGACGAACACGGTCACCGCGATCCAAACCCTGCTCCTGGCGGCGCTCCCGTCGCTCACGTTCCGCGCCGTCGAGACGACGATCACCACCCCGGCCATCGTGATCCCCCTCGACGCCGACCCCGTCGCCAAGGCGATCGAGTTGGCCCAGTCGTGCGGCTGCGAGGTGTACATGGCCCACGACGGTGTGTGCGAGATCGCGTTGGAGCCGGTCGCTGACGATCCGGTGGCGGTGATCTCCGAAGGCGCTGGCGGCGTCCTCGTCGACCTGGCCGTCAACCTCGACCGTGCCGACGCGGTCAACCAAGTGACCGTCACCGGCAACAACTCGACCAACGCCGCGAAGGTCCAAGGGGTGGCGACCGACACGAACCCGCTGTCGCCGACCGCGTGGGATGGCCCGTTCGGCCGCAAACCACTCCGGGTGTCATCCACGTTGGCAGCGTCGAACGCTGGGGCGCTCGCGGAAGCCCAGGCCCGTCTCGCCCGATCCTCGGGAGTACCCATGCAGATCGAGTTCGCCGCGGTCCCCAACCCCGCGCTGGTGTGCTCCGACGCCATCACGCTCGTCGCCACCGACCTCGTGAACGCGGTGCATGTCCTTGACGAGATCGTGATGCCGCTCGCCGCTGACGGTGGCGCGGTCAGATGCCGGACACGAAAGGTGCTGGTCGGATCATGAGCGATCCCGTGATCGGCTGGCTGGTTGACCGGATCACCGTCCTCGAGCGGCAGGCGAACGCGACCGTGTTCCGCATCGGCACCGTCAAGCAGGCGAGCCCGCTGCTCGTCCAGCTGGACGACGACGTGAGTACCACGGGCCAGCCGGCGGCCAAGACGGTCACGGTCGGTGCGCTCACCGCCAACCAGCGAGTACTCGTCCAGGTCGGCGGTGGCGTCGACCGTCTCGTTGTCGCCCGACTCACCTGACCCCAACCCGATCCCCCCCAACCATTGAGGAGGCCGTCATGGTCGACCCCGAGTACGAGCTGACCGACGACGGCGAGGACTACGCCGTCGGTGACATCGAAGATGTGGAGGGCTGATGGGCTCGATCTGGCTGCGTGAACTCGACGTGTGGCTCAAGGATGCCGGGCTGGACTGTGAGGGCTGGCCGGGATGGCAGACCCGCTCCCGGTCGTCCGGCGGGTTCAACGGGGTGCGGGGGATCGTGATCCACCACACCGCCGGGTCGTCAAGGACCCCTGATCGGGACACCTGCCGGTACCTGTACGAGCGCGCTGATACCCGTCCGATCGGCAACGTGTTCCTGGCCCGCGATGGCAAGGTGTGGATCGGTGCCGCGGGCGCGGCGAACTGTCAAGGCAAGGGCGGGCCGGTCATGACATCGACGGGCACCGTGCCGCGCGATGACGGGAACCGGTGGATGTTCGCGGTCGAGGCTGGCAACAACGGTGTCGGCGAGGTGTGGCCGAAGGCCCAGTTGGACGCCTACGTGACCCTGGTGTCCACCTTGTGCCGCCGGCTCGGCCTCGATCCGATGCGGGACATTTTCACCCACAACTCGTGGTGCCAGCCGTCGTGCCCTGGCCGCAAGATCGACCCGGCCGGCCCCACCCCGTCGCATCCGACGCTTGGCACGGCCGGGCTGGACAGGTACGGGCGGCCGGTGATTTGGCGGCATGACGCGTTCCGGGCGCTGGTGGTGGCCGAGATGGCCCGTACCGAGGTTGTCCCGGAGGCGACGTTGCAGCTTGGGTCGCAGGGCCCGTCAACGTGGCGTCTGATCGAGATCTTGGATGCCTGGGGTTGGCGCAAGCAGGCCCGCCCGAACGACGGCAAGTTCTTGGCCGCCGAGATCGACGCGGTGAAGGTGATGCAGGCGGCGTTGGGCGCGCCGGTGACCGGCGTGTACGACGATCCCACCGAGGCCGCCTACCGGGCGTTCGGTGACTTCCTCGCCGCGCTCGGCACGCCGCAGCCGGGGGCGGCGTGATGCTGGCGATTGCGTCGGCGGACTGGCCGGGTGTGCTCGCTGGGATCGCCGCGATCATGACCGTGGCCGTCATCGCCTGGGGTGTGTGGTCGGTGCGCGGCAAGCTGACAGCGATCAGCGCTGAGGCTGGCCCGCTGAAGATGTCCGCCCAGATGATCGCCGAAGTGCACGAGCAGATCACCGACCCGAATGGTGGGACGACGGCACGTGGCGCGCTGGAGGAGATCAAGGCGGCGGTCAGCGCCATCAGCGCCAACCATGACCGGTTGCGGGGCGAGATGCTCCGCGGGTTCGCCTCGTCCGTGGAGGACCGCCGCAACATCCACGCTGAGATCGGCGACATCAAGCATCGGGTGACCCGCATCGAGCGGCACCTGCACCTGGAAGGAGACCAGCTATGACCCGCTTCACCGGATTTCAGCGCGCCGCCCGCCGCGCTCTGGCCACGTTCGTGTTCGCCACGACCGGCCAGTTGATCGGGCTCCCGCTGCTCGACATGGACGTCGAAGCGTGGAAGCCGGTCGCCGCGGCCGGGCTCGGCGCGCTCGTCAACCTCGCCTACCGGTGGGCTGAGCCGATCGTGCGCGCCGACAACCCTGTCGACGTCAAGGGCTGACCGGTGACGACGGGCCCGTACCTCGATCAGTCATCGCAGACGTTGAACCTGCGGTGGACGCAGGGCGATCCCGTGTCTCTCGCCGCGGTGATCGTCGGTGGCGCAGACTGGGCCGGGACCTACACCGTCGAGTCGGAGACCGCCGGCGTCGCCGCCCTCGTCGCGGCGGTGACCGCCGGAACGATCACCGATCAGACCAGCGGAGCGTTCACCGCCGGGCCCGGGCCCGACGCCAAGCTCACGCTCACCCTCGGCGACTCGACCGGGGTCCTGGCCGGCGTGTACGGGTGGCGGCTCCAGCAGACGGGCGGGCCAACGCGTCTGTCCGGCTCCGTGCACGTGGTGGCGTCATGACCTGCCCGGTGACACTGGTCAACCAGCAGCCGCCCGTGGTGGTCCAGGTGCGCCGGCAGCCGATCCTGGTCACCCAGGTGCCTGGTGTCGGCCCGCCCGGCCCGCCGGCGTCGGACATGACCGTGACGGCCGCCACCGCGCTCGGCGGGCATCGGGTTGTCACCCCGTCCGCTGGCGGCTGGGTGCACGCCGACACCGGTATCCCCGCCCATGCTCACGGCGCTGTCGCTGTCACGACCGGCGCGATCTCGGCCGGGCAGACCGGCCCTGTCCGCCAGTCCGGTGAGATCGTCGAGCCGTCCTGGTCGTGGACTCCTGGCGCGCCGGTGTTCTGCGGCCCGGCCGGTGTGCCGACACAGACCCCGCCGGCGGTCGGCTGGGTGCGAGTGATCGGTGTCGCGACATCGGCGACGTCGCTCGTCGTCGCACCCGAATCCCCCATCTCCCTCATCTAACCAAGGAGCATCTCATGGCCAAGTACATCGCCAACGTGTCCGGCACCCTCACCGAGGTGTCCGGGCTTGCGTCGTCGGCTGGCGCCGGTGACGCCGGCAAGATCCCCCAGCTGGATGCGGCCGGGAGGATCGATGCGTCGATGATGCCGGTCGGGATCGGCGCGGACACGGCCGCCATCACCGCCTCAGAGGCGTTGTCGGCTGGGGATCTGGTGAACGTGTGGAACTCGGGCGGGCCGAAGGTCCGCAAGGCTGACGCGACGACCGCCGGCAAACGCGCCCACGGGTTCGTGCTCTCCGCGGTCGCCAACGGCGCGACCGCGACCGTCTACTTCGAGGGCTCGAACACCGCCGTCACCGGGCTCACGGCCGGCGAACTGTTCCTGGCGACGACCGCTGGCGGGGTGGCGTCGGCCGCGCCGTCGGCAGCCGGGCAGGTGGTCCAGCGTGTCGGATGGGCAACCTCGGCGACGTCGCTGAACTTCCAGGCCGGCGAACCGATCACCCTCGCCTGATGCCGAAGGTTCTCGCGCTCGCCTCTGGTGTCGTCACCGAGGTCACCGTTGGCGGTGGGCCGGTATCGGTCCCGTTCGCGTTCGGCCGGACCAGGTTGGGTAGTGGTTTGCCGGGGCGGCTGTTGGGCGGGCTTGTGTCGGTCACCCCGACCTTGGAGTGGGTGTACGGCTGGCCGGTCGCCTGCGCCGAGGCGGTCACGTGGGATGCGTGGAAGTTGACGGTGTCGGCCGGGCAGGCGGGTGCGGTCGCGGCGTGCGCCCTGTACAGCATCACCGACTTCCAGACGGGGACGGTCGGGACCAGGGTGGCGGGGTCGGACACGTCGGGGACGAGCCTGGCCACGGTCGGCTCGAAGGTGGCGACGCTCGCCGCGCCGCTCACCACCCCGCCCGGCTTGTACATCGCCGCCGCTGTCGTGTCCGGGTCGGCGTCAGCGCCGACCGTGTACGGTCTCCAGTTCGAGGACGACGGCTGCAACGGGATTGACCTGGACGGCTACAACCGGTTCGCGGCCTGGGCGCTCGTCACAGGCGGCGCAACCACCTGCCCGGCCACGGTCACCGTCAACCACGTCAACGCGACGAACACGTACACGTTCGCGACGATGCGGAGATCCTGATGACGACCTTGACGCAGACGACGACCGGCCCCACCGGGCTGGTGCTGTACACCGAGACGTGGGACGACACGACCGGCATCTACACCCGCACCGGGCAGGGGGCCACCAGTCGTGCGCTCACCCCGGCCGAGAGGGCGGCGCTCGCCACCCGCGCCATCGGAGAGGCCCGCGCCGCCCGCCAGACAGCGCTCGTCAACGCCATCGCCTGGCTCCACGCCCACGCCGACACCTACCGCAACGCCCCGCCCGCCACCACCGGCAACGCCGTCTCGTACGTCGAGACACTCCGCCAGGACATGCCGGTGTTCATGGACGGACTCGCGGACCTGCTCGCACATCTGCTCACGGAAGGAGCCTGACCATGGCACGTATCGAGGACTTCGCCAACCCCGCGGTTGGGTACGAGGCCCCCGCCATGGACTACACCGGATGATCCGCCGCTGCCTGCTGTGCGCTGTGGTGGTCGTCGCCGCCTGGTGCGCCGGCCCCGTCCTCGCCATCCACACACTCGACCGGCGGATGGCCCGACGATGAGCCGCTACCCGCGCACGCCGATCGCCACCAAGCCCACCCGTCGCAGATCGAGCTACCTGCTCCACCACGACTTCGTGCGCCTCGACGACTGGTGCCACAAGGTCAGCGAACTCGTCGGTGACACCCCCTACCACGTTGGATCATCCACCCAGCGAGACGGTTGGCGCGACGTTGACCTGCGCGTCATCATGGCCGACGACGACTTCGACCGCCAGTACGCCGGGCAGCCCGCCAAGCTCCACTACACGAACCAGGCGATCAGCGCATGGGGCCGCGAGCAGACCGGGCTACCGATCGACTTCCAGATCCAGCGCCGCAGCACCGCCAACGCCAAGTACGGCGGCCACTTCCGTAACCCGATGGGTCTGCGGACTTCGGCGAGCTACGTGACCTGCTAGCCACACACTCGACCGGCAGATGCGGAGGCAACGATGAGCGGCGACCGAGTACTACGCCGAGACGACGGCACCATGATCGACCTCACCCCGGAAGGGGAACGCGTCGACCTCGACGCCGACCGGGCCATCATCTTCACCGCCGACGGCAAGGTCCTGTTCTCCCACCTGTGCGACCGTCACGAGCGAGGTATCCTGCGATGCGCCCCCGAGCTACAGATCGGCCGCGGGCACACCGTCGTCACCCGCACCCCGCTCACCATCGTCGCGTCGATCCTGTGCCCCGACTGCGGAGCGCACGGGTTCGTCACCGACGGCACATGGAGGGGCGCGTGAGCACCCGGGCACTACACTGAGCAAACACCCCCGCGGCGAGTAGCCGATGGGCCAGCCCGGCAGCCCTCACCCCGGACACGGTCATGTGAACAGCACCTCCTGGGCGCACCGCCTGGCGGCCTTCTCGCAGTACTCCTCGTTGAGCTCGACGCCGATCGCCTTCAACCCAAGATCCTTTGCGGCGCGCAGCGTCGACCCAGAACCCATGAATGGGTCGACGATCACAGCGTCTGGCGCACACGAGTACCGGAGGATCGGCGTGAGCACCTCAAGCGGCTTCTGTGTCGGATGCAGCGTGGTCCTGGCGTCGCCGGGGTCGCCAGGGATGACGGTCAGCATGAGCCGTGTCCCGTCGTCCTGGTAGGACCCGCCTGCCATCGGGCGGACCTTGCTGCCGTCGTCGACGCTGCCGTTGCGGGTTGCTTTCACCGTCCACGGGACCGTCTTCGGCACGCGCGGTGGCGTCAGTGGGAGGTCGCCCCACGCACCTCGGTACCAGTGGGTCACCAGCTCGTGGGATCGGTTGAACCTGTCGTTCATCACCCCGCGGCCTCGCGGCTTCGACCAGACGATGTCCTGGGCGAGCTTCCACGCTGCGAAGTCGTCGCGGCGGTCGAGGAACATGCGGGTCGATCCGAAGCACCAGAGCTGCTGGATCGTGCTGCTCAACTCGGCGACCATCTGTGGCCACCCGACGGGCCACCGGTCCCAAGCGAGCGACGTCTCGCCGTACGGCGGATCCGTCACCATCACGTCGGCGGAGGTCCACAGGTCGGCGAGCTCGAGGCAGTTCCCGTGGTAGATCGTCACGTGGTCATCCGAGTAATACGGCTCGATCATGGTAGAGATTCTTCCATCTTGCTGACCGGGAGCGCAAAGAGATCCCCCCGTCACCCTCACCCGGTGGCGGGGGGATCTTCGCGTTCAGGCCTTGGTTGCGAGCCAGTTGGCGACCGCAACCCGATCCCACACCGGCGCGTTGCCGATCGTCCGGATCGGCTCGGGGAGCCCGTCGATGCTGCGGTGCCGGATCGGTTGCGCCCGCATCGCCCGCAAGCTCGACGGGGCCACCCCGAGCAGCCCGGCCAACTCGTCGCTGTCCAGGAGGTCACCGGCGATCACCTTGGCGAGCGGGCGGATGGTCCCGGTGACCTCGTCGCCCGCCGAGATCTGATGCTGGCCGCCGCAGGAGTCGCAGCGGCCCCACCAGTCGAATGTGCCGCTGAACTTGACCCGGGAGACTTCGAGCGTGCTGTCACACCGTGCCCACTGGCAGTCGATCGCGACCTTGGGCTCGGTGGTGTCGGTGAAGGTGGATGTGGTGGCCATCACCGGCTCGCGAACTGGCAGTGGTCGCGCAGGGCGAAGGTCAGCGTGGACAGCTGCTGGCGGCGGGCCATGGTGGCCGACCCGACCTCGATCTCCCACCGGTTCCGGGTCTTGTTCCAGCGGCCGCCGGCGGCCCTGATGGCGTCGCGGTGCGGGTAGGTGTTGCCGGTGATGTGCAGGGTGTTGATGGAGCGGAGTTCGCTTCCGGTGATGTGTCCTGTGTGCTCTGTCATACCCCTATGTTAGCGGACCGCTGCACAGATGTCAAGCGGAATGTTAACAATTCATCCGACCGCGCCCGCCACCAGCTCCGCCCGTCGTCGATACCCCGACCCCGACAGATGCACACCATCACCAGCCCACCCACCAGCCACCGCCATCAGCCCCGCATGATCCACCACCGGCACCTCGGTGGCCGAGAGCGCCGCGTTGAAGTCGGCGAACGACCTGGCCAGACCCGCCCGCCTCGTCGCCACATTCACCCACCACACCCGATGCTCTGGCCCGATCTCATCCAGCATCGCCCGCACCCGCCACCCGAACGCCGACCGACGCCACCCCGAACCCG
>OFQY01000302.1_pt1 | contig 21045 bp, 30 predicted proteins | sample 1542991 | NCBI WGS metagenome assembly OFQY01 (sample SAMN07774224, study PRJEB24372) | wastewater metagenome | isolation source: Exp Tend VB 10WW | collected 2016-02 | reverse complement strand
TCTAGCTCAACGGGAGAGCAAGCGGATGTATTTCCGATTGGGTCGGGTGTTCGAGTCACCCGCCGCAACTTAACACGGAGGCCAATGTTCCAAGGTTGGCGAGTTGGATTCCAAATCCGACTGTGCGCGGTTCGATTCCGTGGGCCTTCGCCAAACGCACCGCACGGGCCGGGAAACCGACCGCAAATCGCGATCCGCGCCGCTTGCGACGGCAAACGGATATCGCCCTGCCGACGGGTGGGGAGTGGTGATTGAGCATGACAGCCGGGAAAGACCGGCGACTATAACAAGCCATTCGGCATCCTGGAGAACCTCAAATGCACTTGCGACCTCGAACCATGAAACAGACAACCATTTTTCACACTGACCTTCCCTGCGACCTGCGTCACTCGCCATATGACCGGCGACATGCGTGCAAGCTGACGAAGATCATCTGGCAGCACGCGAGCGCGGTCGGTATTGACCCACCGTTCGGGCTGGATCGGATGGATGACCGCCTGGTGGTCAGGGAATTGAAGGTGGCGAAATGAACCCATTCGACACCCCGCCATCCGCCGTCGCCATCATCCTTTCCCTCTCCGCCATCGCCTACGGCCTGTATCTGGTTTGGCCGTGGCTGGCTGCGGTTTGGATTATTTGCCGGTGGTGACTATTCGCGCATGAATAAATGCGCTATGATTTCTTTGCCGGTTTGCATGTGCGACTGGCGTATTTTTGGGTAATGGAGGAGATTATGGAGAACACAGACTACCTGAATTTTGTACGTGGCAAAATCGCCATGGCAAAATTCAGCGGCTTCGAGGTCAATGATGCCGACATTTCCCCTATCCTGAAACCGCATCAGCGCGATATCGTCAAGTGGGCGGTGCGCGGTGGATGCCGGGCTATTTTCGCCGCGTTTGGCTTGGGCAAGTCAGTCATGCAGATTGAGACTTTACGCCTGATTCACGCCCGCGCAGGTGGCAAGGTGCTGGTCATTTGCCCGCTTGGTGTCCGGCAGGAGTTTCGCCGCGATGCGCAAATGCTTGGCGTCCGATTCGAGTTCATTCGCCGCGAATCCGAGATGACGCCGAATTGTGACTTTTACCTGACGAACTATGAGTCGGTGCGCGATGGTAAGCTGGACGTGAACATCTTTGCGGCTGTCTCGCTTGATGAAGCATCCGTCTTGCGCTCGTTTGGTAGTGATACCTACCAGACGTTTTTGCAGGTGTTCAAGACGGTCAAATACCGTTTTGTGGCCACCGCTACGCCATCTCCAAACCGATTCAAGGAACTGATTCACTACGCCGGTTTCCTGGGCATCATGGACACCGGCCAAGCTCTGACGCGGTTCTTCAAGCGCGATTCGACAAAGGCCAATAACCTGACGCTTTACCCGCACAAAGAGCGCGAGTTCTGGCTGTGGATGAGTTCATGGGCGGTATTCATCAGCAAGCCATCGGACCTTGGATACGACGATACCGGCTATGCCATGCCGCCGATGAACGTCATTGTTCACGAGTTGCCGACAGACCATACCGGCGCAGGCGCTGACCGCGATGGGCAAGGATTCCTGTTCCGTGATACCGCCATGGGACTGTCATCGGCAGCAGCGGAAAAGCGCGATAGTCTTGATGCTCGGATTGCCAAGACGGTCGAGATTGTTAACGCAGCACCAGACGATCATTTTGTTATCTGGCATGACCTGGAAACCGAGCGCGCCGCAATTCAGAAGGCTTTTCCTGAATCGCTGGCGGTATGGGGTTCGCAAGACCTTGACGAACGCGAGCGCCGGATTATCGGGTTCAGTGATGGCGAGTTTCGCATCTTGTCAACCAAGCCTATTCTGGCCGGTTCAGGCTGCAACTTTCAGCGTCATTGTCACAAGATGATCTTTACCGGAATCGGGTACAAGTTCAACGACTTCATCCAAGCCTGCCACCGGATTGCCAGGTTCCTTCAGCAGCATCAATGCGAGATCCATATCATCCACACCGAAGCCGAGCGCGATGTTCTTAAAGTGCTGATGGAGAAATGGACACAACACAATCACATGGTGGAAAACATGACCGACATCATCCGCAAGTATGGCCTTAATCATATCCAGATGGCCGAAGAACTGACCAGAAGCATTGGCGTTGACCGCATCGAGGTGTCTGGGCAGGGCTGGACAGTGGCAAACAATGATTGCGTCATTGAAGCGCGACGCCAGCCGGAAAATCACGTTGACCTGATTGTGACGTCTATCCCTTTCGCGAACCATTACGAATACACCCCGAGTTACAACGACTTCGGCCACACGGAAAGCAACGATCATTTCTGGGAGCAGATGGATTTCCTGACGCCGGAACTGTTGCGCATCCTCAAGCCGGGCCGCATCTACGCTTGTCACGTGAAAGACCGCATCTTGTTCGGCAATGTGACCGGGGCAGGCGCTCCGACTGTTTCCCCATTCCACTGCGAGGCGACATTTCACGGCCTGAAGCATGGTTTCGACTATATGGGCATGATTACCGTCATCACGGACGTGGTGCGCGAGAACAATCAAACGTACCGGCTCGGCTGGTCAGAACAGTGCAAGGACGGCACAAAGATGGGTGTCGGCTCTCCAGAATACATCATCCTGTTCCGCAAGCCACAGACTGACCGCACACGCGGCTATGCTGACGAGCCGGTCAAGAAATCCAAACAGGAATACACCCGCGCACACTGGCAGGTTGATGCTCATGCGTTCTGGCGCAGTAGCGGCAACCGGATGATTACAGCGGAAGAGATGGCGGGTTACGGCCCTGACAAGCTGGCCAGCATGTTCACAAAGTACAGCCTGCAAAACGTGTACGACTATGAGCATCATATCAAGCTGGGTGAAGACTTAGAGCTTCGCGGCGCTCTCCCGTCCACGTTCATGAGCCTTGCTCCAGGCTCGCATCATCCGGACGTGTGGCACGATATCAACCGGATGCTGACGCTCAATTCAGACCAGTCGCGCCGGGCCGTTGAGCAACATGTCTGCCCGCTTCAGACAGATATCGTCAAGCGCCTGATTGAGCGCTACAGCAACAAAGACGAGTTGGTTTATGACCCATTCTGCGGGCTTGGAACTGTTCCGTATTGCGCTCTCGAAATGGGCAGACGCGGGCAGGGAAGCGAGCTAAATCCAGGTTACTTTATGGACTCGACGTACTACCTCAAGTCGATGGAACAGAAGGTAAACTCTCCAAAGTTGTTCGATTTTGAAGACTGACTGAACCCGTGGTAGAATACGAACGCTGGCTAGGAGTCGAAACCGAACCAGCGACTAAGACAGCACACGGCATAAGGTCATCCGACTTTGCCTGTCTCCACATCGTTACACTTGCCGTGTCTGTCGGCGGTGTGGGGAGTTCGACCGGGCAAAGATCAGATGGCCTTTTTTATTGGTGCGTTATGAACTATTACGCGTTCCACATAGGCGACTATAAAGCCCACACGCAGCACCTGACGCCGATGGAAGACCTGATCTATCGTCGCATGTTAGACCTGTATTACCTCAACGAATCCCCACTTCCTGACGCGCAAAAAATAGCGCGTTCAATCTGCCTTCGCGACCATATTTCCGACATTGAAACCATCCTCTCCGAGTTCTTTGTGGACACCCCGGAAGGGTTCATTCACGCCCGGTGCGAGCGCGAAATTAAGGCCATGAATGAGAAATCAGGCAAGGCGAAAGCAAGCGCTCAAGCACGTTGGAAAAAAGGCAATGATGCGAACGCAATGCGAACGCATAGCGAAACGGATGCGAACGCATCGAAAAACCATGCGAACGCATCGAATTTGGATGCGAACGCATTGCGTTCTGGATGCGAACGCAATGCTCCCAATACCCAATACCCAATACCCAATACCAAAGAGAAAGGAGAAGAAGACGCGCACCTGTTTTCTGATTCTGATACTCGCCGGTTTTTTACGATGCCGATGGACTGGAATCCATCTCGCGGCGAACTTCAAAAGTACATCAATGGAAAGATTCACGACGGAAAACCTTTGACGCTGGAAATGGTATTGGAGCATCTTGCGGACTACAGGGAGGCGACTCACGCCAAGGGGGAAAAGCGCACAGAATCCGAATGGTGCAGGGCGCTCGTTAAATGGTCGCAACGGTGCTTGATAGCACCAAGGCAGGCGCAAACACCGAACTCCCCTAAAAACGGCCACGCAGGCGGTTCTATCGGTACAAATCAGCCTCACCCGCTGGCATTTACCGAGGAAAACAGGCCGAAGGTTGGCCCATACGCGCTTTTTAAGCCGGAACCGAAGAAAATCCCGAACGACCCGAACGACCCTGAGTGGATTAAGCGTCAGGCAGCATTGCGGAGTATTCTCAAATGAACGACATGGAATTGGAGATACTGCCGCACAGCTTGAGCATGGAACAGGCGGTAATTGCTGGCCTGATGGCTGGCGATGGATGGGATGATGTATCCGGGCTGATAGCCGAGGATGATTTCTATAGCCCGCGTCATGCCGTCATGTTTCGCGGAGTGGCGGCACTGGCATCATCAGGGAGGCCTGCCGACGCTCTGACGCTGGTCGACTGGCTGTCATCGCATGGCATGATGGACAAAGCTGGCGGTGAAGAATATCTGGCCGAGTTGCTGAAAAGCACGCCAGCATCAACCGTGAACATTAAATCCTATGCGGCGCGTGTTCATGACTTGGCGATCCGTCGAAGACTGTTCCTGATAGGCGAAAACATCCGAGCCATGGCATCAGACAGGGCTAGGGAATTGCCTGACCTGCTGTCAGAATCGGATGCCATGATTGCCAGCTTGTTGGCTGGTCGTATCGGTTCAGGTTTTCGGATGGTTGATGGCATCAAGTTGATGCGTGATGTATTCGAGGATTCTGTCAGAGCATCCGATAATCCCGGCATCAGCGGCATCACAACAGGCATCAAAGACCTTGACGAAAAAACGGACGGGCTACAGAAGGCAAACAGCATCGTAATTGCCGCGCCGCCAAGCATGGGAAAGACCACATTTGCCATGAATCTTGTGGTTTCTGCATTGCCGCACGTTCAATTCCCGATAGTGGTTTTTAGCATGGAAATGCCAGCGATCGACATCGGACGCCGCATGATTTCAGGCGTTTCCCGCGTCAATTATTCCGCAATCAAGCGCGGGATGATGTTCACTGGGGATGCGAAGGATAGCTCTGTTGTGGCCATGAAAATGCCGCAATTACAATCGGAAAATCTGATTATTTGCGATGAGCCAGGATTGACTCCTGCGTTGATGCGATCTGTACTTAGGCAGGTCGCTAAGCGTCACGGCGGTGTCAGTATGGCTGCCGTGGATTACATCCAACTGATGGACGCTAACAAGTCTCAGCCTAACAACCGGAATCAGGAACTGACCACAATCAGCCGTGACATCAAGCGCATGGCCATGGATTTTAACATCCCGTTTCTTGTCATCAGCCAACTGACAAAAGACGTTGAAAAGATGAAACGCAGGCCGACCAATGGCGACTTGCGGGAATCTGGAGCTATCGCCCAGGATGCGGACATGATTCTGATGGTTCATCGTCAGGAAAAATACGAGGACAGTCCTGGTTTGGATGTTGTGGGAAAGGCGGAAATCATTATCACGAAAAACAGAAACGGAGAATGTGGATCGGTTCATTGCGGATATGACGGCCCGACATTCCGATTTTATGACACTGGAGAACAGCCATGGTGACAGTTAAGCGAGAAGGCGACTACCTGATATTTGAGGATGACGGCAGCGAGTTCTACGATCGGAAAATTCCATGCCAAGCCGATTTTGAATTGTTCATGCGTGACATGACTGAAAAGAACTGGTTTGCGGATGTATTGTTTGATTCGAAGTACCTCATCGCGGAATACTGGGGGAAATCATGAAAAAACACATTCACCGCGAAGTGCAGTTTGACGCGCTGAACATGCGCACCAGTCGGGACATCAAATGCAAAGGGCCGGTATTGGGTCTTGGTGACAGTCCGCAAAAATGGTCGATTACGGCGACGGTTGTTGTCGAAACGGAAGGCGGGCAGATGCATCACAAGTTCCAGTTTCGACCGGCCGGGAAATGCAGTCTTGCCAGCCTGAACGCGGTTGTTGCCGACGAATTGACGAAAGCCGATTACGACCGTGGCGCGGTTGTGTCGATACCTGTTCGGGCGGTGATTTTGCCATGATTCACTACCACGGATTACCCATAACGCCAGCAACCGCAGCCGCAAAGGTACTGACAGGACGTCATGCGTTTGTTAGCTACTTGACGCCAGATCAACTGGAAATCGCCGTTGAATGCTGCCAATCGTTCGCGGTTGATAACGGCGCGTTCTCGGCATGGAAATCTGGCCGCGTCATGAATTGGCCGGATTATTTTGATTGGGTTGAAAGCATCAAACGCCTGCCGGGATTTGATTTTGCTGTCATCCCTGACGTGATCGACGGCGATGAACTTCAGAACAACGAGTTGATCGACGCTTGGCCACATGAGCCGTGGCTGTCTGCGCCGGTATGGCACATGCACGAAAGCATCCAAAGGCTGGAAATGCTGGCGCGGAACTGGCCTCGCGTCTGTATCGGCAGCTCCGGCAAATATGCCGTGGTCGGAGACAGCCGCTGGTGGTCGCGGATTGCGGAGGCAATGAACGCCATTTGTGATGAGCGCGGCCATCCGATCTGCAAACTGCATGGGCTGCGAATGCTTAATCCTGATGTTTTTAGCCGCCTGCCTTTTGCATCAGCCGATAGCACGAACATCGCTCAAAACATCGGTATTGATTCGGCATGGCGGGGAACGTATCAGCCGCCTAACAAGGACTGGCGGGCGATGGTTATGGCTGAGCGCATCGAATCGCATAACGGGGCATCAAGGTGGGAGTTACAAAAATCACAGTCTCAGTTATGGGGCGAATCATGAATGTTTTTATTTTGGGCGGATTGTTGGTTTTTACCGATAACGGGCATGTTTTTTATAAAACGGAGATTCCGGATGCTGGAAGTGACAAGTGGTTTTTTTACATCATGGCGAGGCATAAGTGGTTTGCAGATGAAGTTAAACAAAAAACAGCACTGGCAATTGATGGATACCGTATACGGAGGCTGCATTAATGATTCCGGAAGCCGACGCACTGTTCGACCATTTGAGCGCCGGACGATGCTGCCGTGCCAGTCATGGACGATATTGCGAAACAGGCAGGGAATTGTGGGTACAGGACAAGGTCGCATTTGTATTGAGCATCAGCGACCTGGAAACGCGCAAAGCCGTGATGGATACATTGCGCGATAACGCTCCGGAGTGGGCGGAAGAAATCGAGGGCCGGATAATCCGGATTTGGACTGAGCAACGGGGAAAACAAAATGAAAACAGGCAGACCGCCGATACTTGAAAAGCGATGCAAAGAAATCACCGGGCGCACGATGGCCGAGTATTTCGACTCCGCAATTGGGAGTCGCGTGACGATACAGTCGATGGCAAAAGTGCTGGACGTATCGCCAAGCACAATCTGTAATTGGGCAAAGGCCAACGGCAAGAAATGGGACACGCCGCCGAGGTCGAACTTGAAGTTTTACGGGTTCGAGTGGAAGGGGTTCCACGGCACGCAGCGTGCCCACTGCAACCATCACGGGGTTTGCTACGAAACAACCAAGGCAATGGCGCACCGATACAAGATTCCGTTTGTTGATGCCCTGGCGATTCAAATCAGCAAAAAGAACAATCCGCCGGAGGTCAGGGCATCAGTCAAAGCGCGGATTAAGGCGCTCGGAATAAGTTACAGCAACGTCAGGATGATAGCCAAGGAATACGGGATTGACATGCAGGATGCGGAAGAAATCGCGCTCATCAGAAAACAAACACGAGAAGCGGCAAAAGCCGAACGGGAGGCTGTATGAGGGATTGGGTAACGCGGGAGTCGAACCGCACAGGGGAAACTGTTCATCAGGTTCTGGAACGCGTCACGAAGGAAGGCGGCGGCAAATGGGCGACCATCGGCATGGTATGCGGGATGACAGGGCCAGCGGCGCGCAATATGTTTATCAAGCATGGGTTTGAAAAAAAACCGATATGGAATTTTGACTATCAGGGCGTAAACGCATCAATGCTGAGCCACTGTAACCGGCTCGGACTTGACTATCCGTCCGTGGCCAACTACAAAACACGCAACAAACTGACCCCTGCCGAGGCCATGACGGCGTATCTGGAAGGGCGCGTGAAGCGCTATTATTGGGGAGTGGCAGCTGCATGACTACCAAAATCGCCGAATACATCAAACCCGGTCGCGTCCTGCCAGTTCGCAAGCGCCGCATCTCGCATCCGGAGGCCGACGAACAAGCCAAGGTAGTTGCATGGGCGCATCGCGCCTATCGGCAGCATCCTTACCTGTACCCGCATCTCCGGCGACTGCATTGCAGTTTGAACGGGGTTAAACTGAGCAAGACGCAGGCAGGGATTGCCAAAGGCCAGGGGATGTTGCGCGGCGTGCCAGACCTGTTCCTGCCTGTTCCGCGCTGCGGATTGCATGGGCTGTACATCGAAATGAAGTACGGCGACAACAGGCCGACGCCAGACCAAAAGCTGTTTTTGAAGGAGTCGAACGAGTTGGGTTATGCGACTGCGGTATGCTATTCCGCAGGAGAGGCGATACTGGCGATACGCGATTATTACGGGGTGAGCGATGACTGACCTGTTTGCCCATCAAGAGCCGGAATGTCCAGGCCTTGACATGTGTCCGGTGCGCATGTGCGGGTGCAGGTGGTTGGGGACGGGTGAGGCTTTTCCTGCCGAAAAAGGAAAAAATAATGCCGCAAGCACTTGCAATGGGAATGATTATGCCCTATTATTAAATCACAGGCAGGCAATAACGCAGGCCGGAACGAAATAGGATGAACATCATGAAACTGACACGCGAAGAAGCCATTAACGAAGTCGGCGCAAAGTTTGTTGACCAAGTTGAAGCCGCGCCTTGCGACTACAGCAACCGCGTCACCAATGATGGGACAACTGAGTTTTGCGCCACCGTCAAGGCTGGTTTTGACGAGGATGGATTCAGCCGCACCATCACAGCCGTCTATTTCCAAGACTCCGAGAAAGCTGACGGGTGCGAAGACCTTGACGACCTTAGCTGGGAAGTTGACCACTACACGGTGCAATAATGATTTTCCCAGAGACAGGCTACACGCCCGCCAACCTCCGCGCCCTGCTGAAACACGCAGGGCTTACCCAGTCAGCAGCAGGCGAGTTGCTCGGCGTTGACATGCGCACTGTCCGCAAATGGTGCGCTCCGCTGGATTCCGATCATGCCGACATGCCGCATCATCGGTGGTTGCAACTGCTGGCTGTGGCGGATAAACTCTAGCCATTCTCCATTCCCCGGTAAAACCCCGCCGGGGCTTTTTATTCTGAGGCGGCATGATCAATTCCCGCGACCTCAACGAGCTGCATCCAGCCGTCAAGCGCCGCGCCCTGGCATTCATCAGCGCTTGCGATGCCGACGGCATCACGCTGCTCATCACCAGCACCTACCGCGACGCCGAAAGTCAAAATGCGCTCTACGCACAGGGCCGCAACGGCAAGCCCGGCCCGGTCGTGACAAACGCCAAGGGCGGGCAGTCATTCCACAACTGGCGACTGGCCTTTGACGTCGTCCCGATTGTTCACGGCAAGCCCTGCTGGTCCACGTCCGGCGACGCCGGAAAGCTCTGGCGAAAAATCGGAGCCATCGGCAAAGCATGCGGCCTTGAGTGGGCGGGCGACTGGAAACGCTTTCCCGAGTTTCCCCATTTTCAATACACCGGCGGGATGACCATCGCGGACTTCCAATCCGGGAAAACCCTGCGAGGTGACGCATGAGCACAACCACAGCCCGCATCAAGGGCAAGCTGAAGCGGCAATCCACATGGTCTGGCATCGGCCTGGTGGCCCTGGCGCTGGCGCCAGTATTCCCGGCCTACGCCGCCTACCTGTCGGCACTGGCCGGAGTGTCGGCGGGGCTTAAACTGATTTTGTCAGAGGACAGCACCAAGGAGCCGGGCAATGCTGGACAGGGCTGAGCATGTCCAACACATAGCGGAGGTGGGCGTGGTGACAGCCAAGGTTGCGCCGCCGGTCGTTGTTTCCGGCATGGTGGTGGCTGGCTACCCGTTGCAGGACTGGCTGATCGTGCTGACCATCATCTACACGGTCATCCAGATCGTCCTGCTGATGCCGAAGCTGCGGCAGATGTGGGGGAAGCGGTAATGACAACAGGCAGACCGGTGGGGAGGCCGCGCACGACCACAGCAGACCTGCCGGATGACTGGGAAAACATCATGCGCGAAGCTGCACAAGAAGGCGCGAGTGATGTGGAGGTGCGCTGTCTGCTGGGTATCGGTGAATCTGGATGGTACACGCTGATTGAAGATGATGAGCAATTTTGCCGAACCGTAAAAGAATGCAAGTCGCTTTGCCAGGTCTGGTGGGAGCGTACCGGGCGCAAGATGACCATGGGCGCAGACGGAAATGCAACGGTCTGGATTTTCAACATGAAGAACCGGTTCGGGTGGCACGACAAGCAGCAGGTGGATAACATTAGCTCTGACGGCAGCATGTCGCCCAAGGAATCAAGCGCCGCCGTCCTTGACGCGCTGAAGCGCAAACATGCACCCCAATGAAATAGCGGACAACCGCACCGACCTACTGACATTCACAAAGACGATGTTCCGGGCGCGCAAAGGCCAGGAGTTTGTCGAAAACTGGCACCATGCTGCGATATGCGCCGCCCTTGAACGTGTCGTCATCGGGCAGACAAAGCGCCTGATTATCAACATCCCGCCGCGTTACTCAAAAACAGAAATCGCTGTAATCAATTTTATGGCTTGGTGCATGGGTAACTTCACCGATGCCGAGTTCATTCACGCCAGCTATTCCAGTCGACTGGCTGCAAACAATTCCTACCAGTGCCGGGCCGTGGTGCAATCTGAAACCTATGCCGAGATATTCCCATCTGCGCGACTGATGAACGACAGCAAGGCCCGCGACGAATGGCGCACGACTGACGGCGGGTGCGTCTATGCGACCGGCGCTGAGGGAACGATCACCGGCTATGGCGCTGGCAAGTTGCGTGACTATTTTGGCGGCGCAATCATCATCGACGACCCGCACAAGGCCGGAGAAGCATCCAGCGACACGATGCGCCAGAATGTGCTGGACTGGTTTCAGACAACAATCGAAAGCCGCTGCAACTCACCAGACACGCCCATCATCGTCATCATGCAGCGATTGCATGAAGAAGACCTGACGGGCTGGCTACTGAAGGGCGGCAATGGCGAGAAATGGGAGCACTTGTGCATACCGGTGCTGGATGCCGACGATAACCCGCTCTGGCCATTCAAGCACGACCGCGAAACCTTACAGCGCATGGAGTCATCTAACCGGTACGTATTCACCGGCCAGTACATGCAGCGACCCTCTCCATTGGGGGGAGGCATCATCAAGGGGCAATGGTTCGGACGATACACCATCGTGCCGAAGATGAAATACCGAAAAATCTATGCCGACACCGCACAGAAGACCGCTGAGCGAAACGACTATTCGGTATTCGAGTGCTGGGGGCATGGTGAGGATAACCGCATTTACCTGCTGGACATGATACGAGGCAAGTGGGAAGCGCCAGAACTGAAGCGACGGGCTGTGGAGTTTTGGAATAAACACGCGCAGCCCTCACAGCATGGCGCGCTGCGGAAAATGGTCGTGGAAGATAAAGCGAGCGGAACCGGACTCATCCAGGATATTCGGCATGATGCAAAAATCCCAGTGCAGGCGCAGCAGCGCAACAAGGACAAATTGACACGCGTAATGGATGTTACAGCTTACATAGAATCAGGTTATGTTATGATTCCAGCAGATGCGCCATTTACATCTGACTTTGTTTCTGAGTGCGAGGGTTTCACGGCTGACGACTCCCATATGCACGATGACCAAATCGACCCGATGTGCGACGCCATCAACGACATGCTGATTCCTGACGGCGAGATTCCCGGAATGCCAAAAATGCGGATGAACTTCTGATGACTGATGACGTATCTTTTGAGCGCGCCGACTATCGCGAGGCTCTGCCACAGTGGGAAATGGCTCGGGATTTCATCGACGGCCAATCCGCAGTCAAAGCAAAAGGCGTTCTGTATCTGCCTGACCCCAACATGCTTGGCGACGACAGCAACGGCGCAATCTATGCCCGCTACCTGCAACGCGCCTGCCTGTTTCCGGTCGTTGGCCAAACATCCAAGTCCATGCTCGGCGCAGCGTTCGGCAAATGGCCGGAGCTATCCACACCTGCTAACCTGCAATACGTTGACACCGACATTGACGGCAGCGGCATCAGCATTTATCAGCAGTCGCAATCCGTCACCACCGATGTGCTGCGCGCCGGCCGGGCTGCGCTGTTTGTCGATTTCCCTGAATCCTCCGGCGCACTGTCGGTTGCTGACATGCAAACCGGCGCTATCCGCCCGAACGTCATCGCATATCCGCCCGAAGCTGTCATCAACTGGCGCACGGAGAAAGTCGGGGCGATTAACCGGCTGTCGCTTGTCGTCATTCGCGAAACTGCAATCAATACTGGCGATTTCTCGCTAACTGAGGTCGATCAATGGCGCGAACTGCGGCTGATGGATGGCGTCTATGTTGTCCGGCTGTGGCAGCGCGACGCCAACCGGCCTGATGAGCTGATTCTCGTCGGTGAGTCCATGCCGACAATGGCCAACGGCCTGCCGTGGTCAGAAATCCCGTTTTGTTTTGTCGGATCCGAGAACAACGACCCGAGCATTGATAACGCCCCGCTGATGGACATTACCAGCATCAACGCCAAGCATTACCAACTTGCTGCCGACTGGTACAACGCCCTGTTTTACGCCGGTCAGCCTCAGCCGACGATTACCGGACTGTCTGAATCTTGGCGTGACTGGCTGGCCGAAAACAACGTGGCCATGGGTAGCCGCGCAATGCTGCCGCTGCCTGCGGGCGGGGACTTTAAATACGCCATCGCCCCGGCAGATCAAGCCATCCCCGCCGAACTGACCGCGCTCGAAAACCGCATGATTGCCCTGGGCGCTCGACTGATGCAGCCGGGCGGAGTCGCAAAGACGGCTGAGCAGGCACGCGCTGAAGTCGCTGCAAACCATTCCGTTTTGTCGCTCGTGTGCGAAAACGTCAGTGAGGCATACGAGCAGGCGCTCAAATACGCTCAGATGTACATGGGCGGAACCGGCGAAGCTGAATACTGCATCGAGATGGACAAGGAGCAACTGTCCGTGGATGCCCAACTGTTGACCGCGCTCCTGTCCGCAAATCAACTCGGCAAGTTGCCGGACTCCGAACTCTACAGACTGATGCGAAAACTCCAGCTCGTCAGCGCCGACAAGACCGACGAGGAATTGCGCGATGAATCCGGAGACAGCGTACCACGCATGGGCGGCATGAATGGCTGAACCGGCAGGCAAGACCGCGCCCGAGCAAATCACGCTGGCCACGCGCCAGCAGATCATGCTTGACCGCCTGAAGTCCGCAGAGGTCGCCAAGTTCAAGCCGTTTCTCCAGCAAGCTGAACGTGATTTGCAGATGCGGCTGATTGCGGCCGACATTGAGACCTACGACGCCAAGCGCATCCAGATCCTGCTGGACGCCATCGAGCGCGACCTGCGGGCGATATTTGGCGGATACACCACGCAGTTGACCGGCGACTTGATAGACGCGGCGGTGTATCAGGCGCAACTTGAGGCGCGCAACCTCGAAACCATCGCGAATGTCCCGTTTGAATCCGTGATCCCTTCGCCGGAGCAGGTGCGAGCAGCCGTGATGACCGCCCCGCTTGCCGTGCAGGGCTACCGTCAGGGGGCTTTACTGGAGCCGTGGCTACAGGGATGGACGGACGACTCTATTGCATACGTAAATGGGGTCATTCAGCAGGGGTACTATCAGGGCAAAAACACGGCTGAGATTGTTCGCAGCCTGCGCGGAACCTCGAAAATGCGCGGGCAGGATGGGACGCTCGCGCAGATTGACCGGGCAAACACGGTTTTGGTTCGGACGGCCGTGCAGCACTCGGCGCAGGTAGCCCGCGAGACATTCTTCCGCGCAAACGATGACATCGTGCTTGGCTTGGAATGGGTGTCAACCCTGGATTCCAGAACAACAATTCAGTGCAAAAGTTTAGACGGCAAACGATTCCCACTTGACTCCGGCCCGCGTCCACCGCTTCACCCGCAATGCCGATCAACCACCATTGCGGTTCTGGACCCTGCTTTTGACATGCTGGATGAGGGGGCTACCCGCGCATCAAAAGGCGCTGACGGCGGCGAACAGGTGCCCGCCAGCCTGAACTATTACGAATGGCTCAAGACTCAGCCATCGGAGTTTCAAGACGTGGCGCTCGGGCCAGCTCGCGGCGAACTGTTCCGCAAGGGCGGACTGTCGGCTGAGCGATTCGCTGAGCTGAACCTGGGCAAGAATTTTGAACCACTCACACTTGAGCAAATGAAAGAACTTGAACCTGTCGCGTTCGCACGTGCAGGACTTTAACGCGGCTGGGCCGCACACGCTCCGGGAGCAAGCACCATGCTGAAATACGAAGTTGATACCATCGAAGGTCTGGACGCTGCCATTGCTGGCATGTACGACAAGACCGAGTCCGGAAAGTTCCGGTTGAAGGTCGAAGGCATCGAAGACACGACCGGCCTGAAAAAGAAGGTTGACGAGCTGTTGGCTGAAAAGAAGTCGGCAGCGCAGAAAGCCAAGGAAGCCGAAGAGCTGGCCCGCAAGGCGTCCGAGGAGTCCGCCCGCAAGTCTGGCGACACCGAGGCGCTCGACAAGTCGTGGAAGCAGAAATACGACGAAGGCATTGCCGCGAAAGAAGCCGAACTCGGGAACATGCGCGGCACCCTGAACAAACTGCTGGTGGATAACGTCGCGGTCAGCATGGCCAACGAGCTATCCATTCCCGGCTCATCTGCCCTGCTGATGCCTCACATCCGCGCCCGGCTGTCTGTTGACATTCGCGATGGACAGCCGCAAACTGTAGTAATCGGACAGGACGGAAAGCCATCGGCGCTCACCCTGGACGAACTCAAAGCGGAATTTGCATCAAATCAGGCGTTCGCGCCGGTCATTGCGAGTTCTCGCGCTTCCGGTGGCGGGGCTTCCGGTGGCAGTGGTAAAGGCGGCGGGGCCGCGATAACCGTTACACGCGCCCAATTCGGCCAGATGAGTGCAGACCAAAAGATGGCGCACATCAAGTCTGGCGGTAAAGTCTCCTGACCACTGAGGTAAAATTGCCATGACCACGAACACCCTGACCAATCTCATCCCGGCCCTGTACGCCTCGCTCGATGTTGTTTCCCGCGAACTCGTCGGCCTGATTCCTGCCGTAACCCTCGATGCCCGCGCCTCTGCTGCCGCTGTTGGCCAGTCCGTCTATGTTGACGTGGCCCCGTCCGCCAATGCCGCCATTGACAACACTCCCGCTATGTCGGTGCCGAGCGAGTACGACCAGACTATCGGCGCGACCGCGATCACCATCAGCAAGAGCAAGTCCATCCCGTTCTCGTGGAATGGCGAGGAAGAGCGCGGCCTGAACTCCGGCCCCGGCGCTTCCAACGTGCAGAACAACCAGATCACGCAAGCCATGCGTGCGTTGGTCAACGAAGTCGAGGCTGACCTCGCCGCCCTGTACGCCACCACCTCGCGTGCTGCCGGTACTGCAACCACGACCCCGTTTGCCACCACACTTGAAGGCGCGATGAATGCCCGCAAGATCCTGTTGGACAACGGCGCGAATCCGCAGAATCTGAATCTGATTGTGGACACCACTGCCGGTGCCAAGCTGCACACTCTGTACGGCGTGCAAGTCGGTCGCGGCGATGTGCCGATCAACGAACAAGGCATCCTTGTCCGTCCGTCCGGCATGGCCATCCGTGAGTCCGCGCAGATTGTCACTCCGACCGCTGGCGCAATGGCAAACGCCACGACCACCAGCGCCGCCTTTACTGTCGGCCAGACCGTCCTGCCGTTGGCAACCGCTGGCACCGGCGTCGTGGCTGCTGGTGACGTGATCACGCTGGCCAACGATACCAATCAATACGTTATCACCTCCGTGTCGTTTGCTGGCGCTAACCCGGCATCCGGCGACAGCATCACCATTGCCGCTCCCGGCCTGCGTAAGGCTCAAGGCGTTGCAACCCGCGCAATCACCGTTGTGGCTGCTGGCCCGCGCAATATGGCGTTTGCGTCGTCCGCCATCGTGCTGGCCGCTCGCCTGCCGTCGCGCCCCGCTGCCGGTGATATGGCCATCGACGTGATGCAGATCACCGACCCGCGCTCCGGCCTGACGTTCGAGGTATCGGTGTACCCCGGCTTCCGGAAAGTGGTCTACCACATCTCGCTCGCCTGGGGCGTGAAAAACATCAAGCCGGAACACACCGCGCTGTTGCTGGGCTGATGAACACCGGGCAAGGATGCCCACAACCCCTCTTTGCGGATGAATCGCCATGGCAATTGTCGTTGAAAATGGCTCAGTCGTAAGCGGGGCCAACTCGTACATCTCCCTCGCTGATTTTAAGCTTTACGCGGCTGCGCGTGGCATCACATTGCCCGCCGATGCAACCGTTGAAGCCTATCTCGTCAAGTCTACCGACTACCTCGAATCAAACCGGAACCGTTTTGTCGGTACGCTGACAGAGCGCGACCAACCGCTATCCTGGCCACGCAACAACGCCATCATCGAAGGCTGGGCGTGGCTCAATTCCGAAATCCCCCGCCAGGTCATCAACTGCCAATGCTCGCTCACGGTCGAGCAGGTTGACGGCCTCGACATGTACAACCCGGCGTCTGCCCTTCCTGTCGTCCGCGAGAACATTGCAGGCGCGGTCGAAGTGGAGTACGCAAACCCCGGCCAAGCCGCGAAGGTCACCAAAACCCGCGAGTCGCAAGCCATTCTCCGTACCCTGCTGAAAAACAGCGGGCTGATGGTGGTGCGCGCATGACCGCCTTCTATGACCGCATGGCCGCAACCGTCACCCGGCTGCTGACCCAGTACGGGACGGCGGTCAACATCGTCCGGCCTGCGTTGAATTTTGATAACACGACGAACCGGCCATTATCGGGCGGAAACACTGTGATTGCATCCACGGGAGTTTTCCGCGAGATAGAGAGGCGGCTGGTTGACGGCACCCGCATCCAGTCCGGCGACCGCGAACTTGTCATGGTGCCGAATGTCGAGGTCAGAATGGGCGACCGCATCGACGTATCCAGTATCGGCGACACGACCGCAACAACCGTCGGCGGCGCTCCCGGAATCATCCTCGGCGCTGGCGTGGCTGGCTCATGGGCGATACAGGAAATTAACGAGGTTCGCCCGGCTGGAACAATCCTGGCTTATGTCGTGAGGGTTCGGCGATGAGTTTTGAATCCGATTTGGAGCGTTTTGCACGGCGCGTCGGCAAGTCGCTGGATGAGACCTGCCGTAGTGTGACGATCAAGTGGTTTTCAGCCACGATCATGTCAACCCCGGTTGATACTGGTCGCCTGCGTGGCAACTGGCAGGCGTCGCGGGAGGTTCCGGCGTCCGGCACGACGGCAGACATTGACAAGGGCGGCGGGGCGACAATAGCAAAGGCGGTGCGGACAATCGGCGGCGCTGGCTCAGTCAATTACCTGGTCAACAACATGGACTACGCCGAAAAGATCGAGATGGGCGGCAGCGGTCAGGCACCTCGTGGCATGGTGCGCATCAATCACGCCCGCATCCTGCGCATCATCAAGCAAGTGGCGGGGGAAAATCAGGTATGAGGTTCGCCGACATTCAATCCGCCCTGTTTGAGTCGTGGGCAACCGGGGCATATGGACTGACCACCTACTATCCGAACCGGGACTACAACCCGGCGGCGGGCGACGACCATGCCCGGTTGTTTGTGCTGTGGGCTGGCAGCGATGCGGCAACGCTGGGCGATGACGGCACAAACGAGGTCACCGGCATTTTTCAGATTGACATCATGTACCGAACAGGGCGCGGCGATGGCGAGGCGCTGGAAAAGATCGACGAGATTTGCGCTGACTACACATCCGGAACACGTCTGACATACGATGGACAGCAGGTCGTAATCTGGGGCGCAACCCCCACAACCCTATCAACCGAAAACGGCTGGCTCCGGTCAGTTTTGACAATCAACTTTAGCGCCTATGTGCGGAGAGCGTAACTATGACAATTGCAGGCGGTTCACTGGCTCGGCTCGCGTACATCGCTGAAGTCACCTACGGCACCACCCCGGCTACCCCGGCCTTTCAGGTCATCAACCCGACCAGTCATTCAATCGGTCTGGAAAAAGAGACATTCCAATCGGAAACCATCCGCTCCGACCGGCAACTGAACGATTTCCGGCATGGCGTCCGTCAGGCATCCGGCGACATCGGGATTGAGTTCCGCGACGCTTCGTGGGACGACCTGCTGCAAGCGGTCATGATGGGTACGTGGAGCACCGACGTTCTGAAGGCTGGCACGACTCGCCGGTCGTTTACCATTGAGCGATTCTTCTCCGACATCACCCGCTATCGTCGCGCCGTGGGCTGCGAGTTCAACTCGTTCAGCCTGGAATGTCCGGCATCCGGCATTGTGACCGGCACGTTTAGCGTATTGGGCATGGATGACACCGGTGCAGGAACCGCGATTGCGGGTAGCAGCTACACCGCCGACCCCAATGAAAACGTCATGGATTCGCTGTCCGGCTCCATCACTGTTGGCGGATCGGCTGTGTCCTGCATCACATCCATCAAGCTGACGCTGGAAAACGGCATTGAAAACCTGCCGGTCGTGGGCGAAACAACCCGCATCCGTGGCGCTGCTGGTCGGTCGATTGTCACCGGCGAACTGACGGCGTTTTATCAAGACGACACGCTGCTGGATGCGTTTGAGGATGAAACCGAGGTCGCCATTGTGTTCACCCTGACCGACGGCGTGGCAACGTACACATTCACCCTGCCCAAGGTCAAGTTTACGGGCGGAAAGCCAGAGGTCGGCGGTGAGCGCGAGGTCAGCATCACGATGCCTTTCCAGGCCATCTACAGCAGCAGCGACGCAACCCAACTCAAGATCGAGCGTGCCTGATGAAAGCATCCGATTTCTTCACGCTTGAGGTGGCCAACACTGGTCGCCGCGTCATGATTCCGGGCCGTGATGGGCGATTGACGGCTGAATGGCTGCATATCCATCACACCGATTCCGATTCATTCCGGCAGAAAAAGGCTGATTCATACAGGGCCGCAGCAATGCGCGACCCAAACCTGACCGATGCGGAGAGAACAAAACTTTTCGAGACAGCAATGCTTGGGCTTCTCGTCTCTGCGGTTTCGGGCTGGTCGCTTGAGGATGAGTTTAGCCGCGAAGGGGTCATGAGCCTGCTGGCCAATGCGCCGTATCTGGCTGACTGGCTCGATAAGAAAATATCGGATGCCTCTGTTTTTTTCGGCAACGGCTCGACCGGCTCATTGAGCATTGCCGAGCCGAAGCAAGACTCGAGCAGCCCCCAAAGGGTGGAACCGGACGACTCCGCGACCACCTGACGAGCGTTTGGCGTCAGACCGGGCGCAGACCAAAGGCGCTGACCACACCGGACGCGCCGGAGGAACTGCGCTACCTGTGGGCCTACTACTGCCAGATTAAACGCGGGCAGGCGCTGACGTGGCAGGAGTTGCAGGCATGGTCGCAAATGGTCGGCATCCCGCTGCACGGATGGGAATCGGAAACAATCATGCGGATCGAGTCCGCTGTACAGAGGGCAATGACCGATGACAACGCTGGCTGAGCTGATTCTACGGGCAGACTACCGACAAATTGACGAGGCGTCCGGTTCGCTCGACGGACTGACGCAAGCGGGCGGCAAGGCGGCGTCTGCCATGAAGTCGCTGGCCGTCACCCTGGGCGCTGCCTTCGGCGTCCGCGAGGTCATGCAGGCGGCTGAAGCCTACACGACCATTTCCAACCGACTATCCCTCGTCACGAAATCAAGCGACGAGCTATACGCCGCACAGTCTGACCTGTTTGAGATAGCACAGCGCACCCGATCACCGCTTGAGGCTACTGCCGAGGTCTATCAGCGCCTAGCCCAAAATGCCGGGACGCTCGGGCTGTCGCTGGCTGAAGTGGGCGACACAACGGAAACCATCAACAAGCTGATGGTGATTTCAGGCACGTCCGCACAATCCGCTGAGGCGGCACTGACGCAACTCGGGCAGGCGTTCGCCTCCGGTACACTCCGGGGCGAGGAACTCAACAGCGTCATGGAGCAGGCTCCGGCCCTGGCCATGGCGATTGCTGAGGGCATGGGCGTCACGGTTGGCGAACTGCGGAAACTTGGCGAACAGGGAAAGATCACATCCGCCGCTGTCATCGAGGCTCTGAACCAGCAAGGCGCAGCCGTTGATGAGCAGTTTGCGCGCATGGCTCCGACTATTGCAGGCGCAACGACGACCATCAAAAACTCATTTATTGAGATCGTCGGCAAGATGGACGCCACGGTGGGCGCATCGTCTGCTGTGGCTGAGGCGCGCCGCGCCAGCGTGGCGGCAGGGGCCGCACGGGTGACGTCCGATGGCCGCGGCGTGTTGGTGTCCAGCCCGATTTCCGGCCGCGTTACCTCGGAGAACGTAAGCTTGGGCGCCTTTGTCCAGCCCGAGACCGAGCTGATGCGCGTCGCCGATGCGTCGAAGATACAGGTCGAGGCCGCGGTCGGACCGACCGATGCACAGCGGCTATCGCCCGGCGATCGGGCGATTATCGAATTGCCCGACGGCCGAACCGTGGAAGCACGGGTGCGCGCCGTCACGCCTGGCCTCGCCAATGACACGCGCTCGGCGACTGCTGTCCTCGATGTGACGGGCAGCCTTCAGCCAGGGCTCGCGGTGCGCGTGCGGCTCCTACCGAGCGGAGGCGGCACGACTAGCAATGCGATCGTGGTGCCGGAGGATGCGGTGCAGACGCTCGAGGGGCGTGACATCGTGTTCGTGCGGACCGCGCGGGGCTTCAAGG
>OFQY01000298.1_pt1 | contig 21151 bp, 26 predicted proteins | sample 1542991 | NCBI WGS metagenome assembly OFQY01 (sample SAMN07774224, study PRJEB24372) | wastewater metagenome | isolation source: Exp Tend VB 10WW | collected 2016-02 | reverse complement strand
TAGGTGAGACACGCTGCCACCTATGTCCACCCGACTCATTGGCGAAACAAACATCAGCGAGCTTACCTGCGACCTCAAGAACTACAGTGCCTTCGCGATCATCAACAATATCGATGCTAAAGACCCTCCGATCACAGAGTCGCCTATAGATGGCGATCTGTTCGCGGACTAGGAGTTTAGCGTCATCGCCGCCTTCAGCAGCACGAATTTCGACAAGAATGGTTGGCATGGTTCTAGCTTAGCGTGGTTGCGTCTGGATGTCAATGTGGTTGTTTAGCTACGCTACACTTACTTATACCTACATATACCCGAACGTAGTCCACTGTTTTTTACCGCACACAATCCCTACAGTGTCGTCGCCAGTAGCACCCCAGTAAGTACCATCGCCCCACTTGTAGGTGCCCCACACAGCGCCTGTAGTCCAGATGAACCAGAAGTAGGTGCAAGTATCATGTGCCGACTTGTGCTCGCGGACTAGGCGACGAAGTAGCTGAATCTCAGGCAATGTCAGCGTCGTGCCCCACGTCGAGCCGTCGCCCCAAGTGAAATCGCCCCAGTGCAGGGGGTCCACTGGCATCGGTTTGCGGAAGTACAGGTCGAACTGTGACCACACTTGTCGGGCAAACGTCTGTACATAGGCTGAGCCTACGGGCAGCGGCGTAGACCATTCATGGCGACGTACCGTCTGCACCGGGGTAAGGAAGCCGCACCACGACATCTCGTCGGTGTGGCCCTGTGCGCTGCCTGATCGCAGCCACGTCGTCCAGGCGTGCTTAAGCCGCAATCGGTGCGTGGTCTCGTCCTCTAACGTCCCGCCAGTGCCGACAAGCAGAACCCGCTCAAGCCCGCGCTCATTAGCGAGGTAGTACAGGGCATCGGTCGGCGTCTGCTCAGGATAACGGCACGCCCGTGCGAAGTACTCACGGTCAAGCTGAACGTCGTAGTTGCCGCCCATCGTTGTCTGCCACGCTGCGCCCCAGGGGCCAGCGTTCGGCGGCTTCTGAAGCACCTGGGAGCACAGGGCGGCGTAGCTGTCGATTTGCGGCGTCTGCGTGAATGACATGCAGTAAGGTGTACGAGATCTATTCCCTCTTGTCCGACATAAGCCGCGTGATCAAGTAGCCCACATTGACGACCTTATCCGACAGACCGACGATGTACTTGTGATTGGTACAAACACTGAAGCAGTTGTTAGCCGAGTGGGTGAGCTGATAGAGCATACCAAAACAGGGCTTCTTGCGCCACGTTACGCTGAGTGGCCTGCAGTGCATGCTGGCGAAGTTGAGCTTTTCGAAGGCGATCAAAGACTAGCAGCGCCGTTTGGTGACGACGGCATTCTGACGGACTTGACACGACGATGCCTCCCTGCTATGCTTACTTCAACGAGGTGCAACCAAATGAGCCCAACTGAACGCTTCCGCGCTGCCCTTTCAACCTTTACCCAGAGCAACACCTTCGACACCCGCACATCGCTGTTTGCTGCCGCTCGCAACGAGCAAGGCCACGAAGTCCCCGCCATCGTCATCACCGACAACCAGATCGACATCGACAAGTCTGTTGAGGCTTTCGAGTGGTTCTGCGAGACGGGGTACAAGCGTCCAGGTGCGGTCCTGCCTAGCGAGTATGCAGGACAGCAAGACAAGCGCATCGAAGCCAGCCCGAAGACGGGTGAGCCCCTGTTTCGCGGTCGCGACCCGCAAGGCAACGACTGGTCCGATATCTCGCAGGACGATCGCGAAGTCGTGTCTTACGGGGCGGTACGTGGCGAACTACACGCGCTAAGCAGCGAAGCCATCGTGTTCGCGCTCAAAAACAGCCCGCAGTCTCCGCCGTGGCCGCGTCTTCGTCTAGAGTGGCACGACCTTTGCAACAAGACCAACAAGTCGGCAGAGGATGAGCGCTTCATTCTGTCAGTCAAGCAGCGTTTACTGTTTCGCAAATCGGCACCTACTTACATCCCACCCGCGCCGAAGACGCCACCCGAACTGCGCGATCCGGTTACGCGGCCCGGACTACGGCAAGCTCTGCGCAACTATTGCGTCACGTCGAGCGATTTGATGTCGTTTTTGCTTGACTATTTCCCGGCTATTCATCGACGTGTTACATCCGGGATGGATCGTATCGCGATCGAGAACATGCTACTCGAAAGTTGTGCGCCCGAGCTGACGTCGCGACTGCGACAGCTTGGCTGGGTGTGATAATGTGGCACTACTACAAAGGCCCGCGAACAACCTACACCTACACCGAAGTAAACGTCAGCGTCGGGACGGCGACGCCAACTTCGTTGTACGCGAGCTGTACGTCCACCGCAGGCGCCGTCACGGTGGCGTCGGTGATGACGCCCGCGCTAAGCCCTGCAGGATATAGCAAAACCTCGATGATGCGCTCGCGCGACACCAGGGCGCCGATCGCCAAATCAGCGAAGTACGCCTCCAGGTTCGCCAGCACTTGCGCCTGAAACGCCGCGGTGTTGAAGGTGGCCTGTACAAACAGCGTCGCCGTCACCGCGACGTTATTGGCCAGTGCCGACGAGACGACGGCTCGGGCAGTCTCGGGGATGCGCTCGCCGCCAATCTGCGACGGCGCGATGTAGTTCTGCACGTTGGCGACGACGGCGCCGCCGACAGGCCCCGCAGCCCCGGCGATGATCACATCCACACGTCCCGGATCGAAGATGTCGAGATTCGTAAAGACCACGACTTTCTTGACTTGCTGGTCTGCTGTTTCGGCCCAGTAACGGTACGCCTTCTCTGGCGAGCCGGTGCCGAGTGTGCCCCACTTGCTGCGGTCGCGGTCCTGTAGCTGTGCATCGGTCTCAGGGTCGGTGCCCTGCTGCGCCGATGCGTACTTTGTCAGCCAGTCCGAGGGATTCGTGACGCTGACACCCGGCTTTGTACCGCGCGCAAAGGTGCTAATTGCGCCGACAGCGACGTTAAACTGACTACCCACTGACACAGCTTGAACGATGACATCGACGCTGCTGCCCTTGGGGATCGTCACGGACGGCAGCCCCGTCGTCGCGCTGGCGATGCCGTTGTAGCGTAACGGACTGCCAAGGCCCACACTAAAGCTCACCGACGCGGCGGCAAAGGTGAACGGCCCCGCATTGGCTGTATCGGTGAGCCGCACATAGCCGACGGTGTTGAGGCCCTCAAAGCGCTGGTTGTCGTAGACCTGATCGGCAAGCTCTGTCAGCGCGTCGCCCGTCGCGAAATCGTTTAGGCCACCCTCTGCAATCAGCTTCTGCGCTTGCTGAAACTGCGTCAGCGACCCGGCCTGAATCTCGACGAGACCGGACGGGACGCTGCCAGTCTCCCATGATAGCGCGGGGAAGCCAAGCCCTGATAGTTGGGTGAGGAGGTCAAGCTTGTTCTCGGCGACCGTTTTGGGATTCGTGAGGCTGGCGAATGTGACGGGCACGACGGGCATGGAATAAGGTGAACGGCGGTTGATTTATTTGCTTGACGCGGGCAGAAGACCATGTAGACTATTTGGTAGGAGACAAACGATGCGACCTGAATTTGTGAACTACTGGTGCGGATGCGATCCACGTACAAGCACTTTCTGTGCCGAAGCTCGTCGGTATCAGCGACGCCAAGTGGCAGATAAGGAACATGCATCACCGCTGTATCTGTCGCACCTACGCATAGCCGAAGTGTGTCTAGGTCGTCGAGAAATCGAGTCTTTTCAGGACGTGCCTCAGCTCCCTGGCAATCAATACGAAGTCGATGTCGAGTGGCGCCATATTGAAGACACCGTGCAAGAGCACATCGAGAAAGATGGCCTCGATCTACTGCCTCGGTTTCAACGTGGACATGTGTGGACTGAGGCACAACAAGTCGCATATGTCGCTAATATGCTACATGGTTGCGAAGTAGCCAGGACGATCATTTTCAACCACAGCCAATGGGACGAGTTGCCTATCCGACCACCGAAAGGCACGATGGTCATTGTCGATGGATTACAGCGACTCGAAGCTGTGCGCAAATTCACGCGCAACGACTTGAAGGTCTTTGGCATGAAATATGCAGAGTTCAAGGGTTCGCTGCGCATGCAGTACGCGCGCTTCCACATCCGCATCACTAAACTTGCATCGGAAGCCGCTGTCATTCGCTTCTATCTGGCTTTGAACGCAGGCGGTACTCCACACACTGACGAAGAAATTGCGCGCGTGCGTGAGCTGCTCAGCAGCGTAGAATCTGCTTGACGTGCTGAAGGCTTCGGTGTAAACTTCTTTTAGGTGAGACAAGCAAGCTGGCAGCGCGTAAGAAGCGGCGACAGCAACCCGCCCCCGGAAAACTGAAGCTGAACCATCCGGTGCGACGTCACACAGTGCAACCTTGCAGGGAACAGCGACAAGGCGTTATCAATAACCAGTGGCGCGAAGCTACTTTTCGAGAGTTGCAGCGAGGCTACAGGCGGCAATGCTGCTTTTGACCCTGAGTACGATGAGTGGACTTTGAACAAGCTTTACCCTGCTTGTCAGTGTCCGAACTGAAGAACCTGTTTGACTAGGAGCCACCATGTCATCCCGCACCTATCCCGACCATACCTACCTCCCCGGTGTCATCTACCACGACCACGCTACAACGACGATGCGACGTGCTGTCGGCGAGGCCGATGCCGAGGTCGCCGCATTAACTAAGGCCCTATTCGCGAAGCACGTGGCGCGCAAGCCCTCGCAGATGACGATGCGCGGCACTGACACCCGACTGAATCCGACCACCGTGGCGCCGCAAGTCGTCGTAGCGTCGTGGCCCCCGCCGGTCCTAGCTGCCGCTACGCTGGCCCTGTTCATCACGCTGGCGGGCCTGGTCTCGATCGGCGGTACGACGTGGGCGCGATGGGATAAGGGACGTGGAGTGGGTAGCAATCGTACTTATACCCTGCCCGATGCCAGCGCGACGGCGACGTCGGCGACTGAGTGGCGTGATGGCGTCGAGGTTGAGCCGGCACCTGCGCCGTTGTCGGGGGTGCGATAATGTACTTGACACGACGACAGTATGAGGTGTTGCGTAGTATTAGGTCAGGTCTAGCCATTTTTAGCCGTTTGTGGCCTGGCCTGTACAGTTTGTGTACAGGGTATACAGAGATCACGACAGTCCGTACACTGTCACATCTTGGTCTGATCGGCAGTGTTAACATACTTGGTGTGGTCGCTTATGACATCACACCCGATGGCGAGCGCCTGCTTGAACTGATGCCGACGTGGTTGTCGAGGCGACAGCAGGAGTTGTTAATTGGTGATAAGTATGCTCATAAGTGGACACTACGTGAGTATGGTCCGACGAATTGCTGGTTCAATTGGGCGCCAAAAGACTACACCTACGCGACTATTACGGTTTATACCCTACTCGATGCTGGGTTGATGGCTCTATGTGATGGTCAGACGGCCACGCTTACCGAAGACGGCGCCGAACTCGCCGTCCTGCTCAGCCGCTGAACCTACGCCGTCTCCAACGGGAAGTAGATGCGCGGTATGGTATCCGGCCCCAGCACGAAAACGAACGGGTACGTGTCCGCGTCCGACATCTGCACATCGACCTCGATGACCAGGCCCAGTGTAGAATCCACGCTCACCGAGACGTCTGCATCGGCAACGCCCTCGACATCGACGACCTCGTTACGTACCGCGGCGGCAAGCGAATCGGTGTCGCGAGGTAGCAACGTCGCGTTTAGCCAACTATTCACGTCGAAGCCCCAGTCAGGGTCGTCGTAGCTGCCAGGCGGCGAGATGAGGCGGCGGGCGCAGTGCTCAAGCACGGCACGGGTGCCTGAGATGTACGTAAACGACGGGTCCAAATCAGCCGCGCCACCGACGTAGACGGAGCCGTTGAGATTAATCGACGACGATGGCGGGAACGTCGTAAAGTCTACGTTGTTGGGGTAGGGCATAGAGTAAGGTGCGCGGCGATGCGGTTACTTTGTTTGCAGTGATTTCGCGGAGTTGCGAAATAGTTCAGAAATCGAGTTGACAAATCTGAGGTGCGGTCGATAATAGCTAGTACAAAGGAGCGAACATGAGCAAGCACGAGCCAACTGGACGACGTCCCCGGAAGCAGACGGAACGGACCTACGAGGTGAAAGTCGGCTTCCTCAATCCAAACGCTGACTACACGATGCACGTCGCGGCGACGAGTCGGTGGAATGCTGTGTGGCGCGCGTCGGAACGACTGATCGGCAGCGGTGGTTCTGTTACGCACGTCAATGGTGTTGATGTACTGGCGCTTCGCTAGGAGCAGATGACATGGCACGCACGACTATCATCGGCATCGTCAGCAAGACCTGGACCACTCAAAGCCGCTTCGCCGACGTCCACAAGATGGAGCTGATCAGCGATGGCGTCATGTACTTCTGCACCATTCCCGAAGCTGTGCTAGAAGCCAGCCCGTGTAACCCAAGCACTGGCCGCGTCGCCAACCTTCGCGGCGCTACCGTCGAGATCACGGGCACCCTACAGGGCCGCGTGCTATCCAGGCCGCGTGGTCACGTCGTTGCACTGACGCCCGAGATGTTTCAAGCCTACACGAAAGAGGCGTACAGGGCAGCGATGTTCAACGAAGCGTGGGAAGCTGAACAGGCGCGCCCACTGACCTAGTCTTCGGTGCTAGGTCGCCTTCGTCTTCGTCGTCGTGTAGGTTGCAGCAGCGTTGATAAACGCTGCTATGGCATTGCCCAACACAGTAGCAGCAGGTCCCGTAACAGGGAGGACGACAGCCACAGCGGCTACGTACGTCGCAAGCGCACCCATGAGTGTTACAACAGCGCCAACGAATGTGCTGTTCCCCAACGCCTGTCCGCCGACGGCGTCGCCTAGATTTACCGACGACGCTACGACGTCGATGTGGCCCAGCCCACTGTTTATCACCGTCGCGTTCGTCGTCCTTACGTTGACGCTGTTGGCGACCACGTTAGTTTCATCCGTCCCACCCAGACCCAGCCACCCAATCGCATATGGCAGCCGTTCATCGGCGCCCTGCCAGCCCACGAGACACTGACTGCCGACCTGGAGACGGTAGCTGCAGCCGGGGAACGGCGGCACCACGGCGACGTTGTTTATACTTACTACCTTCGTCGCCGACTGCCGGGCATCGTCGCTGATGAAGACGACATCGACGACACCTGACGGAAAGATGTCCGACGACTGCCACTTGACGATACGGGCTGGATACAATGCGGCAAAGTCAAGGTCGTCGCTGTCGTCGAGGACACGACGCACTAGCTTTCTGAAGTCGGTGAAGAAGCGGTCTTCCTGCATTGTTTAGGGTATTGACAGCGCTACGGCACAGTGATATCGCACTCGATGCCGTTGTATCTGTATGCCATGTACTTATGGTATCTACGAAGAGTTGCTTAAACTAATGCAGGCATATCCACAAATTGCACCTGTCGTCGCACCGTCATTTATACGCTTCGATTGGGGTACTACCGCATCGGATTCTATCCGAGTTCCAACTACATGCGCTCACATGAGCTGTAGTATGTGTCACGGTTCTGGTGTGCGCAGCGATGGGCTTGGTGCGTGCGTACACATGTTGTCGTGTCAGTGTCAGCGATGCGCGATTAATTGTTGATTACAGATACCAGCACCACGCCTGAAAAGCCTCATTCGCAAACGAATACCTGACCCGGTCAAGACATCGTTGCACATTCCACGCCACTACCGACTTACCGGGCACAATCGCCGAGTCCTGAACGGCAAGCAGTAGCAATCGCTCTTGACCCCAGCTAGCTAGCTGCTGAAATAGCGGGGGCGACGCCACGATGGCGAAATCATCAACCACCGTGTCCACCGTCCCGTCGTCAAGTACACGCCACCGCGGCGCCGACGTCGTGACGATGCCGTCAGCTATTACGTCCTCAGCGGTAAGCAGCCGGCACAGCCGACGCAGGTTTTCGATACAAGGCCCCTGTCTTCGCGTCCAGTGCGCGCAATAGACGTCTAGGGCACCCCAGGACCCCGGCGTCTCGCCCGCGTCTTGTAGCGTGTCCTGCGCAATCGTCGAAGCTGTGAAGCCCTGGTAGTCGCGGGCCTCGACGATATCGCCTAGCTTCCCGGCCCCGGCGACGACACGGCATTTGACTTGCAAGTAGTCAGCCGATGATGCAATAACTGTGCCAGTACGCTGTGTGCCGCCTACTGTCAGCGTCGTCGTCGTGCCCACAGGTGGCGCTTCTGTCGTAGACAAGTACACATCTGCGGTCCAAGCGCCGACGCGGACGAGGTCAAGGTCGCCGCGGACGATGGGAAGGTTGCCTAGGAAATGGTCGGCCATGTGATTTATACCAACCTACCCACGCCCGCCAGCACGCCCACCCATTGTGTAGTTGCGAGGGTTCTGCCGCGCTGTCGGCTGATTCGTCGATTGTTTGTCGATGCCGACAGGCTTTGATTTTTGATTCTCGATGCCCAGTGGATTCGCCGCCGTGACCAGCAGCAGATCGTTGTTGAGGCGAGTTCCGCTGCCTACACGAAGCTGCCGCGGGTTGAAGCCCTCAAGGGTGACATTGAAGATCTGGCCGCGCTCATGCTGCGGATACGACTGCTTCGTGAAGATGATCTCGTTGATGCGCAGCAGGTTGAGCCACGGATGAAAGACGGGGATTGCGTTCCGCTTGTTTAGCGAGCGAGCAACGAGTTGGTCCTGAATTTCGAGGAAGTCCGTCATCCAGTCTTTCTTCGTCCAGATGTCTTTGAACAGCGTCAGGACAATGCGAATCGGGACGGAGTCGAGGCCGTGACTGACATATGACGAGAAGTCGCTACCGGGCTCCTTACGTTTCTCGACGTCCAACTCGATGCCGCCGTCGAGTGACTTCAATGGGAAGTCACGCTGAAGAATCGAGATGCGATCGACTGGGTATAGCGACGAGGTGCCGGGCAGGGGGTAGCGTTGGACACCTGAGAGCGGATTGAGCGGCATGGCATAAGGTGATGCAGCATGAAATCAGCATAAAGTCAAGACTAGAAAGCGACTACGCGATGGGGTATAGTAGTCGAAACATTAGTCGAAACAGTCAAGGAGCTAGCACATGTCACGTCTACAACCTGGCGATTGGCCCGGCTACCGCAAACCCGAGGAAGTCGCCGCAATCAAGCAAGCTGTCGCACAAGGTCTGCCGTTTCGGCAGTTCTGGATTCAGACGGCGTCGAAGTGGCCGCAGTACGCACATCTGCCGGACTTGAGCGGTGGTAAGTGTGGTGGCGATCGGCGTAGTGCGCGAGCACAGCTACCACAGAACCCACCCGAATACATCAGTCTACGTCCAATTTACAAGTACTACAGCTACCGATATCGTGGTCACGCCAACTACGTCAACGCAACAACGTCCGAGCCGCACGGCTACACGGTGGCACAGCGATTGCAGGCGTATACGTCAATCGCGGCCGGTGAGCGATTCAGCAGCTTCTGGCGCACGACGGGACGTACATGGAAGATTCCGATGTACCGACTCGGTAACTGGTTTCGCGGTCTGGTCAAGAACTGGCGCGACGTCGTTGCCGTGGCGTCGCCCATGTCGGACGATGACAAGCATGTGGCTATTGCAGCCTGTGCTACGCGCATGAGTGGTGACGGTAGCAAGGGTACGACGCTAGTTACCCTAGGGATTGCGTCCGTTGCACAAGGTCGTCGCAAGTACGTCACCAACTACCTGCGCGCACATGTCGGTCTAAGCCGCGACAAGGCTGCCGTCGTTGCGCGACAGGGTGGCGATATCGGGCCGATGTCGATGTCGAAGGCACTGAAGCTGCGCGATGAGCTGGCCAACGTCGGCGACGTCGCCATCGAGATCAAACTGTAACCAGCTATCGCCTAAGCCTCTTGCGCCCGTCGCCCAAAGAAAGACATAAGCTCGCGCTCGATAGACCGCGCGATTTCCTGCCCTATCGCAGCGCCAGTGGTTTGGCCATCGACGGTGACACTGATTTGAACCATCGTGCCTGCCGACGATCTGCCGTTGTAGCTGTCAAGCGCGCTCACAGAAGCACGGCTAGCGCCTGATGCGGTCTGTAGGGGTACGATGGCTTCCGGGCCGGCTTCGCCGACCCATGCTAGCGTAGGACCTGTGACGATGCCGCCCTCTGCAAATTTAGGGATGTCAAGCTCTTTTTTTGCGAACTGATTTGCAAACTCAGACCGCGACGAGATGGCTTCAAAAATCAGGTCTTGTGCTGATTTGCCATGGTGAGCCATGCCAGACATCTGGCTAAAGTCAACCGTACCTCCAGACTTGTAGAAGGCATCACGAGCTTCTGCATAAGTCTTTGCAAACTGTTTGCTAGATATACCCAGTAGTTGTGCTTTATCCTCGGCAAACTCGCGCGTGATACCGTACTTGCTTTGAAATCGCCGATCCCGCTCCACACCACGATCTTTGATGATGCTGCCCGCGTTCTTTACACCTTCCCAGATACCAGCGCCGATGTATTTGGCAACGTCAATCAACACGTCCCCAAGGTCATCGCCGATGTCGCCACCGTCGAGAAGGCGTGACAGCCAGTCCCAAGCTTCATGTAAGAAGCCAACAAGGCCTTTGGCCAAATCAGCAACCTTTGAGATGAAGCCCTCGATCTTGGTCTCGTCGAGACGACCAAGCCCGCCAAAGATCTCGTTAGTGATGTCCTCGAAGATTCTGAGCAGTTTCTTGCCCGACTCCGACGCAGGATTGAATGCGGCAGTGATGCGCGTCAGGAAGTCCTGAAGGGCTTGAATACCTTTCCAGTCTTGCAAGTCTGTTGACTTTAGCAAGTCTGTATACGCCGCTTTGAAGTTGCTAATCGTGCCGGTCAGTGAGCCTCGGATACCCTTAGCTGGATCGCCACCACCCGCCTTCTTCGCGAACTCGCCAATCTGATCTTTGTTCTTTTCAAGCGACTTGATCGCCGCGTTGAGCAGTGTATAGACGCCGATCTGGCCACGACCAAGTAGACTACGTACCGCACTCAACTTCTCTTCGTCGGTGGCTTGTTCTTTCGTGACCCAGCGCGCGGGGCCGCCCATCGGATTCTCGCGCTTGAATTTGCGGAACGCAGGGGCGAGATTGGGATTCTCCATCAAAGCCTCTGCTACACCCTCAGCCCGAAAGCCGGCAACACGAAAGGACTCCAAATCTTCGCCCGTCGCAACACCTCGACCTTTGACACGCGAAAACGCACTGATGACCTTATCCTGCATTTGAGAGTCGCCTGCGAACTTCGACGCTTGGTCAGCGACGGCGCGAAACAAAGTCATTGACTCTTTGCCGCTGAAGCCAGCGGTGACAAGCTGCTGAACACCCGAGATCACTTTGTCAGTGTCAAGCGGTGTTTCGGTGGCTAGTTTCTGCGCCTGCGCGAAGATCTCGACGGCTTCTTGCTTAGAGCCAAGCATGTACTCCAAGCCGGTCAGTGCATTCTGCCGAAACTGCGCGGCCTCGACAACGGTTTCGGCGAAGCCCTTACCAACGTCAAATAGCTTGTCCGCGATCGTCGTCACGCCGCTGACGATGTTGGTAGGTATCGACGCCAGCATGCCCGTCGCGCGCTCGCCAACGCTGCGCAGTGCCCCCTTGCTGATTTCCCTGATCGTATTCAGCGACGACTTTGCGGCCCCACCGAGCCCCAGCATCTCGCGCCGCGTCTTGACCAGCTCCTCGCGGTATTTCGCTGTGATTAGGGTGATGTCTACGGTGTCCGCGCCCATCTTTTTGAGGTCGCGGCGAAACTGGTCAAAGTTGCCGTTTGACTTTTTGAACAGCGACGACGCTGTGGTGTCTAACGCCTTGAGACTAAAGGACATCTTCGCCGAAACGGCGGAGACGTCATCCTTAAGTGATGCTGACCAAATAGCGTCGGCCATATGCTAAGGTGCAAAAGCTATACCACTTCTACCATTAGAACTTCGCCGTCGCATACCACGCCGCGATAGCGCGGTCGTAGGCGTCAGCAAAGACCTTCTTCCAGCGGTCAGGCAGTGCGCCGTCAGGCACGGTACGTCGCGCTTCCATGACCGACGTACCCTTCTGAAGCCACTTGACATACTCCTGCGCGTTTGATATGCGCAGCGACAACCTAACGCCACCCGGCACGACCTCGACGCGAAAGCCGCGTCGCGCCTTGCCGGTGCGCACCATGGCCTCACCACCATCCTGCGGTGGCTTCCACGTCTTGCCGTATGGGTCCGTCTTCGTCGCGAACTCGTCGGCGATGAGTTTAGTGACGTTGATTTTAATCTCAGTCGCAGCTTTTTGCTGGATCTTTTTTGGCGCTTCGCGTAGGCGCAGAGCGAACTGCGCCAGCTTGCCCGTGGACTTGACTGATAGGGCCATACAATAAGGTCGTCGCGCAGTTCAGACAGAACGGGTCTTGTAGAACGTGGCACCCTCGATAAACGTCTTCAACTCTTTGGTTCCGTTGAACCACTCGCCGGACTCCCGCAGATGCTTGAAGCGGCGATGCAGCAAGGTCTCCAACTCGACGCCACCGGGTACTGTAAGCATCAGCGTCAGCTTTGATGGTGACGATGTCTGCAGGGCGTCCATACGTTTTTCGACGTTGGCGGACGTGCCGATCTTGATTAGGCCCTGTTCATTGGCCACAAAGTAAACGACCTCGCCGCCTAATGACGTCTTGTCGTCTGCACTGGCCTTGCGAATGCGCTCGATGCTGCGCGTCTTTGTTGTCAGGGCATGTAAGAAGCTGTCACGTAGTGTGCCATACGAGGTCACGTCATCGTCTGTCATCTCGTCTACGATGACATCAGAGTCCGCGACCGACTTGGCGCCAATATCCGACATGCGCACTGCAAGCTTTGCCGCAAAATTTGCGGGCTTACTTTCGCACGCACATGTCTGTTCGTGCCCACACGTACACGTGTAGTATACGTGACCACGTGCGGATCGAGTTACTACCTCTGCATCGCCAACTCGCAGCGCCGTACCGATACGCACAAGCTCGGGAACTGCACCGCATTGACTACATGTGTGCTTGCCGGGACGTCGATACGCGATGTCGTTTAGGCACTGATGGTGTCGGACAAGCCACTTGGCTTGCTTGCTTACTTCAGCGTAGAATGTGGGATTGTGTCGATGGTCCATGTGAGTAAGGTCGTCGCGGCTTAAACCGGCTTGCCGACGAGAGCATGCAACAAAGCTTCCGTGTTCTTGACGGCGACTTGCGGTTGTGTCAGGACGATGCTGCGCCAAAGGTCGGCGACCATGTGAGCCCCGGCATAGCGTCTACTGAGGGCCACGCCGTCGCGTTCGCCGACGTACTCTTCGTCATCGACGCGGAAGTCTAGCAGCTCGGTTATAGCCTCGACGGCGGCGACGTGGGCGTCCCGTTCGCGCTGCAAGATGTCAGGGCTAACGGCTCGGGCTGGCCGCGACTCAAGCATCTCGCGATGCCAGCACGCCCGCTCGTAGAGCGCTAGCCCAGCTTTTTTACATCGACGCCGCGGAAGCCAGCAAGCTTCTGAAGTTCGTCAGGGTACACAAGCTGAAACGCGATGCCGAAGAGATCCTGTAGGTCCTGCGCCTCGGGACTGCCAGGTGCCGGCCACAGTAGACGATTGGTGAATGCCCACGTCTTCGCTTGCAGCTCTTGACCTTCTGGGGCGTTCCGCATCTCGGCGATGTACGCGCTTGTGTCGGCACCACCTGGCAGTCGCACGATGACGGCGTGCATAGCATCGGGGTGACACAGCACACGCACGAACTTCGCCGGGATGTTGCGCTTAGCAGCTTCGGCCTTGGCCGAAGCTAGCACTTGCTGTGCTTCCGCGATGGCGCTGTCGTAAGCCTGTTCATCACAGGGCTGCGTCTCGACGCCGCTGGGGTCCGCGACGATGCCAACGTAGTCGTCGCCAACAGCTTCGCGCTTGTGCCAAGCAACGGCCATCGCTAGGCAGAAAAGGTTGTGGCTGGTCTTTTTGGTTGACTTCCAATCGAGGGGGTGCTTGGTGGTCATTTGTTGAATCCCTTTCAGCTATGGCCTTAACCCGAGTTACAGCGCCTTGCTAACGCGCGGCAGAAACGACGGCGACACCTTGGCGCGGACGACACGACGTGCGGGGACCTGGACGCGGGCACCAGTCTGTGGATTGCGCGCAGTACGTGCCGACTTCTGCACCGCGGCGAAGATGGCGAAGCTGCGCAGCTCGACACGCTTGCCGCTGGCCACGGCGTCGCGGATGACGTCGATCAGGGTGTCTACAAGATCACGTGCTTTCGTCTTCGTCAGTCCCGACTTAGCGGCGACGGCGTCGGCGATGTCAGGACGTGACAGCGTCGGCAGCTTCGGCTTGACGGTGCGCTTGGTAGACTTGATCGGGGCCTTGGAAGTGGACTTGACGATGGACATGTGCGGTTTGCCTTTCGGGTGCTAGGGATATGCTGTAAGGTATGTGCGGGTTGGGGTTGTGGGGTTGACAATGGTTTGGGTTTGGTGTTAGTGTATTGGTATGACCCGCGAAGCGTGGAATGACATCTCTGCCCGTTGTAAATCGCACGAAGCCGCAGCCACCGAAGGCCGCGCCGACAAGCGGCTGCCGCTGCTAGCACGCCTCGACGGTCGTGCGTTTCACACCTACACGGCTGGATTGCGTCGCCCGTACGACGACAGGCTGTCACGGTGTATGCTTGAAACCGCCAAAGACCTGCTTGACGACAACCACGCCGACATCGCTTACACGCAGAGCGATGAGATCACGCTGCTGTGGTTCGTTGACCCGACGCAGCCGAGCGGTGAGTTACCATTCGGTGGTCGCTTTCAAAAGCTGACCAGTGTGCTAGCAGGCCGCGCAAGCGCCCGATTTGCGACGTTGGCGCAGACTGCAATACCCGAGAAAGCTCGGTATCTACCACACTTCGACTGCCGTGTCTGGTCAGTGCCGACGCCACAAGATGCCGTTGATGTCTTCGTCTGGCGACAATGGGACGCACGCAAGAACTCGGTGACGATGGCTGCGCAGTCACTGTACAGCCACCGCGAACTGCTCAACAAATCAACCGGGGAGAAGCTAGAAATGCTGCGACGTCGTGGCGTCAACTGGCACGACTACCCTGATTTCTTCCGCACTGGGACATTTCTACGTCGTCAGGTCATTGACACCACGCTGTCTGACGCTGAGCGCGAAGCGATTCCAGAACAATGGCGTCCGCCCGTCGGCGTGCCGGTCAAGCGCACTCGAATCGACGAGGTCAAGCCACCAATCGAGTTAACGTGGCAGTGGCTTGTTGGCGCGGACAGTGAAGTAAGCAGCGCAACCTCGATCAACAAAGAACTGAACGATCGCGCCGACTTGTGAAATAGTTCACTTTGTCTGTTGACTTCCTACAGGCACGACCGATAATCGTATTCAGAAGGAGCAAACAGATGACTACCAAGGAAACCGCAGCCGCTATCCGCACCACCCTCAAGACCGCAGGCGGCAACCGTATCGGCAGTCCGTATATGCGCGATGTCAGCGAGGCTATTCGGGCGGTGGCGTCGCACAGTCTCGGGTAGCTTATTACTGCGGCAGACCCGCGATCGGCAAGTAGCCCGACCACTGAATCAGGGCGATGTACAGTGAGTGCTTCACGGTCAGAACCGCGTTACCCGCTGACATGTCCTGGCCTTGTCCGGTGATGCGGCAACCTTGCAGGACGTCGGTGACAACAGGCGCGGCGACCTGGCCATTGGCGGGACGCAGTTGATACTGGACATTAATCGAGAAGATCACGTCGTAGATCGACTTGCCGTCCGGCGACAACGATGCCAGGATGTCAAGGAAATCCTTGTTGTACAGCTTGTGAATTTCGAGCGAGCCGTTAGCCTTGTACTCGCCCAGCGTCGTGCCCATTGGATAGGGCGACACACCGCGGGCTTCGGCAACGTCGTTAGTGTCACTATAGGACACCGACGACACCCATGGGAAGTAGCGCCCCTGTAGGTTTAGTTGGATGTTGCTGTACTGATACTGAAACCCCGCAAACGGCTGCGGGTACTGCTGAAAGACTGAGTTCTGGGCCATGTCGTTTGGTCCTTACTTGAGAGTAAACTTACTTATTTACGCCCCGATGGAGCGAACATAGCCCAGTCGCAGCACGATCGACGTCGCCGGGGTGCGGCCGACGATGCGAAGATCGCCAGTGATTTCGCCAGTGGCCTGGAAGTTGGTTCCACGATCAAGCACACACTGAACGCCGCTGATGTGCTGCCGAGCACCGCCCATGATGATTGTGCGCACCGCCGTCGTGACGTTGCTCTCGATGCGCTGCAGCTCCACTTCGGCAAGCTGTCCAGTGCGCGGGTCCACAAGCAAGTTTGCGTTGACGTTCTTAAGTACTTCGTCGTAGGCGACGGCGGCGACAGCGTTGGCGGTACGTCGATTAGTGACGTACATGTAGTCGTCACCCGTGATGGTGAACATCAGGCCCTGACGAACGTACAGACCCACACGTCCCGCCCAGGTGCGGAAGGTGACGAAGTTGCTGTTGTTCAGTGTGACCAGATTGTCTTCATTTTGCCACAGCGCCGACGTCACGGTGCTACCCGTGCGAGGAACCACGCCGTTGACCGCACCCTGGATACCGAGGTCAGTCTGACACTCGACGTGTGAAGGCAGCTCCGACATCGAGCAAATCATCAGACGGGCCATGTAGGCAGTCGCCACACTACGACGATCTACGGTGGCGTAGATCGGATTCAGCGTGTTGACTTCGCCCGCACACAGACCTACATATGGGTTGGTGTCGATCGGGGTATAGCCACTCAGCAGGTTCGCAACCCACGTAGACTCAGACGTAGAGCCCATGTAGGTGGCGTCGTGATAGATGGTCTTGTACTTGCGCTTCTGCGTTTCCAGAGATTCGGCCCAGGTCTGTGACGTCTGGACGTCGAGGTTGGTGGCGTCGCCGATGATATGCAGTACACTGAAGCTGTCGAGCGCAGTATCGTTTGCGTAGAGCACCGCTTGCGCTTCGGCCAGATCGACATTAGTGAACGTCGGTGGGGTCGTGATGAAGCTGTAGCTGTCGCCAGTCGCCGCGGTCACAGCGAGGGCCGTATAGAGGTTCTGCATCCCGACGATGCCGGCGCCAGTGCCAGTGGCATCTGCGACAAGCAGCAACGACGCCGTCGCCGAAGCATTCACAGCGGTCTCAATCTGTGTTGCCGTCGAGGTCTGAATGCCGTTGGCGTCGGTAACAGGGTACACAGTCACGAGCTTGCCGGCGACCGCGACACTAATCGCAGCATTCGACGGGCCGGGGTTGCCGTGTCGAATCTGGACGCCTTCCTGCTTCGGCGTGTAGGCGACGCCGCTGTTGGCAAAGCCAGTCGCGGCGACGGCGGCAATCAAGCCAGTACCAGCGCCCACCGCAGTCGCGGTGACAAGTGCCGACGCGGCGACGCTGCCAAGGATGCCAGCGGCAACGTCGTTAGCCGTCGAGGTCGCGAGACCCGCGCCGTCCGTAGCACTGTTGACGGTGATAGCCGTCCCGACCACGCCGATGCTAAACGGCGTCGAGATGCCAGCGACGACGTGTGTAACCGTAACAGCGCTTGACACTTTCTTGGTGTAGAGCACGTCACCAGGCACCGTAGCGCCAGCCAACCGCGCTGAGCCGAACATCTCCGAGGCAAGCGGAGTCGCGTTGCTCAGAGTCAACAGGATGCCCGTAGGCGCTGGTGTCAGACCACCGGCATAGGTCGTCAGCTCAAGCTCGCCCGAGCTGTCCATCGTCAACGTGCGGCTGCGCGTGCGCCCGCCGTCAAGCGAAACCTGAACACGGGGAGTCGTACCACCAGTCACACCGATGACACCACCCGCGATCGTGTACAAAACGGCTTCGTATCGGTCGCCGGGGGTTGAATAGGTGGTCGTGTAGGTCTGGTCGCCAATAGGTGCGACGTTAGCCGACACACTAAGCACTGATGCGACAGAGAAGCTCGTCGTGTAGGAGCCCGCTGCAGCGATCGACAGGGTGCCCGTCTGCGTGTCACCGTTAGTATCAACGTAGGTAAACGTCAATACGTGTGCGACAGTGCCAACGCCAGCAACCACAGTCACAGGCAGTGGCGCAGACGGCGCCGTCCAGCCAGTAGCCAGGGCCGCATTCATCAGCGCAAGCGACGACGCCGTAGTGGCGTCGATGGCGCCATGCACCGTGTAGCTCATCAACGTCGCCGCAAGGCTGCCGTAGCTAGTTGGCGACGACGTCGCAGGCGTCTTGGTGACGCTGCCGATGGTGCCCAGCGTAGACGCATTCATCCGCATCAGGTACGCAGGGCCGCTGTATGTGGTATGGTGTCCACCATTCGCGACGAGCGGGCCGTGAATGAACTGCTGTACCGTTGACGGCTGACTGCAGTAGACGGGACGTAGAAGAGGACCACCCGACGCTGCACCGATCAGCATCGCGACGTTCGTAGCGAGGTTAATTGCAGCCCCGAGTTGACCGTCGAGGAAGATAATGGACGCGCTAGGATTGACAGCCATGCGGGTAAGGTATAGCGAGGTAGGTGGTCGATTTTGGGCTTGACACTGTGTGGCGGCTGGCTGGTTCTGGCTGTGCAAGCAGGACGCCAGTGATGTTCTGCTGAGACAAAGAACTGAAGAGTTTCGGACACTTGTAAAATAGTTCAGAAATCGACTTGACTTCTGCGCGATGCGGCCGATAATAGACAACAATAAAGGAGCAAGACAGATGAAACGCAAAGATCTACACGTTGGTGACGAGGTCGCGGTCAAGATTGGGTATAACGTCTATCGGGCATGGGTGCTGGATTTCGACTGGACTGAGAGTAAGTACGGAATGCACCGTTTCCATAAAGCAGCAAGCAAGCCAGGCGTTGCTATCGCGGTCAAGCGTTGGGGTGATTGTCAGCCCGACGTCGTGCAGCTCAATGCCATACTGTCAAGCTGGACTGATCACGAAGCCGCAGAAGCAGCAAAGATTGCTGCCAGCGCCGAGGCGCACCGCAGAGCCAAAGCTGCAGCGACTGCCCGTGCTGAGCGTTGGAAAGCACTGCGCGATCGTTTGGCGCCTGCCGTCACGCTGCGCGACGGCTACGACAGAACTGAGCTGACGCTGACGCTTGATCAGATTGAGCGGTTGTTGGGTGTCAAGAAGTGAACCGAATAACACCAAACAATATTCAAGCGCTAGAGGCGAATCAGGTCTTTGTTTTCGGCTCAAACGAAGCTGGAAATCACGGACGGGGCGCCGCTTTCACGGCAAAACGCTGGGGTGCTCGTAAGTCAGTAGCTTCCGGCTTGTCCGGTCAGACATACGCAATACCTACAAAGCCAGCAGATGTACGATATCGACTGTCCCTGCGCGACATTTCGCGCTATGTCGATGACTTTGCGCGATGTGCCTCAGCACACCCACATCTGCACTTTCTGGTGACTGAAATCGGATGTGGGTTGGCTGGCTACCAGCCGACTGAAATCGCACCATTGTTTATCAACTGCGTACAACTGCTTAATGTCGCGCTACCAACTTCCTTTTGGCGGGTGTTGTCGTGAAATACCCCACCCTCACCATCGGCGACGAGGCCCCGCTCTCACGCCGCAGCCGCCACCGCAAGACCCGCGCATTCTCGATGACGTTGCTACGCGCCGTGACATGGACGTCGTTGAACAAGACGAGCAAGGCCACCGCTTACCTGCGTCCTGCTTTCCTCGACATCTGCGGCACCGAGTCCGAGCATCGCGCCTTCATCGCGAACCTACGTGAAGGACGTTCCGCCAAACTCGATAACAGCACCGCTTTCGAGCTGCTTCGGTCAGAGCCCTACTGCTACACCCCACCTCAGCGTTGTGAAGCTGGCATCCGGCAGATCATCTACTTGCCCGACCTCTTCGACGTCGAAGTCAAGTCGGTGCGCGATCCTCTTCAGGTCGTCGTGATGCCGCCATCAAGCATGCTCGCGGCTCTCGGTGAGGATGAGCTGCGCGCCGTGCAACAGGTCTACACGTTGACGCGAAAGCGACATGCTGACGAGGCCGAGAACGCGGCGAAGGAATATTGGCAGCGCCGCGCCGTGCCTGTATTTCCCGAGATTGACGATGCAGCCCTGCGCTACTGGGCACTGGTTGCGCGTGAGCTGACGGTACGTCTTGACGCCCGCACGACGTATCCAGTGCCGACGGAGCCCGAGTTCCGCGCGTTGCTTGTGCAGTGGCTTGTGGCTGCCGGTCATCTGCGCATGGGCAACGGCTGCCCGTTGTGGCCCATCTCAGGTCGCCGTGATGACCACTACCGCCCCGACCTTCGCGTCGATGCCCCGTCGCCTGGATGGAATCAGCGCGACGACGTCGGCTACGTCGTGCCAGTGGCGCTGTCGATGTCGCAAGCGGAGCTAGGTGCGGCGTTGGTGGATCTGGCTCGGTTGTACTTTGCATGACTTTGTTTCGTTGAGTCTCGGGCACTTGTAAAATAGTTGAGAAATCGACTTGACTTTGTCAGCATCGTGCCGATAATGGTTAGTACAAGGAGCCGACGATGTACACGACGAAAATTGCGGCACGGGATTTGCGAAATTCTTCAGACACTACTACAATCCTTGTCCGTCAACTCAGAATCACCACACAGCCTTTCCCTCTCCCTTCGGGAGAGATTATTGACCTCGACACGAAGGAAGTACTGAGGTTTGGCAAGCTACTCCTGGGTTGGGCTTTAGGTTCTCCTCGATTCGTCGTTGAGACAGCAAGTGGCCAGTATCAACTTCTCTCGTCTAGCGAGCAAACCACAGAGGCCCGTCAGTGGGCGACACGACGGAGCGAGTGCCTCGGCAACCTTAATCCGACGGGAGAAGTCTCGCATTACTTTCATTGGATGACTGCCAGCCTAGCTGATCGGCTACTATCGATGACCCCTGCAGAGCTGAAAACTGCGGCTCGCATGGAAGGTGTAAGCCCAAGTTTCTGCCGTCAGAAACACAACTACTTACCGGCACTGACAAGACTTTGGACGGCGAAGGGACTCTAACAAATCAGATGACACGACCCCACTTCAAAGGCATAACTGACGAGCAACTTCGCGATGCTTACTGGGCTGCCCGCAACGGTGCTGCAAGCTGGGCAAACCTGGCTAGCCCGCGCGGTAATGGCGCCATCCGCAGCATCGTCGCTACGCGCATGCTGAGCAACCTCAACGACCTCGATCTCATCGTCGCGCG
>OFQY01000297.1_pt1 | contig 21165 bp, 30 predicted proteins | sample 1542991 | NCBI WGS metagenome assembly OFQY01 (sample SAMN07774224, study PRJEB24372) | wastewater metagenome | isolation source: Exp Tend VB 10WW | collected 2016-02 | reverse complement strand
GACGGCAGCGTCCGTATCGGAAAGCGCAACATTCCACATCGCGACTTCCGCAATGGACCCATTGAAGGGTGTCGTCCCGGCGCCTTGGATACCTATCGTAGTCTTATTGATACCTGTCGGGGTTATTGATGTGGCGTTTGTTTGTTTACCTCCGCCGTTTAGGTAAATTGCTCTTGATGTTGACGACGTAAACGTCGCGCAGCCGTGGTTCCACACTCCAGCCGTAGCGGTTGTCGTGCTTTGTACAACCGTTGAATTGCATACTGCCGCGCAGGTCCCGCCGGAGGTCATCCGAAGGTCAAACAGATTTGAAATTGTGCCGTCGCTTACTTCTGCGATTGTCCGGCCAACGCCTACAGCCGTTTGCTTGAACCACGCCGCGATGGTCAGCGGTGCCGCTGTCAGGGCCGCAGACGATAGAACTGCCTTATCGGTTGTCCCGTTGAAAAGCCGCGCCACGCTAAGTCTCGCGGATTTCGACGCTCATGATTTCCGTGTTGCCGACAGCGGTATCGCTGGCCACGTCTCGCGTGATGCGCAGACGGAAGGTATCTCCGGCGACCACGGAGTCCATGTTGGCCCCTTTGGTAATGGCCACGCTGGTCTGCAGGATATCGCCCGACGTTGCCGGGACGGTCACAGCAGTCACTGTCTGGTCTGCCGCAAACGAGTCGGCATCCAGGTCGGTCGCGGAGTCCATCCGCTCGAAAGCCACCAGCCAGCCCATCGTGCCCGTCACGGCGACGGCCGTGGCATTGATGAGCACGGTTACGCCGGTCGTGTTGGCGTAGGTACTCGGCATGATGTCGGTCCAGATCGCCGCCCACCCGGTCGTGTCGTCAAACTGCAACGTCGGATGGAAGTTCCGAAGCCCGAGTGTGGCGAAGTTGGTGGATGGCGGCTCGTTCCCCATCGGGAACAAGCGGCAGAGAGTGTCACCACTGGCCATTAGAGGCTATTCCCCTGGTGCGACGGCACATAGGCCGCAATCATGGTGTCCCACACAGCGGCGCTGGATGCCGTGTCCAGGGCGGTGATCGAGGTGGACAGGGCCGCCGTATTGCCGGCCAGGGCCGTGCCGGTGGTCGATGGGTTGGTGGTCTGGAACAGCGTGCGCAGGGCCTTGAGCCGCGCAACCGCGGCACGGACAATCTGGATCTCGTTCGCCCCGGCGTTGATGAGGTCCTGACACTTCTTCGTGTCCGGCACGTTGGCCATTCTACTGCTCCATGATGTCGGCGAGCATGGCGCCGTCCGCCTGCTTCTTCATCCGGACGCTGCGCTTGCGCGGCTTGTTCATCGCTTCCAGGGTCTTGGCGTGGGCGTCCAGCGACTGCCGCTGCATCTCGCCCATGCCCTTCATGTGATCGGCAAGCTGCATCACGGCGTCCGCGATGGCCTTGCTCTGCTCGCCGTTGTCGATCTGCGGCATCTGCATGGCGGCGTTTGATTCCGTCTCGTGGCTGGTGGTCAGCACGTCGGCCACGATCTGCTGCAGGTTCTGCTGCACGTCGGCACCGGCACCGATGCGGGCGACCTCGATGGCCTTGACCAGATCGAGTTGCGCGATGCGCATCTTCGTCTGGTTTTCCTGGCTGAGGCGGATCATCTCGATCTGCTGCTTCGCCTGCATCTCCTGCTGCTTCATCGCCAACTCGGCCTGCTTTGCCTGCTGGTCGGCTTGCATCTGCGCCTGTGCAAGCTGGCCGCTCTGCTGGACCTCGATCATCTTCGGGTCCGGCGGCGGGGGCTGCGGCTGCTGCGGCTGCGCGGCCTTGACGTACTTGTCGGCGTTCTGGATGCCGGCGCGCTGGTATCCGTCCTTGATCATCGCCACGAAGTCGAGTTCGACCGGCTTGCCCATTTGGGCGGCAGCCCCGGCACCCTGGACCGCCTGGACATGCGCCTGGATGGCCTGCTGGTTCCGGGTCTGGATATCCATCAAGCCGCTGGAACCGTTGACCACGAACTGAACTTCTTCGGGCATGTCGTCTTTCGCCACCGTCACCCACCCCTGGATGCCGTCCTGGTTCACCGAGATAGACTGGCCCTTGCCGAGCGCCTTCCGGGCGATCTCGTATTCCATGTACAGGATCGAGGTAATCGGCCCCGTCTCCAGGCCGGCGATGAAGTCCTCGGTGCGGCTCAGGCCGATGTTGGCCTGGTAGTCGGCGGCGGCCTTGGTGGTGTGGCTCTTGACCTCGGCCGACCGGCGGGGGTCGGTAACGCCGGTCAGTTCCTCATAGGACTTCTTGATGGCGAGGTAGGCATTCATGGCCGCGCCCAGGTCGCCAATCTCCAAGGCGTTGATGCCCTGCGGGTTGTCGGTGGCAATCTGCGCGGACGGCGCCAGGTCGGGGCCGCCATCGGCCTGTAGCTGGGCGTCGTTGCGGTCCCACACCACGGGCGGGCGGCTGCGCAGGCGGCTGGTCGCCAGCATGTCGCAGAACACTTCGGTCATGCCCTCGGCCACCGGCTGGCCCTTCATGAGCGGGCTGGTGCCGTAGGGGCTGTCGATCTCCGTGCGCATGTAGTGGCCGACGAAGAACGACCGGAACGGCTGCGGGTTTGTCTCGAAGCGGACGGGCACGGCGCCGTTCTTGCCAACCGCGATCGTCACCCATACGTTCGGCAGGAAGATGGATTCCCGAGATTTCGGGACGATGATGTCGCCCTCGGCAAAGATCAGTTCGACTTGCCCCTTCTTGTCGTCCGGCCCCTGCATCGGCTGCAGATCGGCAATCTTGGACGGCATCCAGCCGCGGTCCTTGCCGCCTTCCTTGGCGGCGCGCTTCAGATCCTCCAGCCCCTGCCAGTAGTTACGGAGCGTGAGCGGCCCCGTCATGATGCCTTCCTGCATCACCTGGGCCACCGTATCGTCCAGGTACGTCACCTTGATGGACGACGGAATAATGGCCGGGCCGGTGATGTTGTTTGCCGAGACGCCGCGGAAATCGTGGCTGAACTTAGCCCACTTGACCTCGCGCACCCGACCGGCGGACGTGCCGTACTTGATGAGTTCGGCCAGCCACAGATCGATGTTGGCGCTGAAATCGTAGTAGCGGTGGTAGTGGTCCAGCACCGTCTTGACGAGCACGTCAGCGGTTTCCTGGTCCATGGCCATAGGCGCCGGCTGGCTGCCGACCATGGGGAACTTGGCCCGGCGCTCCTGAAACTTCTGCTGGTATTCGTCGGTCAGGTTGGCCGTGCAGTCGAACCAATCCGTATCGCGCGGGAACAGCAACCGGCGGGCATCGGCCGCGACGACCTCAAGGGTGTTGAACTGGCTCGGCAGTTCGAGCTCGGGATACCAATCGGATTTCTTGCCCCGCCCGTAGTCGCGGGATACCGGGACCATGGCGACCTGGCGGTCAACCTCGGCCCACATATCCTCCAGGTCCCGGCGCGCGGTCTGGCGCCGCTGCAACTCATCCTTGATGAAGCTGCCGATCTGGTCCCAGTCGTCGGGGGAGAAGATCTTACGGTCAGCCAAGTGGGACTCTCCCAACTCGGTTTTTCGTGGCCCCATTGATTTCTTGATCAATCATCCCGCCACCACCACCGCCGGGCGTGAAGACAGGAAATGCCCCAGGGAAGGCTTGTATGGCGGCGCGTCGAGCCGTGGCTCCCGCCGCTCCTTGGAAATGTCCCGTATCAAGTCCAAATGCATCCGGATGATTTATGGCTGCAGCCGCCTCGCTCCTAGTAAGGAATTGTCCGGTTGGTGTAGCGAATCCATCTACGGCAAACTGCCCGTGAGGCATCCGTTGCGAAATTTCAAAATGCAATTCCCCAGGATTCCCGTAATAAATCTTGCCGTTCTTGTCCATGATCGCGGCCACTAATCCTCGCGCGGGCGGCCCAATGGCATCACCCCTTGCGACATTTTCAAAGACCGATTTTCCTGATAATGGATCACGGTCGGCCATTGAACTTCGCCGACTCATCGAACAGCTTGCGCTTGTCCATCATCTGGCCGATGGCGTAGGCGTCATTTACCATGCGCTGTTTGACGTTGGCCTCGGTCAGGCCCCAGCCATGCTCGCAGGTGCGGGCGATCTGGCGCCAGCCCCGGTCGAGGCACCACACGCCATACCATTTCTGATCCGCGCCGCGGCCCCAGGCCAGCAGCACATCGCCCTTGTCGGTCTTGACCGTGCCGGTCCTGAGTGCGCCGGGCGGCAGCGGCAGGTTGCCGGCTATCCGCTCCAGGGTCGCTAGGCTCTTGCCCTCCAACGTCTCGGTCCCGCCATCGGTTGTGTAAACGTCGGACGGGACGATACGCCGGACGACTGGATTGCCGCCAATCTGCGCATCATGAAGGCGTAGCGGCTGGCCGAAAGGATGTCGTCCTGCTTCTTGACGAGCACCCCATCTTTGCGGTGGTACATCCGTTTCTCCTCGAACCACTGCTGGCAATGGCGGAATACCTTGAACCGGCCGGTGCGCATCCATTCCAGCATCTGGTCCAGCGCGGCATTGACCGACACGTCCTTGCCGCCCTCATGAACCTGGTGGGCGTGTTCGCGCAGCATATACAGTCCGTGGGCGCGGTACTGATCCTTGATGGCGATGCCGCTGCCCTTGTCCCGGTTGAGGCCGTCATGGGGCCAGGCGCAGGGAATCCAGGTGCCATGCTTCTTCATTGCCGCGGCGTGGTAAACGGCCGTCTGGTTGGATGCTCTATATATATCGTAGACGTAGAAGCACCCCTCCCCGTCCGGGTCGATGGCGCAGAACGCCCCGGCGCCGGGGTGGTCGATGCCGAAGTCGATGCCGTTGATTCGCCGCCAGTGGGGCTGGATCGGCACCGGGTCGATGACGATGGCGTCGTCGCTGATCGGGAACACGGCGCCGGAGCCCATCAGCGGCATCCCGGACACGCGGGTTTCCCGCTCGTGCTCGGGGTAGCTTGCCTTGAGCCGTTCCATCTCCACCGGATCCAGGTGAGGGGCGTCGTTCCAGCCGACATTTTTGACGTAGATGCCGCTGCCGGGGATGACGCGCTTTTCCTCGAAGTGTTGAACAACCCCGGTCGGGCCGTTGAGCGGGGTGAAGGTCATGAGCATCACACCCTTCTTGTCGATGAGCCGGGTTATCATCTCTGTGAACACGTCCTCGGGCGGCTCCTCGTCAGCCCATATCCCATCCTTGGCGGTGCCCTGCCAGGACTTCCGGCCCTGCTCATAGGTCTTGATCCCCAGGGTGCTGATCTGGCCGTTGCGGTGCTTGACCCGGATCACCTCGACCACGCTGGTCACACCGGCCTGGCGGTACTTGACCTCCAGCAGCGCCTCGGCCGGTATCCAGCCGGTGCCGTGCTCGCCCTCCTCGCCCAGCAGGGACTTCTGGATGATGTCGCGGACGTTCTCGGTGGTGTCGCCGCCGGCCCACCAATGGACGGCGCGTTCCCACCGCTTGCCCTGCCACCACTTCGGGTAATTTCCGGTCAGGTGGCAGGCAACCTCGGCGGCGGCGCATTGTGTCTTACCGACCCGGTTGCCGGCCATTAGCAGGCGCTCGGGGTGGGTTGCCCCGGCGTTGTGGAAATCAACCTGCCACTGATAGGCGCCGGGCAGTTCCTTGTGGTCCGGGTCGTAGATCCGGCGGTAGTTGATGTACAGCTTGCGGGAGCGGTTGCGGAGTTCGACCTCCTCCAGCAGGCGGGTCTGGTCGATCATCCCTGGCCGCGGCTGTACACCTTGTACTCGGCGCCCTCAATGCTGACACGGCAGGGCTTGCCGGACGACAGCGCCAGCGCCTCGGCACGGGCCTCGGCCACGTCCAGGTCGGTAGCGGTTGAGGAGCGGACGAACGATGCGCCGGACTGCGCGATGTCGATCGAGAAGACGACCCCCGGCGGCAGATAGCGGCCGACGACGCTAATCGCCACGCTGTCGTTGCGCCGGTTGGTTACGGACGAGGAGCGGTCGGTCTTGGCCATGCTACTTGCCGCTCCGCGACATCTTGCCGGCGCCGGCCTTCGGGATGAACTTGGTCATGGACGAAGAACCGGAACGGGTCGCCTTGCCGGCGCTGGTGATCGGCATGATGGGCGACGCCATCGAGCCGGAGCCAACGCGGGTCATCTTGCCGATGCCGCCCTTGGGCATGAACTTCGGATTATTGGTTTCGGCCATCACTTCTTTCCTTTCTTCAACTTCTCGTACACCTGCCTGGCATTCACTAGGAGCAGTTCTTTCAGCGGCTGCCTGCAGTCAATGACAGCCCACGGGTCCTCGTTGATGAACATCGAGTTGCCGTGCCATTCGCCGTCATACTGGAACCGATAACCGGCCGATCTGCGCCCGGCAATCGTTTCGTCCAGCCATTCTATAGCCGCCTCATCAAGCGGGATTTTTGACCTCATCCTTCGGCTTGACAAGTATTCGCCCAAGAGACTGCCATGCGTTAATGGTCAGGATATGCCGAATTGAATTGCTGTTGGCGTCGTCACCCAGCGGCGGCTCGTCTTTTTCTGGGACAATCCAATTGCCGTATTTCTTTCCGGCAAACTCAAACCGCCATCCTACCCGGCGCTGGCCGTCGATTGTTTCGTCATAGATTTCGAGCCATGACGGGACAATTCGTGAATTGACGATATCGCAGATTCGAGAACCATCATCTTCAAGCTGCATTGCGCTTTTCCTGCGCCAGGAAATCGTTGTACCACCCTACCAGAGACGCCATCCCCGCCGCCAATTCGATGCGCGGCTGCCAGCCGAGCACCTTCCACGCCTTGCTCGGCGTCATGGTGCCGCGGGACGGCTTGTCCGGGTCGGGCTTGCCGAACTCCAGTTGGGTGCCGGGGATGAGCGCGGCGATCGTCTCGGCCAGATCCAGCAGCGACACGGCCCGGCCGGCGGTCATGCAGAAGGTCTGGCCGATGGCGGCCTGCCAGTTCTCCAGCACGGCCTGGATGCCGGCGGTCAGGTCATCGACGTGGGTGAAGTCGTGCTTGGCTGATCCGTCTCCGTCGATTCGCAGCGGCAGGCCGGACAGTGCATTCTCGACAAAAACCTGCGTAACTCGTCGGGACACGCATCGAGGTCCGTAAAGGGCTTGTGGCCGCACAACGGAAATATCCAGAGCGTGGTCGTCGGCCCATCGACGACACAGAATCTCCCCCATCTGCTTGAAGGCCCCGTAAGTGTTGTCGGGACGCAGAGGCTCGGATTCGTCAATGATCGGCTTTTGAAAGTTGCCATAGACCGTGCTGCTCGACAGGTAGACGAAGTGCTTGCAGCCGACCGCGACCGCTACGTCGAGGGCGTTCTTGAGCGTGGTGATGGAGTTGTCGTAGGCCAGGTGGCGATCCAGCTTCGTAACGGTGATATGTGCCACGGCCGCCAAGTGTACGATGGTGTCACACCCGGAATCGGCCACGGCACGACTGAGGCGGTGATAGTCGCGGGCATCGACGTGGCGGTACGGGATGCCCGAGCGAGCCAGAAGTTCCATTCTGTCTCCGAGCATTCGGATATATCGTCCGCTCCAGACATCGCCGTTACGCCGCTCATGCGACTGCCCGATGTGGTTGACGCTGAGATGATCGAGGACGACCGGCTCGTGCCCCGCCGCCTTCAACCTCAGCGCCAGGTGATGGCCGATGAATCCCGCGCCCCCGATCAGAGCCACTCTCATTCGACTTCTCCTTGTTCAGCGCAATGCGATCCCGCCGCGACAACTCGATATCCGGGCGGGGCTTGCAAGCGTCGATGGTGTTCTGAACCCGCTCGGCCATGAGCTTCATCTGCTCCGGCCACAGGTGCGGCCCCACCGGCAACGTCAGGCCGTGAGATGAGATGTACCGGGCAACCGGGAACTCCTGTTCTCCGTACTTCTTGCGGTAGTAGGCGAGATCCGGGATGGGCTTGGGGTAGTGGACAGCCGTGTCGATGTCCTGGTCTTCCAGCCGCTTCTTCACAAGATCCCGACTGACATTCTCGGGAATGAATATCGTCATGCCGTAGCTGCTGCCCATACGCGGCAGGCCGCCCAGGTGCGACGACAGCACCTTGAGGTTGGCCGAGCGGGCCAGCATGGTCTGCGGCAGGCGGCCGAGTTGGGCGGTGCCGAGCGCGGCCTGCATCTCGGTCATGCGGTAGTTCAGGCCGGGCATCTCCACGTCGCCGTAGGCATCGGCGCCGTAGCCGAAGCTGCGCAGCTTCACGGCTTCGTCGGCCAGCTCCTGGTGCTTGGTGACGAGCATCCCGCCCTCGCCGCCCGTGGTCAGGTGCTTTTTCACGTGGAACGAGAAGCACCCGATGTCGCCAATCAGCCCGACGTGGGTATCGTTGTGGCTGGTCCCCAGGGCCGTGGCGCAGTCCTCGACTACCCGCAGATTATGCCGCCGGGCAATGTCCATGGTGCTGCGCATGTAGGCGGGGATGCCGATGTAGTGGACCAGAAAGATTGCGCGGGTGCTCTTCGTAATTGCCCGTTCAATAAGCCGATTGTCCATATTACCGGATTCGATATGTGCATCGACAAACACGGGTTTGGCACCGACGAGTTCGACGGCGTGGGCAGTCGCAACATGGGTGAGAGCTGGGACCAACACTTCATCGCCGGGCCTCAATTTCAGCAGGATTGCCGCCATGTGCAGCGCGGCCATGCAGTTCGACACGGCCAGGGCGCGACCGCCGCCGATGTATTCCTCGAAGCGTTCCTGGAATTCGATGACCTTGCCGCCGTTGGCCAGGAACCGCTTGCGCAGGATCTCGTGGACGGCCTGGCGGTCGGGTTCTTCGATCTGCGGTTGGCACCAGCGGATTGTCGGGGTGTGGCGGAAGCGGTTGCGGATCATCGGGCGGCTCCCTCGATCTCAAGGCAGGCACGATTGGCGAAGATGGCTTCCATGCCGTTGCCGGAATCGCCACGCCCGGCAGCGCGGATGAACTCGCGGATGGGCTCAACGAAGTCCTGCGGCTCGTCGACCGTGACTTGCTTGCCGCCGGCCTGCAACCTGACGAGGTGTTCCCCCTCGTAGGAGAAGTCCACGATGATGGCGCCCATGACGACTTCACCGAGGCCGAAGGCAGCCACGACGGAGTTTTCCCCGCGCGAGGCTTTCGGGTTCCCCAGTTTCGTTACGTTGTAACGTAACATCATCAGGTCAATGATATGGATGCCGCCGCCGCAGACGATGGAGTAATCCGCGATCCTGCCGCGCCAGCCGGCAAACTTGGACTTCCGGCCCCACCCGTAATGGCCCATGATGAACTTGCCCTGAAACGCATCCAGGAACTCTATGATGCGCCTATTGTGTCTCAGCGGCAAGTTGCAACTAAATGTGCTACCGGACTCGTGCCAGGCCCGCTCGATCCGGCGCAGGCTGAAATCGTTGTGCGCCAGCGGCTTTTCGCAGAACACCGGCTTGTCGTGCTCCATGGCGTAGCAGACCATCGAGCAATGGAGATCGTCGGGAGTGGCGATCGACACGAGATCGGCGCTGTCCATGGCTGCGCGCCAGTCATCGCCAATGTCGGACGGGATGACCTCGAAGCCCTCGGCGGCGTAGGCCGCGGCGTGGCGCTTCCCGGCGTTGCCCATGCCTACAACAGCGACACGCATTCGCGCCATCCGTACTCAGTGTGGGGCCGGGTCATCTTCTCGATGACGCCGCGCACCCGGTCGAAATCAGACTGAGTGTCCACCACCAGCCGCGGCCCTCGGCCGACGTGGATGGTGCGGCCGAGCGGGCGCAGCAACATGGTGACGTGCTCGCGCTCGTGCGGGCTCATGTTCGGCAGGCCGGCGAGGAATGTGGCCGTGTCGCAAACCTCGACGCAGCCGACCGGGGATACGATCTCGAGGTATGGCGGCTCGTAGAGGGCAATCGCGGCGGCGATCAGGGCGGGGTCAATCAGGGGGCTGTCGCCGCAGAGCCGGATGAAGGTGCCGTAACCGCGGAATAGCTTCAGCATCCCCCCAAATCGAGATGCCACATCGTCGGTCGGATAATCGAAACCAGTAACTCCGTCACCCATTTCCACTGGCAAGGCATCATAAAATGGCTCGACATTGCCGTCCGTAGCCACGACAGCGAGTGGCGATCGTTCCATCAAATATTGCAGCATCGGCTTGCCCTTGATGGGCATCAGCACCTTGCCTGGCAGCCGCTTGGAGTTGAGTCGCGCCTGTATGATGATGAGCGGGGTCATCATGGCTTGTGCCAGCTCGTCTGCCGCCGCACCACCGCCATGCCGAGGCTGGCATAGAGGCGCTGCGCCGCGGTGTTGGTGTCCTGGGTGCCGGCCTGCAGCAGCCCGTGCGGCAGCAGCTTGCCCATGACGGCCTTGATGAGCTTGCCGCCGATACCCTGCCAGCGCTGGTCTTTATGGACGCACAGCAGGTCGATGATGCCACGGCGCAGGATCAGGAATGCCAGGTCGCCGTTCTCCGGCACCCATATGGGCAACTCCGTCTGCTCCACCCATGCGCGCTTGGCGGCATCGGCAAGGTCGCGCGGCACGGTGGTATCGCGGTGCATGCGGTCATGGGTGAACGACGATGCGGCCAGTTCGGCAATCCAGGGGATATCGCCCTTGTCGGCTGCGCGCACAGGGTAGTTCTTCATGACACGCCATGCCCGGCGGCGGGACTGCCGCCACGTCTCCAGCACTTCGATCTGCCGCCAGCCGTCGTTGGCCAGCGACTGCGCCGAGTTTGCGTCGTCGGCGTCAACCCTGACGCATAGCGGCAAAGGCATCGCGCGCCTCACAGAGCAGCTTAAGTTGGTCGACGGTCAGCACTACCGGCGCATCGTTGCCGGCGTCGGCCTTGTCGATGGCGAAGTGGACCTCCAGCATGGGGCAGCCGCGCGCCATGGCATCGAGGCCCGGCCAGATGGTGCCGCTGTGGTCGGAGAGGCCCCTATCCCCGTAGTCCAAATCCCAATCCCATTGCGCCTCGGCCAAGGGAGTAGGGTATTTGCTGCGGCACTGAAGCCAGATTGAATCCGCCTCCCGCTTGCGCCGCAACGCCATCGCATCCGCAGATCCGCCGACCATGCCATCACTGACGATAAACAGCCCCGGCACGGCGTCGTAGGGGTAGGTGGCGGCTGCCCTGCTGGCGACCTTGTACGCCTTGACGCCGAGCTGCTTGAGCCACTGGACGGCGGTGGGCTGGAAGGCACTGGCGAAAAAGTCGATGTGCAGGGCTGAATAGCAATAGTCAGCGATCTCTTGCCAGTCCATGAGCCCGAGAATGCTTTTATTCCATCGGACACGGCGCTTGTCGTCGCCGTCCACCGGACAGAACAAGGGTTCATCCGGCACGAACATCTGGAACTTGACCGCATCCGCATGAGCGGCAGCCGCGGCTTGACACAACGCAATCGCCTTGTTCTGCCGGTGGATCACCTGATCGGCAACATGCCCGGTCCCCGCCTCGGCAATGATGTAGCAGGGGTTACCGTTGCCGATCTCGCGGGTGCCGATCTTCATGGCGCGGCTTTCTTGAACAGGAGATAAACGCCGGAATGGCTTGGCAAGGTCGTGACCAACTCCCACCCCTTGGCACCAAGGCCGCTCAACTGCGCGAGCAATTGCGCCTCCCCAACGAAGGGATCGGCTTTCATGGGCAGGATGAGATATCCCCACTTCACGGCGCCACCCGCTGCCATTCGGCAAAGTGGGCGAGTATGTCGGCAGATTTATCCGGCCGCATTTCCGATGGGAATAGCCTTTCCGGCTGGAAAGCTGCAACCAGCCAATCGCACTCTTCGTATGGGTTAATCAGGCGAACGAGCAGCCCGGTTTTCATGCCAGCACCCGCCAAGCTCTTGGCAGACCACCGGAAGCAATGAAGGTCAGCCGGCACGTTGGGGTTGAGGTACTTGGAGAGCGGTTTCTTGAACGGCACCAGCAGGCGTGAGCCGGTCGCCACCACCACCCACCCGTCCGGCTTGCAGTGCTCGCGGGCGAAGCGGAGCATGGCGAGGCAATTGCCGCAGTTCTCCAGCGTCCAGTTGATCGTCACCACATCGAACGTCTCGATCAGCCCGTGCAGCCCCTGGATCGGCCCATCCTCGATGGCGTGCTGGATGGTGTGCTCGACCGGCTTGTCCAGCGCCGGCTCGATGCCGAAGACGTGAGCACCGCGGCGCTTGGCCTCCTGCAGGAACTGCCCCTTTCCGGCGCCGATGTCCAGCAGCCGCTTGCCCGCCAGGCCGATGTTCTGGTCGATCCACTCCGCGACGTAGTAGAGGCGCGCCTTCACGGCAGGCCAGTTCGGGTCGTATTCCCCGTTGCGGTAGATGTCGCCCCACGATGCGGCGATCTCGGCAGGACTGCGCCGCTCCGGGACGTACACGAACCCGCAGCCATGGCAGACGGCGATGCGTGGGTCCTGCGGCAGGGCGGTGTAGGTGGTGCTGCCGCAGAGGTCGCAGTTCACATGCATGTGACCATCCCGGCACCGCCGAAGCACGTCACGGTAGCCGGCCGGGGCGCCCCGACGATGGGCGAGTTCCAGTATGGCGGCGGCGCGCTGTACTGCGTGGGCATGGGGATGAACGGCGTATCGGTGAAGCCGGAATAGCCGCCCTGGTAGGGCGCGCAACCGGCGGTGAGCAGCGCCAGCACGGCGGCGACGGCCCAGGCGATCAGTTGCAGGGGCTGCGAAGGGTCCATTGTCCGTTCTCCTTCGTCCATATTTCGGGGTTTCTGTGCAAATCGACCGTCTTGTCGAACTCGGCGCGGTCCATGCCGAGGTATTCGAGGATCTTTGGCATCAAGGCTTCGGGAAACTCGCCATCGTACATGTTAACCAGCAACAAACCGTTTGCCCGACTCCAGTGCCCGTTCTGAATGAGCCTGCTGGCCATGCGAACGGCCCTTCCGAAGCCGAATTTGACGTACATCATGTAATAGTCGAGGTCATCTATGTGGTCGTCGATGCTGTCGAAGCCCTCGAATGACCCAATCGAGCGGTCCAGCCACTCAAAACCGTACTTTTCGCGGGCAAACAGGGCGTTTTTGTAGATATCCCACCGCTCGAAGTGACTGAAATACAGCACTTTCGCATTCCAGGTGTCCGGCGGGATGTACGGTGCCAGGTCGTGCTCGGAAATGCCGTCCGTGGCCCAGTTCCGTGGGTCGTCACCTACCTGGTTTTCGAGGATTTCCGCGAGATCGCGGGTTTTCCGGCTTTCCTCGCTGAGGATGTGTCCGCCGTACTCGGTTTCGCCGTGCTCGGCATAGAAGACGAGCGGGATTTTGAACGCTTCGGCGGTCTGGATGGGCACGGCGTTGACGGCGGCGTCGTAGTGCTGCTTGGGATGGCCTCTTTCCACGAAAAACCGACGTGCCAAGGCCCTGCTAACCCGCTGATTGACACGCCAGTAGTGTATGTCGAAACCCGCGTCGGCAACCCGGTGCAGGTTTCGTCGTCCGATATCAGTCCAAATGAGCTGTCCATAACAGACGAGCAGGGGCCGGAAGCCAGCATCTCGGAGCTTCCAGGCGACGGCGGCGCTGTCCTTTCCGCCGGAGAACGGCACGACGCAGTTCCACGCGCCCGCATGGCCTGAATACTCTTCCGCAAGCGCTCGAAGATCCGCATGGCGTTGTTCCCAATCAATCCGCGGCTTGTGCTCAAATGCCCACGTGCAGGCGTTGCATTGGCCGGTGGCGTCGAACACCACCCGAGGGCGGCTCGACGGCATCAGGCAGGTGCGGCACCACTGGATCACGCTGCGGCCCTAACAGGCTGTTTGCAATTTGCGACGAGCCACGCCTTGCAAGCCGCCAGGCTCGTTTCAGTGAGATGGTGGATCACGCTGGTACAGGCAGCCGATGCCCCAGCCTCGAAAGCCTCGCCCATGTGCCGCCACGTCCCACACCCGCCCGCCACCATGACCGGCACATCCACCGCCCCGGCCACCGCCGCCAGCGCAGCCATGTCGTAGCCCAGCAGGCTCCCATCCCGGTCGATGCTGTTCAGCAATATTTCCCCGGCATGGCAGAGGTTCACCAGCAGCCGCGCCTTCGTGTGCGCGCAGATATCGTCCTCCCGCACGTTCACCGCCGCCACCAGCGCCTGCCGTCCCAGCCGGTGCGCAATCTCGCTGCCGAGCGACGCCTGCTCGATCAACCGCGTACCGCCGATCACCACCTTGTCCGCCCCACACTCCCGGAACAGGAACAACACCTCGTCAAGGGTGCGAACTCCACCCCCGATCGTGACGGGCGAGTAGCACAGCTGCACATATCGCTGCACCGCGTCGTAGAAAAACCGCCGGTTCTCCATCCGCCGCTCAACCGGCGTCACGTCCACAATCACAATCTCATCCGCATTCCGGTTGCCGATCAGCGCTGTCGTGTACCGGTAGTCCGGCACAAACCGCTTCGTCCGGTGCAGCACCCCGTCACACAGGCAAAGCATGATGACTACCCGGCGCTTGAGCATCACTTCCGCCGCCTCCCCGGATGCGCAACATGCCACGCAGCCAGCCGACACACCCGGCCACAATACAAATGCACCCGCCGCAGTTTCCGAAACACAACGCCACACCGGACACACGCACCGGTGCCAAAATCCTGCGAACGGGATTTGCGAACAGCCATGAACCAACAGTACCACAAGCGTTGGCGCTGTCAAGAAGCGTTGCCGATATTCCGGGCCGCGCTACAGCAGAGCGGCGAAAGGCAGGGCTACAGCGACGAAACGGATGCGCAGAGAAAGCCGATGTTTAGGGCTGCGCAACGAGATGGGGATGGCACCGACGCTGATCGGGCCAGGGGGGGCTGCCGGGGGGTCGCCTGGCTGTGCTGCCGACCGGGCGTGCTGCGCTGCGGGAGCAATGCTGCACCGCACTTCGCATAATGTGTATTATGGAAAGGCAGCTATCGTTATACATCAATGGCTTAGCCGCATCACTACCGTTACGGTAGCGTTGTGCAGCGCATCTATGTCTCTACGGCTGTGCTATCGATGGTCAGCGGCTCGTCGTCGAAGCTGGCCGGGGCCAGCAGCGAGCGGAGCTGAGCCAGCCGGGCAGGGTCGTTGTTGGCCAGGCGAGCCAAGATATCGGCATCGGAAAAGGTCGCTTCAATCTGCACACTCGTCCGCTCTGCTATTCCGTTGTGCTGATAGCGCAGCCGCTGCAGCGCCGCAATTGCGGTCCAGTTGCGGTCATCGGATGCTTCGTTGATTGCGTCGAGTGTCTTGGCTACTGCAGCGCCGGGGCTGTCTATATCGCTTATGCGAGCCCGGTTCAGCCACTCGGCCATGTACTTTATGATTGCGGGCTGCTTGGCCTTGGTGCTGGCGTTGTCGGATGCCTGCTTGTCAGTGGCCCGTTTAGCGAAGCCTGCTTGCCGGTATGCATCCCTGGGGCGCATTCCCTTGCACATCAACTCGGCAAATGTGCGTTCGCGATGCGTTAATCCGCCTGGCAGGCGCTTTTCTCTGCTCATAGGCTCATCGGGCCTGGACGTCGCTGGATAGGTCTAAGAAGACATACGGAATAGCGCGCGCGGGCTCAAACTCGCTCCGGTACGGAAACCTGTCAAGTGTCAAATGCGATTATGCTTGTGTATCAATGGCTTAGCTTAGGACCGGGGAACGCTTCCGTGCATACGATAGGTAACGTGTGCTGTCCTTGTTTGAAACATATCGTGATAGCTGGATCATGCCACGAAGCGTTGACACCATGCTCTCGGGGCACTATGTTCAACGTGTCGGGGCAATGATGCCCGCCACCATGGAGGATATGACCATGAATCGCAATGAAACCAGCATTCCCCGCCTGCTACAGCTTGGCATCTCGCACGATAACGCGACGGCGCTGCGGCGCATCAGCATGACCCTGCGCCGCTGGTTCGAACTGGAATGCGGCAGCGATACCGGCTGCATCGAGCGCGACGAAACCAGCGGGAAAACCTACTGGCTCAACAGCATGACCGACCGGCGATTCCCCACGTCCGACCGCGAGACTGGCGCCCGCAAGCGGCTGGCCAAGATCATGGAGCGGTATCCGGCCCTTCGGCCGTATATCCAGGGCGATCCGCGCGGCTGCGCCCTGCATCTGCTGCGCCCCGGTGATGTGCCGGCCGGCGAAGATGACGGCAGCTACTACTCGCGCGGCATTGCTGTCTATTAGCCTGCAATCCCTACGGCTGGCCATGCGCCGGCCGTAGTGGTGTGCAGACTAACCGGAGGATGCCGAAATGCGAACCGCTTTCATCGAATGTCGCAGCCGCAGCACAGCCCGCCGCCGTTGCCCATGGGCAGCTATCATCGCCCGTTGCGTTGGCGGCCATCGTTGCTTCGAGTCAATGGCCGACTATCGCATTTGGCGGGGGCAGGTCTAGCCATGCCCGACCGTACCGTCTACCTGCTGCGCCAGCATCTCGCGGCACAGCAGCAGCGCCAGCGCCGCATGGCCTTTGCCGCGGCACTGGCCGGCGCCAGCGTGTGGATAGCCATCGGATATGCTGCCATGCTGGTGTTCTTCTGATGGACGCCACCACTCTGCGGCAGGCCCGGCGCAAGCTGGGCCTGTCAGTCTATGACCTGGCCCGGCTCACCAACACGACCAGCGGCCGGACCGTGCGGCGCTGGGAAGCCGGCATCAAGCCAATCCCGCCGCATGTTGCCGAGCTGCTGCTGCGCTGGCTTGCCAATGGCGCTACGCATAGGTAGCGGATTTCCCGGAAACCGGCCGGATTTCGCGCAAATTTACCGGAAATGCACCGGATTTATGGCTGATTTGCCTATCTAATTCCTATTCATGACCATTGGTGAGGTCCTGAGCGATGGCATAGCACGACCATCCCGGTGACTTGCCAGGATGGTGCCATGCCATCTGCGATCTTGACCACCGGAGCCGGCCCGTCGCTTAGGCGCTCGATTGCCAGCTAAACGGCATCGAGCTTGCTGCCAGCTTGCGACCTGTACGCTAGGCCGGCGACCGCGCCCGCAGCTTTCGCACCGCGCTTGCCCCTGAGGTCGCATCCCACGGTAGGGGCCGTCGCCTTTCAAGCCGCCGTTTGACCGACCTTGCAAAGCGGGCACGGATTTGATACTTAGGGGAACTACTTACCGTTCCTCCGTGCCACCGGAGCCGGTAATCGGGCCGGCGGAGTGAATAGCTCCCCGGCCCGACGAATTTTAGGCACAGCCCATGCCGGCCTGTCAATAACCGGCGCGCTTGGCCTGCTCCGCCGTGAGCATCCCCTTGGCTACCATCATCGCCACCCTGCGCGGCGTGGCACTCGGGCAGGGTAGCCCGAGGGCGATCGTGGCCGCTTGGTGGCGTAGTTCCAGGTCGGGGTCGCGCTGCGGCGGCCGTGGGTCGTGTGGCTCGTCCAGCCAGCGCTCGCCGTTCAGGAATGTGGCAGGATTGCACCATGGGCAATCAGGGCGTTTGGTCGCCATGTAGCGCCGCACGCCCTCTAGGATATCGTCGGCTCCGGCCTTGCGGAGCGCCGCGGCCCATGCCCTGCGAGCCTGGCCCTTGCAGACACGGTGGGGATAGATGCGCCAGAAATCCTCGAACCCGGCCGGCTCACGCGCTTGTGAAGCCGGGAACATGAGGAGTTGGGCAGCCATCAGCCGCTCCACGCCATGCTGCTGTTGGCCGTCAGGCTCATCGCCGGCAGCATCCGCAGCACCGGCTCGGGCGCCACAGCCGCCGGCTCGTCGTCGTAGCGCTGTCCTGCCAGCAGCGCGGCCCATTTCTCGATGGGGTCGGGCTGCATATGGTAGGCGTCCGGTATCGCCGGCCCGCTCTTGGCCCGCGCATCGCCGCCCGGCTTGGCGCTGACACGCTTGGGCTTGACCAGATAGCCAATGTTGTTGCGGACGCAGTAGCCGGTGATGGACGACTTGCTCAGGCCCATCTTGAGCCCGATCTGGCGGCGGCTGTATCCGGCGGCGCTGAGGCTGCGGATTTCCTGCAGGATGGCGACTGTCTCGGCGGGCGGTACGGCTCGGCGGAGCATGGCTACTCCTTTCGGATCATCTGGCTATAGGCGTGGTGGTGCTGCGCATCCTGGCCCGGCACGACGCGCCAACCCTCGGGCACCGGCCGGCCGATCGGGAACCACATTACCGGCTGCGGGCTGCCGAGCTCGGCCGCCAGAAGGCTGTGCGTGTAGCGGCGCAGCTCGTCACGGCGGCGCTTGGCCTGGCCGTGCGGCGGGAACGCGGCGGCGCGTTGCTTGGCGGCCCAGGCGGCGGCGGTCATGCTACCCCTCGCCCAAACAGGTCGGCATCCTCGGCCTCGACGGCAGACAGATTGCCACATGCCTGCCGCCAGTATTGTTCTTTCAGTTCGACGCCGACGAACTTGCGGCCGAGACGAAGTGAGACGACGCCCTCGCTGCCGATCCCCATGAACGGAGATAGTACCACGTCGCCGGGATTGCTCCACATCATCAACGCCCGCTCGATCAGGTCCAGTTGCAGCGGGCAAATGTGCCGCTCGTCGCGCTCGTCCCGCGCCTGCCGGCCGTTGAGCACGTTGGTCTGGTCGATGTCCATCCAGACCGGGCTGGCCCATTTCTGCCATGTGTCGAGCGGGATGTGCTGTCGCGCGTTGGATACTGGGTGCTCGTTCTTCCCCGGCTTGCGGAACACGAGGACGTAATCCGGCATTCCGGTGCGGCTCATGCTGCTGTCCTTGCATAGTTGCTTGTAGAGCAGCCCGAGCGCCTTCGTCCGCTGCATCTCCACGACCGGATCTCGCCACACCGTAATGCGGCAATGGAGCAGCCAGCCAGCGTCGCGATGCGCCTGCGAAAGCTGGTCGCTGAACGGCGACATGCTGACTTCGCCGGCTATCCACTTCCGCAACGGCAGATCGCTGCAATGGACGGCGATCAGCCGCCCCGGCTTCACGATGCGGAGAAGCTCACGCGCCAGGAATGAGTATTGCTCGAAGAACTGTTCCGGCGTCACGCAGTTGCCCATGTCGGCCACGCTGTCCGAGTAGACGAACAGGTCGCCAAACGGCGGCGAGTAGACGGAGAAGTTGACGGAGTTGTCGGGCAGCGTCGACACGAACTCGACGCAATCGCCGTTGATCGCCGTCCAGTTGTCGCCGGTCTGCTGGTTCAAGATGCTCGGAGCCACGTCGGCAACTTCGGCCTGGCTACCGGCACGAACGGCTTCCCGCCCCACGCTGGCCGCTCCTGCTGCGCTCCCCGGATTGCCGAGCGCATCGCAGCCTTCATCCGGTCGTGATCCGCCATCTTTCGCTGTAGCACGTCCCATATCGCCCCCTCCGTTTCCGCCATGAAGATGTGAACCTGTACCGGCCGCTTCTGGCCAAATCGCCAGCATCGCCGGATTGCCTGATAAAGCCCTTCGTAGCTAAATCCAACGCCGACGAATGCCATGCGAGCGCAATGCTGCCAGTTCAAGCCAAAGCCGGCAATGCGAGCCTTCGTCGTGATGACGCGGGCGCTGCCTTCGGAGAAGGCAATCAGCCGAGATTCCTTGTCCTCCGGTTTGTCGCTGCCGCGGACCTCGATGGCGCCCGGCAGGGACGCGCCGACCAGATCGGCCTCGAAGTTGGTTTCCGTCCAGATTACCCACGGCTCGGCGCTGCCGTTGACCAACTTCGCCAGTGCATCGACGCGGGCGCCCATCGTGCGGCGCTTCTCCTTGTTAATCGACGTGGCCGATAACTTGGGCATCCGAAACAAGGTATCGCCGCGATCGAGCGTCAGATCCGTTTCGACCACATGCCGGATCATCTCGCATGGCGGCAGCACGAATCCGTCATCGCTGTGGCCGAGATCGCTCGGCATCCCGCAGGAGATCGACCACGACGCGACCCATGACCAGAAACCTGCCTCGGCGTGCTTCTTGAGCCGCCAATTCTGCGAGGCAGTCGCCGCGTCATTGACGAACCAGCGCGACAGCATCTCGCGCATGGACAGCACGCCAAGAAACTCCGCATGGTTGCCAAGCTCCATGTGGTCGTTCGGGGCCGGCGTTGCGGTCGCAGCCAGCTTGAACTGGCATCGGTCGAAAGCGTCGACCAGCATGTTGCGCGTGGTGCCGTCGAAGCTTTTCAGGATCGAGCTTTCGTCCAGCACGACGCCACCGAACACGGCCGCGTCGAACTTGTGCAGCTTGTGATAGTTGGTGACGTTGACGCCGTTGATAACTTCGCTGGCGTCGTGAACGTGCTTGGCCTCGATGCCGAACTTCGCAGCCTCGCGCACCGTCTGCGCAGCCACGGCGAGCGGCGCCAGAATCAGCACTGGCCGGCCGGTATGCGCGGCGACGATGCGCGCCCACTCCAGTTCAACCAGCGTCTTGCCGAGCCCGGTGTCGTAGAAGATCGCAGCACGCCCGATGCGGAGCGCAAACTCCACGCCGTCGCGCTGATGCGGGAATAGCTGCGGATTGATCGGCGGGATCGTCACCATGCCGCCAGCCTCGGCAGCCGTCGTCTTGCGCGCCAGAAACTGCGCATATGCGCTCATGTCAATCGCCCCCTCAGCCGCACCCCAGCTGCCACCAGCATGATGGCGACCGCCTCAACTGACCGCGCCACCACGTACAGGTGCCCGGCCTGCTCCACGCAATCGCGGAACACCTTTTGCTCCGGCGTAAGCCTGCCGGTGGCGGATTTGAGCTCGACCCAGATCGTGCTCGATGGCTTGCGGTGGTCGGACACGATCATGATATCGGCCGTACCCCTGCGCACACCGCGGCGCTTCATGCGCGCACCGGCTATGGCACCCCGGCCGGCGCTGTCGATGCTCGTCCACCAGCAGCCGCGCGTCGGCAGGGCACTGTCGAGGTAAGCGGCAACCTGCACCTGTAGCTGGTGCTCGGAGATGGGGCGCGCCGGCCGGGGCTGTGTTGGGGACACATGCGCGGGATGCGCTGCCCGGCCGGCGCTGGCAGCGCGAGGGGTCACGCTGCGTCTCATACTCCGCACATCCCTTCGCACTCGTTGCCCCACAAATCGCCCTGTCCGACACGTTCGGCTTCGGGACGAAAATCGACCTCGGAGAGCGGCTTTCCCGAGCGGTGAAGATAGAGAACGCCTTTTGTACTGTACGCGCTCGGCGGCCGGGACCTCAGCCGTTCATCGACGCGGATGGCGCGGTGCATTTCAACCGGCGTCAACGCCCGCCACTCGGCATTCGCGTGGAATGGGCAGAACACACATGAGCTTTTTGAAGATCG
>OFQY01000294.1_pt1 | contig 21234 bp, 30 predicted proteins | sample 1542991 | NCBI WGS metagenome assembly OFQY01 (sample SAMN07774224, study PRJEB24372) | wastewater metagenome | isolation source: Exp Tend VB 10WW | collected 2016-02 | reverse complement strand
TACCGTCGATCGTGTGGAAATGGTAGGGGAAGGAGCGTTGAAAAAAGCATTTGAACTTACGAAGAAAAAATTAGAGACAGAAGGACTGTTTGATGCCAGGCGGGCTCGACCAGCGCCAACAGCGCCATCTCCATCGTGGTCAACGGCGTGTGGGCCGCGGTCGCCGCTGGCACCATCACCCGCGGTGACGTGCTCGTCGTCGGGGGCGCCGCCGGCACCGTGATCAGGGCGTCGATCTCGACGCCCGCCGACGCCGCCGTGGTGGGCCTCGCCCTGGAGTCCGCCGTCTCGGGCGAGTCCGTCGCGGTACTCCTCGGAGAGCGCCCGTTGGGCAACGGCACCGTGATGGTGTTCACCGCCAACGGCGCGATCACCGCGAACCGGATCGTGGTCGCCTCGACGGGCGCCAAGGTCGCGATGCCCGGCGGCGCGGACCCGACGAGCGGTGTGGTCGGCGTGGCCCTCGCCGCCGCCGCGGACGGCGCTCCCGTCTACGTGATGACCCACGGGTACACCACGGTCACGGACTCGGGCTCCGGCGTCACCGCGGACGCCAACCTCGCCGTCGCGGGCACCACCGGGCTCGCGAAGACCGCCGCGCCCGCGGGCGGAACCAACACCTTCTGCGTCGGTACGGCGCTGACCACCACCGCGGCGAGCGGGGCCATCCCGGTCCTCGTCCGCCCCTTCTCGTTCCAGGGCTGATCGCCCGCCAACACCTGAGGAGACCACAACACCATGAACGCTCCCATCCTCATGGGCGAAGGCAGCGCGATGAGCTCCGCCGACGCCGCTCGCCTCTCCGCGCTCGCCGCGCATCCGTACGTCCAGCGCATGCTGGAGGCAGGGTTCGACAGCCGCAACGAGGACAAGTCGCTCCTGCGGCTGATGTCCGAAGCCGCGGCCGAGACCCCGGCGCAGCGCTACCGCGCACACCTCTTCGGCGACCGCGCGCACCTGATGGGTCTCGACCCGTCGGCGGTGCACGTCCCCACGGGCATCCCCAACCAGTTCGTGATGTACGCGAACCGCGACAACATCGCGGACCTCGTGCTCCCGCCCGTCGCGGTGTCGAAGATCTCGGACAAGATCTGGGCGACGCCGCAGGCGACGTTGCAGTCGATCGCCAACACGTCGATCGCCGGCAGCCGCGCGCGGCCGAACGAGGTGCCCTACTCGGTCTCGGCTTCGCAGCAGTTCAACTGCGAGCCGTACGGGTTGGTGGACTTCATCGACGCCAACACGATCGCCAACGCCGACAGCCCGATCGACCCGCGCGTGCTCTCGGGCCTCGTGATCAAGAACTACCTCGACCTCGCCCGCGAGAAGCGCGTCGCCGACGCCGCGTTCAGCGCGTCGAACTACGGCACCAACACCGAGGCGCTCGCCGGCGCCGACCGCTGGGACCAGCCGTCGAGCGATCCCGTGTCCGCGCTCCTCTCCGCGAAGGAGACGATGTTCTCCACGTCGAACACCCTCGTCCTCGGCGGACAGGTGTGGGCGAAGCTGCGCGTGAACCCGAACGTGCTGAAGTACATCCTCGGCCGCGCGAAGGTGTCCAACATCGGCGACGTGCCGGCGCAGATGCAGATGCAGTTCCTCGCGGAGATCCTGGAGATCGACCGCGTGATCGTCGGTCGCGCGAAGGTGCTCTCCAACCAGGAGGGCGGCACCGCGTCCCTGGGGTACCTCTGGGGCAAGTCCGCCGCGCTCCTGCGCGTCGAGCCGAACCCGAACCCGCGCATGACGCAGACGTTCGGCTACACCTACCGCTTCGGCGGCATGGCGTACCGCAACGAGATCATCGCCGACCGCATGCCCGGCTCCGCCGGCGGCGAGTACGTCAAGATGACCACGATGGACGACGAGTTCGTGCTGGGTTCGGCCGAGTCCGCGAACCCCACGGGCTACCTCTTCACGACGGTGATCTCGTGAGCAACGAGAAGAACGACCCGCGCAACGAGCAGCTCCGCGCCCTCTCGGCCGAACTGCGCGAAGTGCGGGCGAAGCTCGAGGCGACGGAGAGCGCCCTCGCCTCCGCGCGCTCGCAGCTCGACGCCTACGCGGCCGAGCGCGACGCCCTGCGCGAGCAGGTCGAGGCGCCCCGCTCCGTCGGCGTGGTGGCGTACGTACTCAAGACCAGGCTCCGCTTCAACGGCGCCGTCTACGAGCGCGGCGCCGAGCTCCCCTTCGACCCGCAGAACGCCCCCGCGGGCGCCTCCGGGCTCGTCGAGGGGCAGCACTACGAGCGCCTCCGCGTCCTCCGCTCCGCCGCCTGAGCACCATCATGGCAGTCCTCGCAGCCTCCGACGTCCAGGCCCGTCTCTCGACGAAGGCGTATCAGCGCCTCTTCGCGATCAATGGCGGGACCACGATCGACGCGACGTTTCTCGCGCTCGTCGTGTCGGAGGCTAACAGCGTCGGGGACACGCTCACGAGAGCGGCGTTCCCCGACGGCTTCGAGGGCACCGGTGGCACCGTGGACGTGGCGATCGTCGGCGCGTACTGCGATCTCGCGTTGGAGATCGCCGCGTCGCGGCACCTCACCGCGAACGACGCCAGCGGCTACGCCTTCGCGGGCAAGCGGGCGAGGGACTACCTCAAGGGATTGAACCGCGACCGCGACGCGCGGCCCGCGACGAGCGCCGCAGGTCGAGCCCGACCGCGCGCCGAGAACTCCAACATCACCGACACCTACGGCAACCCGACGAACCCGTACACGCGCACCGCGGACGGGAAAGACGGGTCGGGCTTCTGATGGCCGACGACATCGCGGGGTCCCTGGCGCTGCTACAGGCGAGCGTCGAGGCACACATCCCGCTCGCCTTGGAGCGCGTCGCGATGAACGTCGCGGCCGATGCTCAGGCGAACCACGCTTTCACGAACCGCACGGGCAAGCTGGAGCGGAGCATTCTCCCCAGCAAGGCGCGCGGCTCTCTCCGCAGCGGCTACACCGTCGAGGTCGTCGGCGCGCGGCCGTACGGCTCGTACGTCGAGGACGGCACCAGCCGCAACCGCGCGTACCCGTACCTGCGCCCCGCCTTCGACCGACAAGAGGGCATCTCCGACGAGGTGCTTGACGCAGAGCTACAGAGCGCCGCGAACGCCGCGGGCTGGTGATCGACCATGGGCCTCGCGACCATCGATGCCGCGCTGTTGACCGCGTTGGAAGCGACGCGCCACAGCGGCACCCCGAGTGCTACGCAGCCCTTCGCTTTCGTCGGTCGCTACGCCGGGGACTTCACCCGCGAGGGCGTCGCGGACGTCGCGCAGGGGCTCTTCCCCGCGTGCTTCCTTCGTTGGGATGGTGGCGTGGACGCGCGCACCGTGGACGCGATCGAAGGCACCGAGGACGTCGAGGCATCCGCATGGAGCGTCTACGTCGCCCTGGAGGACGCGCGATCCGTCGACGATGCCATCACCACGGCGTCCACCTCCTACGGTCTCCTGGACCTCGTGGACGTCGCCACGGGCGTTGTCTCGGGCCTCACCGTCGAGGGCACCGAAGCAGCAGGGACCTACGCGGAGACCTGGCATGACCGCCGCGTGCGCGTCGCCGGGCGCAAGACCGCTCTCGTCGAGCGGGGCGTTGCGTACGCCGCGCAGATCACGGTGGAGGCGCGCATCACGCTCGAGCAGGTCACTCCTGCGGACCCGAGCGTCGACCTGACGAGCGTGCGCGGCAACGTGGACCTCGCCGTAGACGATCCGCCCCCGACGCCCTTCGTGCCTTTTGAGGCGTTCGACTGACCCTCCTGAGCCGGTTCGGCTCTCGCAACCTACGAGGTAACACCATGCTCTTGCACGTCGAAGCTGTCGGCGACGCACGGGTGTCCCTGATCGATGAGCGCTCCGGCGCGATCGTGATGGGCCGCTACGTCGCCCGCGCGAAGAAGACCCACGCGCCGCTCCCGAACGGGGAGACGGTGCCGGACCACCACCACTACCGCCGCGCCATCTCGCGCGGAGAGCTCAAGCTCATCGAAGAGGTGTCGCCGTGACCATCGCCATCCCTGGCCTCCCCTCGTCGCGCAAGACGCCCGGGGTCTTCCTGAACGTGCAGCTCGGCGTCTCGCCGACCAGCGCGGGCGATGTGCCGCGGAAGATCCTCGTGATCGGGAACAAGATCACCACGGCGTTGACGGGCGCCTCGCCGTCGTTCTCCGTCGCCGCGGGTTCGCAGGCCGACGCAACGCCCGTGTTCGTCCCGTCGGCCGACGACGCCGCGACGTACTTCGGTCGCGGATCGGAGATGCACTGGATGTGTCGTGCGGTGCTCGCGCAGTACCCCGACGCGCAGCTCTACGGGGCGACGTGCGCCGAGGCCGCTGGTACGCAGGCTACGGGCGTGCTGACGTTCGCGACGACCTCGACGGCGGCGCTCACGTTGCGCATGAAGCTCTGCGGCTTCGTGCAGGACGTGGCGATCGCCTCGGGCTCCACGGCGACGGAGATCGCCGCTGCGGTGGCCGACGCCATCAACGACCTCGCGGACCTGCCGTTCACGGCGCAGAACTCCACCGGGGCGGTCACCGTCACCGCGAAGAACTACGGGCCCCGCGGCAACTGGCTCGTCGTGGACTTCGCCTGGGTGAACAGTGCGGGCAACGAGACGCGCATCACCACGTCGTCCACCGCCTCGGGCGGAGCCACCACCGCGACGCTCTCCAGCGTCACCACGACGAGCGGGGAGTACCTGCTCTCCAGCGGTGCGACGCAGGACAGCATCGCGACGGTGCTCACCAACATCGAGCCGACGCGCTACGACCGCATCGTCATCGCGTGCGTCGACAGCACCAACATCGGGCGCCTGTCCACGGCGCTGACCTCGCAGGCCGCGGTGACGGTGCAGAAGCGCCAACAGGGCATCGCCCCGAGCGCCGACAGCCTCGCGAACACGAACACCATCGCGACGACGCAGAACCAGGCGCGGCTCCAGCTCGCCTGGCACTACCTCTCGCGCATCCCTGTCTGGGCCGTCGCCGCGCAGGTCGCCGCCGCTCGCCTCGCGGGCGATGGCGTGGTCGGCGGTAAGCGCGCGGGCGAGTCCTCGGATCCTGCCGCGAACATCGACGGCACCGAACTGGTTGACGTGATCGTGCAGTCCACGGTTGCCGACCAGCCCACCGCGTTGGAGATCGAGAGCGCCCTGAACAACGGCGTCACGCCGATCGCTCCGAGCGCCGACCGCCCCGGTTACTGCGCCATCGTGCGCAGCGTCACCATGCGCTCGCTCTCGGGCGGCGTGCCGTCCTACTCGGTGCTGGACACCAGCAACGTCACCGTGACCGACTTCGTGGCCGACGACCTCCAGAGCGACATCGGCACCACCTACGCGGCGACGAAGGTCTCCGCGGACACGGCCGACGGGCTCCCGCCGCGCACGCAGAACGTGGTGACGCCTTCCATGGTGCGCTCGCACATCGCAGGCAAGCTCCAACAGTACGAGGAAGACGGCTACCTGACGAACGTCGCGGCGAACATGCCACAGCTTCAGGTCGCCCTCGACGGCAGCACCGCGGGGCGCCTGAACGCCAACATCCCGTGCGAGCCCGTCGCGGGGTTCCACATCTTCGGCGGCAACGTCCTTCATCTCTCCTGAGCGTCGGGGTAGACCATGCGATACAGCCAACCCGGATTCGTGCTCTACAACGGTCGCCCGGTGCTCCAGGCGAGCTCCATCGACTTCTCCATCGATACGGACAACAAAGACGTCAACACGCTCCTGCTCGGCCGCGCCGGGCACTCCGCGGGGTCGAAGTCCGTCAAGGTCTCCGTGTCCTCGGCGGTGCCGGCGGACGGCCTCGAGGTGGACTGGCCCGCCGTCGCCAACGCGCAGGAGGAGGTGGGCCTCGCGTTCAAGTTCGCGGACGCCACCTACAACTGCCGCGGCGACGTGCGCTCCGTGAAGCTCGGGACGAGCGTCGACAAGGCGAACGAGGTCTCCTTCGACTTCTCGGGCCGCATCGTCAACGTGGTGTGACGTGAGCGACGAAGATCGCTTCCTGAAGGGTTCCGACCTCGCGAAGCTCCTCGCCGGTGTGCAGCGTCCCACGCGGACGTTTCAGCTCGAAGCGGGGCGCTTCGCGGGGCAAGACCTCTGCCTCCGTGCCCTCTCGCTGGAAGAGGCCGAGGCCGCCAACGCAGACGCGATGAAGCAGCTCACGTCGCGAGCTGGCTGGACACGAGACGACTTCCTCAACGACGCCGGGACCGCGATCTACCATCAAGAGCTTCGGCTTCAGGTGATCGCTCGCGCCCTCGTGAGCCCGCGCGACCCATCGATCTCGTTCGCCAGGGACGCCGACGAGGCACGCAAGATCCTCGAGCCCGACGAGGTGATGGCGATCTACGAGATCTACGCGGAGTTCCAAGAAGAGCGTTCGCCCATCCGTCGCGCGAAGACATGGGACGAAGTGGAGGGAATGGCCGACGCCCTGGGAAAAGGGCTGATCTCAGCGGCATCCTTGCCGCGCTACGATTCCACTACGCTCCGCGGCATCATCACTTCACTGGTCGAGTGGGCGCGGAAGCGGACGAGGGCGAACTCCTCGGATACCTCGCCGCCGATCGACTCGCCCGACGACTGATCGAAGCGCGAGACGAAGAGACCTCGCAAGAGCGCCTCGCGGTGACCGCCGCCGTGAGCGTGCTCCAAGCACTCGTGAAACGCTGAACGATGGCCCGCGCAGTCCTACAGATCATCGGCGATTCCTCGTCGGTCGAAGCCGCCTTCGGCTCCGCGCGTCGAGCCTCGCGCGCGGCGTCCGCAGCGATCACTGCCGACTCCGCGCGCACCATGCGGGCGCAGGAGAGGGCGGCGACGCAGGCGGCACGGGTGCAAGAGCGCGCGGCGCAGCAGGCCACGCGGGCGCAGCTACAAGCGTACCGGCAGGCCACCACCGCCGCGCAGATCTCGGCCCGCGCCCGTGAACTCGCGGAGCACCATGCGACGGAGATCGCTTCGCGCGAGGCTCGGGCGCGCGGTCTGTCGATGCAGGCGGAGGTTGAGCTCCGCCGTCGTGCGCTCAACGACCTGACCTCGCAGTACTCTGCTGCGGAACGTCGCATGACGGCCACGGCGCGACGAGAGAGCGCGGAGCGGGCGAAGGTGGCCCGGGAGAACGACCGTCGCTACCGTGGTGCCCTGGGCGTCGGCCTTGGCGGCGCGCGGTCGTTCGGGAGCGGCGCGCTCTCAGCGGGACGCGAGATCCAGGGCGAGATGCAGAGCGCTCGCGGGCGACGCGCGACCACGGAGCACACCCTGAACAGCGCGCTCTACCAGGCGCACATCACGGGCCGCGAGGGAGCGGATGCGCGGGGCGAGGTGATGCGCTTTGCGGCCTCGCGCGGCATGGACCCGCAGGCACTAGCCGAGTCCATCGCCGCAGCGCAAACACAGTTTTCCGTACTGTCGGGCGGTACCGCCGAACAACGGCGCGCGAATCTGCAACAGCAACTGTCCCTCGCGGACTTCGCACAGAGCACGTACCAGGATCCGAGCGAGGTGATGCGCGTCGCTGGCATGCTCGGACAGCAGGGCGTGACCGGGCAGCAGCAGCGCGACATGCTGCTTGCGATGACCGGCATGGCGCAGGCCGGGAGTATCGAGCTTGGGGACGTGACGCGCTCGGCCCTCGGCCCGATGATGCAGAACGTTGCCCGCAGCGTGAACACCGGCATGACCGCGCAGCAGCGGTCAGCAGCGGTTCAGCACGCGGTGCGGCAGTCGATGGCAGAGGCCGAACTAGGAGCCGCCGCGGGCCTCACCCCGCGCGACTCGCTCAACGCGCTGTCCAAGATGCGCCAGAGCCTCACGTCCGACCGGACGCAAGAGAACCTTCGCGGTCGCCTTCGTGGCGCCGGTCCGCAGGGACAGGCCGCGCTCGCCGCACTCTTCGATCGACAGGGGCACCTCACGACGCAGAACCCGGTGGAGTTCATGTCGCGGTTGACCTCTGCTTTCGGAGGAGACACGAGTCGCGTGTCCAATCTCCTTGCGGCCGGTGGTCCAGGTGCCCCGATGATCCTCGACGCGCAGCAGCGCAGGCTCATCACGGCCATGTCCTCGCAAACGCAGGGCGGAGAGACCATCGCCCAGCGCACGCAACGGATGCTCGACGAGGGAGGGCAGTTCACCGAGGCCAACGTCGCCGAAGGGCGGGCGATGGTCCAGAGCGAGCAGGCCACGCAGCTCCAGCGCGACGAGAACGCGCGCATGCAGGCCCTCACCGGCAACACGCAGGCGATCCAGAGCCTCTCCAACAGGCTCGCTTCGTTCCAGGCGAAGAACCCTATCAGCACCGCGATCGGCGGTGCGGTGGGCCTCGGGGCCGTCGGTGCGGCGGCACGCTCGCCCGCAGCGCTCGGGGCTGCACTGCTTGCGACCGGCACCGCGGCGAACCTGCTCGCGGTCGTGCGCGGCACCGACGTTGGCGGTCGTCGCCTCGGACTCGGCGAGCGCCTTGGCCGTGGTGCGGGCCTCGCCCTCGGCGCCGTCCCCGGCGCAGGGCTCATCGCCAACGCGACCAACGCGGGCTTGGGTGCCGTGGACGCCGTTCGGGGTAGCACCAACGGGGGCACCGCTGCGGGTCTCACGCAGGCCCTGGAGCGCCTCACGAGCGCCCTGCAAGGCGGGCAGATCCGCGCGACGGTGGATCCCCACGACGCGGCCCACGCCGCCGCAGAAGCCTCCACAACGCCCGCGAGGCGCTAGCCATGGCCGACGCACTCTCCGAGCTCGCCGAAGCCGTCTACGAGGGCGTACGCTTCCCCGTCGAAGTCGCCCCGACGCAGGGCGGCAACGACTTCGCGGAGCACACCGCATACCTCCGTCGCGGCGCCGACATGGAGCCCACGGGGCTGCGGGCCTACAAGGGTACGCTGACGATCCCGCTCATCAACACCGGGACCCTCGTCGCGCGCTATGGCGAACTCTTCCCTGGGCTGCGCTTCGACCTACTCAACACCTTCCAGACGACGCCGCGCGGACAGCTCTCGCACCCGACCTTCGGCGTGCTGACGGTGGCTATCACCGACTGGTCCGAGCGCCTCACGCCGGACCAGCGCAACGGCGTCATGCTGGACGTGTCGTGGGTGGAGCACAACGGCTCCGCATCGCTCCTCGTCGGCCCCGATGGTCAGACGCCCGCGAACACCCCGACGACCGTCTCCGAAGCAGCGACCGACGCAGACGCAAAGATGGCCGCGGTGGGCTCTGGGTACACGCCCGTCAAGGACACGATCGACGAACAGCTAGCATACCTCGGCGAAGCCTCGCGCTCGTACTCCGAGGTCGCCGACGCCTTCCGCAAGATGCTCGCGCCGGTCGATGCGAACATCGCGCTCCCGCTCTTCTCGGCGGCGAGCGCCCACGCTGCGACGGTCTCGCTCCTGAACCTGCGCGCGGCGCTCTTCGACTTCCGCTCGCGGTACGCGCCCGTGCTGACGCAGGTGCGGTACTACACGGTCCCGGTGCCGATGGCCGTGTGGGAGATCGCGGTCGCGGTCTACGGCGACGCCTCCAAGGACGGGCTGATCTACGCCGCAAACAGCTTCTCGGACCCCTTGCTCGTCAACGCCGGCCGCGTGCTGACGATCCTCCCGTTGTGAGCACGACGCACACCGCATCGCTGGTGCTCTCGGACGGGACCGAGGTGGACACCTGGGACGCCTACACCATCACGCTCGACATGCTGCAACCGGGCTCGCCCTGGACCGCGAGCATGTGGCGATCGTCGGTGCGACAGACGACGTGGAGCGTGCTCCGGTCGAAGGTCAAGCTCTTCGACAAGATCACCTTCGTGATCGACGGTTCGCCGCAGCTCACGGGGCGCATTGAGACCTTCGACACACAGGGCGAACGCGAGGGCGGGGCGCGCATCACGATCTCCGGTCGCGACATGGCGGGCCCTGCGATCTCGTGGGACGCGGATCCGACCGTGCGACTCAAGGGCTTGCAGCTCTCGGCGGCGCTCGATGCCCTCTTTGCCCCGCTCGGAATCCCCGTCGTGATCGGCGCCGACGCAGACGCCGCACGGACGGTGCAGATCGGCACCACGCGCGGCTCTCGCGGCGTGTCGAGCGGTCGCAGGACGCGGCGGACGCAGGTGTGCGACCGCGCGCAGCCGCAGCCAGGGGAGAAGGTCTGGCAGCTCGCCGACGAGATCGCGCGACGCCTCGGGTACCTCATCTGGACCGCCCCGGCGCAGGACGGCGGGCTCGCGGTCGTGATCGACCGGCCGGCCTACTCGTCGTCGGAGGTCTTCACCTTCGCGCGGCGCATCACCGAGACCACAGCGGGCGCGACCGCAGAGGGCAACATCCTCTCGGGGGGCGAAGCTTTCTCCATCCGCGACGTGCCCTCCGAGGTCAACGTCTACTCCGGCACGGCCCGGGGCGCAGCGCTCTCGGCGCGGCAGCGGTACCAGGCCGTCAACCTCGCTATCGCGGACGTCGAGGTGACCCGCGGGTTCGCCCTCGACCCTGCGCCGGCGCAGCCGCGCCACGTCCGTGCACAGCGGGCTCGGTCCATCGCGGAGACCTCCCGCGAGGCCACTCGCATCGTCTCCGAGGCGATGTACGGCTTCCGCCGCTACGCATGCACGGTGCAGGGCCACGGGCAGACCATCGGCGGTCGCCCGCTGCTCTACACCGTCAACACCATGTGCCGCGTGCGCGACGACGTGTGCACCTCGGCGGCGGGCGACCCCCTCGACGAGTCGATGCTCTCGACGCGCGTCGAGTTCAAGCGCTCGCGCAAGGCCGGCACCACCACCGAAGTCACGCTCTCGCCGCGCGACGCGATCTCCCTCGTCCCGCAGGACATGTGATGGACACCCTCGAATTCTGCAAGGTCGTCCTCGTCAACGCGAGCACCACCTCCCGCGCGATCGTCGCGAACGTCGCGGGCCTCGGCGCCGAGGGTGACGACGAGGGCGCCGAGCGGTACGACGACTGCGAAGCGCCGATGCCCGCGGGGCTGTTGGCCGTCCCCGCGCTCACCGCCACCACGGAGGCCGTGGGCGTCCGCAGGGGCGACGAGATGGTGCTGTTGTGCATCATCGACAAGGGCGCCCCTGCGCAGGCCGTGGAGAGCGGCGAGACGCGCGTCTACGGCGTCGGGTCGAGCAACGCTACGGCGGTCATTCGCATCCGGGCAGACGGCGATGTCGAGATCACGCCGAAGGCTGGGCAGGCCGTCCGCATCGGCGGTGGCACGTTGTCGGCGGCGCTCAACGGCGTTGTGGTCGCCTCGGGTGTGGACAGTTTCACAGGGGCAACATACGGCGCCCTCGGCAACGCGAGCTCCGTCGTGCTCGCGAAGAAGACCTGACCAATGGCGATGAACGGCAACGTGCTCGGCGACGCGATCAAGGCAGCGATCGACGCCGTGGGCGACAAGACGGACCGGCAGGCGATCTTCCGAGCGCTCGGCGACGCCATCGTCACGCACATCACCGCGAACGCATCCGTGGCTGTGACCGTCGCCTCTGTGTCGGGCGTCACCGTCGGCGCGGGCACCTCGGGGCCCGGGTCTGGTTCGGGTACCGTCTCGTGAGCGTCTACGCCTTCGAGATCGACCGCGACGCGGCGACGAGCGAGCCGTTGCAGAGCGCCGCAACGGGCGAGTTCCGCGAGAGCGCATCGCCCATGCTCACCGTCGTGTGCACCACCCTGCGGACGCAGAAGGGCGCATGCCTCGTGGACCCCGACATGGGCGTTGACTGGCTGTCCGTCGGCAAAGACAGGATCGGCGCAGCGGCCGACGCCTCGGCGAAGATCCGCGCCGCGCTCGCTCGCTACGTCACCGCGGGGAGCATCTCGGGTGTCGAGGTCACCGTGGACACCGATGGGTCGAGTACGCGCCGGCTCCTCTACCGCGTCGCCTTCACGGACACGCGACTGCAACAGCGGCTCACCACCGCAGGGACCCTCTGATGGCCTTCACAGGACGGACGCGCGACGAGATCCGCGACGAACTGCTCTCGCAGTGGTCGGCGCTCTACACCTCCACAGGGAAGCGCCTGCTCACCTCGTCGGGGTCCTACGCCTACCTCCTCGCGAGCGCCCTCGGCGTGCAGCTCGAGGGGCTCGAAGCGCAAGCCGAACAGACCGCGCGCAACATCCTCCCGGACCAGGCCGAGACCGACGCGCTCAACCGCTTCGGTTACGTCTACGGCATCCCGCGCCTCCCGGGCGTCCGTGCCACAGCGACGGTCACCGTCACGGGCCCCGTCGCAACCAACGTGCTGATCCCCTCAGGGACGCAGATGGTCTACTCCGACGGGACCGTCTACGACGTCACGAGCACCTCCGTGCTGCTCTCGGGTGGCACCCCGACGGGCACCCTCAACGTGCGCGCGGCCGTTGTGGGCACCTCGGGGTCGCGCGCCGTCGCTGACGTGCTGACGTTCGTGTCGGCACCCTCGGGGCTGAACACCACGGGCGCCGTCGCGAGCGTCGTGGACGGCTCCGCCGAGGAGAGCGACCAGCACTACTCCGAGCGCATCGTCGAGCGCCTCCGCGAACGCCCCGCGAGCGGCAACCGCGCAGACTGGCGCGCGTGGGTCGAGGACTACACCGGCACGACGATCGAGACGGCCTACGTGTACCCGTTGCTCGCGCCCCCGGCGAGCTACCCCGGCACGGGCACCGTTGACACCCTGGGTACCGTGACCGTGGTGGGAGTGGGGCCGGCGCAGGGCGATCGACTTACCAACACCCGCGTTGTGCCCTACGACGATACGAGCCGCACTGCCGGCACGCAGCTCGTCAACGTGACGGAGTACCTTCTCGGACAGCGGACGGCGACTGGTACCGCGCTGCCCCTTGAGGACGGGGACCGACTTCCGCCCGTGACGATGAGCGTCGACGACTTCAGCATCGAGGCCATCGACGAAACGACGCCCGTGGATACGCTGGTGACGTGCGTTCTCCCGCGCACCGCTCCCTTCGAGTGGCCCGGCTCCTTCGTGATCTTCAGCAGCACAACGACCAGCATCGTCGTGACGGGCAACGCAACGGTCGCCAACCTCAAGCGCGCACTGGTCCTCATCGGAACATCCGAAACGCGCGGCGGATATAAGCAGATCGTGCTCCCCGCAGGGTCCTACAACGGCGGTACGAACCGCACGACGTTCACGCTCTCGGACGCCCTCGCGGCTGCTCCGACAGGCAACCTGTACCCTGGGACGTCGTTGTGGGACGCGATCCGAACAGCGGTGTTCGCCTACTTCGACGGGCTCGCCCCGGGTGACACCACGCCGGCCTCGAGGTGGCCCGCAGATGCCTCGTCGGTCATGTACCGCAGCGCTCTCGCGTCTGCGATCGTGCAGGCTGGCGCACTGTCGGCATCAACCTCGCTTCCGGCGTCTGATCAGACCCCGAACCAGAAACAGGTGGTCGTGCTGGGGCAGTTCCTCATCACGGCCTAACGGTCGATCGATGAGCCGTTGCGCTACGTAGCCGAGCGGGTCTTCGTCGGGAGGGCGATGTTCAGCTCGCGCGCCGCGGCCTCGACGGCCGTGCGCACCACCGGGAGCACGGCGCCCCCGCGGAGGGCCTTCTCCACCGTCCGAGGGTCAATCCCGATGTGCCCGGCGATGCGGTACGTGTCGCGCTTCGTTGTGGTCATGGAGCAACCATGCGCCGCCCTCGCTGTTGCGCGCAACAAATCATCTGGAAACCGATGGTGATTGTTCGCCGCATGGGGTCTGCGAACACAGTGTTCGCAGGAGGGGGTCTGCGAACACGAGCGAGGGCGCGCGGCGTGCTTCGCCGAAGATCGGACGAACCTACGCGCCTGCGTCCTCCCGCGCCCGGAGCGCGGCGTCGCGACATGCGGCGCCACCGGACCCGGAGGGGCAGCACTGGATGCCCTCGGCGCACGAGGTCCCCGGATCGCAGCGACGCCCGCACCCGCCGCAGTTGGAGTTCCCGATCTGTGCCTCGCAGCCGTTGGTGATGCCGTCGCAGTCGAGGTGTGATCGGTCGCAGGTGTAGGTGCACGTCGCCCGCGCACAGACAATCGTCCCACCTGGCACCGCGGGGCAGATGCCGCCAGGGCAGCACTGCACCCCGCATCCGCCGCAGTTGGCCGTGGTGTCGAGCGCCGAGCAGAACAACCCGCACCACGTCATGCCCTCGGGGCACTGCGGGGCCTGAGCGTCGGGGGTATCGCGCGGGAGTGGCGCGTCGGTCAGGGTGTCAGGTACACTCCCCTCGGCGGCATCGGTGCGCCCGCCGTCCAGGGTGACGGCATCGGGTGCCCCGTCCGGCGACGCTACGGCGTCCGCAGCGGCCTCCGGCGGTGCGTCCGCGGGGGTAGGGGCGGGCTCCAAGGGAGCGCACGCAAGGGCCAGCAGGACCAGGGCGACGAGCAACGGCATACGACCTCCGCGCCCGAGGCTAACGCCAGCGGGCGACAGAAAGCTACGCGCCACACATGCCCACGTTTCCCCACCCGCTGCCCACGACGGGCCCGGATAGCGTCACCGTAGCGCTCGCGCGTCAGGTGGGCCGGCTCCTCGGGTCCGCGTTCTCGGCGCCCGACGGGTCGCTGATGGCGGCGGACCTGCTTGCCATCGGGTACGCCCTCAAGCAGTCGCGCGAGACGAACAGCAACGTCCTGCGCAACGCCTTCGTCTCGTCGGCGAAGGAACTGCTCGGCGAGCTCGAGGCGCTCTACGGCGTCGCGTACGATCCGACGCTGACCGACGACCAGCGCCGCATGCGCCTCGTGGTCAAGGTCCGCGCGAGCGCCGCGGGGACGCCGCCGAACATCATCACGGCCCTGACGCCGTACGACCTCGGCCAGCCCGTCGAGGTCGCGGAGAACTCCTGGGCCGACGTCACCGCGGACCCGCGCCAGGTGTTCCGCTTCGCGGTGCGGGTGAAGCCCGACAACACCAGCGCGACGACGTTCGATGGCCGCTTCAGTGCGCCGAGGCTCGCGGCGATCCGCGAGACGTTGGAGCAGATGAAGCCAGCGCATACGGACTACTCGCTCACCTCGACGCCGATGACGGGCTTCCTCACCGACGACCCCTCGTCTCTCACCGACGACACCGTGCTCGCGAGTTGAACCATGGACCCTCTCATCAAGACGTGGACACCGCTGCAAGAGGTGGCGTCCGCCGACCTGAACAACATCCAGGCGAACGCCGTCGGGTTGCGCATCGCGTCGCAGAACAACGACGACTCCGCGACCGTCATCGGCGCGCAGTGGTTCGACTGGCAGGACTCCGGCAGCGTCGCTCTCGGGACGCTCGTCGCGATCGACGACATCGTGGATTGGCGCGACTGCAAGGTGCTCATCCACTGGCGCGCGAGCACGACGACGCAGAACACCCGACCGGGTGGCGCCAACGACTACCTCTACGGCGACACCGCGAGCGGCATCACGCAAGGGACCATCACCGGGTACCTCGGGCTCGGAGGTTTCGCTGCCGGCGCAGTGAACCCGCCGAGCGCAGGCAACCCGCCCGTGCCCGCGGCTGCGGCGTCCTACGCGGTCGAGCTCTTCACCGACGTGTGGCTCTACGCGCACCCGACGACAGGCGACCTGTACCTCTACAACGACACCGCGGGCGCGCTCTACGACACGTCGTTGCTCGTGATGCGTATCGGCCCGCTCGACAAGCGCTGACCTTCCCTCGCGCCAACCTCGGCGCAGCCTCACACACCACGGAGACACACCATGCTCGGAGAGCCCGGATTCCTCGCCCCCGCCGTCCAGTCGGCGAAGGTCACCACCACCGACGCGACCGCGACGCTGCTCTACAGCTTCGCGATCCCGACCAACAGCGCGGGCCGCATCCTCGTGACGATCGTCGGCCGCAAGAGCGACGGATCGGACCGCGCCGCGTACACGAAGCTCGCGAGCTTCTACCGTGCGACAGGCGACGCCGCGCAAGGCGGATCGACGGAGACGATCGGCACGGACTACGAGAGCAACAGCGCGTGGGACGTGGCCGTGGACGTGAGCTCCAGCGTGCTCCGCGTCCGCGTGACCGGCGCCGCCGCGACCACGATCGCCTGGTCCGCCAACGTCGACCTCGCGGTGGTCTGAGGGCGTCATGGCGAAGCTCCTCCCCATCACCTTGCGCGCGGCGTCGTTGACGCTCACCGGGTCGCTCGCGACCGTGGTGGGGACGGTTTCGACGGACTGCGCCAACGCGACCAGCGGCGCGTCGAAGCTCGGGTTCACCACCAGCGCGTTCGTCCGCGTCTCGTACACCCGCCACGCTTCGAGCACGACGGGTCGCCCGATCATCGCGATCGACGTGTCGATGGACGATCCGTCCACCGCCGCGGCGAGCGTCGCGAACTGGCAGCCCGTCATGCTCATCGACGGCAGCTCGTTCGCGAGCGGCGCCGTCGAGCTCTACGCCGAACAGCAGAAGCTCAACCCGACCGCGACGGGGACCACGGTGTTCGGCACGCACCTCGTCAACGTCGATGGCGCCCACTGGATTCGCGTTCGCATCGCCGACGTGGACACCACCAACCCCGGCGCTGTCACCGCCGTCACCCTCGGAGGCGAGGCGTGAGCGGCGTAGACCCGAACCGCGCCGGCGTGATCGTTGTCGGTGGCGGGGGCGGCGCCGCCCCCGGCCCCGTGCTGGTGCCTCTCGCGAGCGTCGCGTCGACGGTGCTGACCGCAGACACCGTGCTCGCACAGGTGCGCTTCGACCCCGCGGACTACGCGGCGCCGCCCTCGACGATCACGCTGGAGGCCGTGGGCTCCGTCGTGAGCGGCGTCACCGGGACGCTGGAGCTGTACGACCTGACCAGCGCGGCGAGCGCGGCCACCCTCGCGTGGACCGAGACGACCGCGACGCGCAAGACCGCGGTCGTCATCGTGCCGGGGACCGCACGCACTTACGAGCTCCGCTGGCGCAAGGCCGGGGGCGGATCGACGGACTACGCGCTGCTCGGCAGCGCCCAACTGCGATTGGGGTGGTGATCTATGGCAGGAAACATTTGGGGGCTCATTGAGTCCTACACGAACACCGCGAACGTCGCGTCGAACACCCGCAACATCGCCGCGGCGATCCTCGCGGCCTTCGAGCAAGGGTACAACGCTGGCGCGGGGCCGCTGGATCGCGTCGCGCACTACGCGGGCGCGGGGTCCAGCGGCAACGGCCGCGGGTTCGTCGGGTCGGGCAACGACGTGGGCCACAACGGGTTCTTCGTCTACAGGATCAAGCCCAGCGGCTCGCGTGTGTACTCGATCTACGTGCTCGTCCAATGGGGCACGAGCACCAACAGTTTCGGTAGCGGGTCTTCGGCGCCGGGGCTGTGGCTCAACAGCGCGAAGCAGGGCGGCGTCGGCATCCAGTACGCTGTTGCGCTCACGAGCGGCGGTGCAGATGCGAACCCCTGGGCTGGGGGAACTGCCTTCGCGGGCGCTGATGCGAAGGCCGCGACGGTGTGGGCTCCGCCGGGCGGAGGGACGCTGTACGTATTCCCCCGGTCGAATGCCACCGGCGGTTCGCACGTCACGAACAAGCAGAACTGCGCGTCGTTGGTCGACGTCGAGAACGGCGCCAGCGCGAACCCGCTCCGGGTGCAGGTCGTGGGCGACGACGACAACATCCTCATCGCAGTCGACGCGATGGACAACAACAGCTACGCGGTGACGTTGATCGGCGAAATGACACTCGCGGAAGGCGTCGCGACCCCGGTGAAGCACGCCATGGTGCAATTCGCCGAAAACAACAGCGTGGGATACGTCGATCTTGGCTCGACGGTTGGCAACAACGGCGCCGAAGGCGCGTTGGTCGGCTGGAACGGCACCACGTACCAGACCCTGATGCTGCGCATGGTCTTCGACGCGAACTACCTGTCGGCGACGTACCAGCCGAATGCGCAGCGCGTTACTCCGGGCTTCGACCGCATCACGGCGATCGCAATGATCGCGAACGAGGCACCGTACAAGGGTCTCGTCGGCAACCTCGCGGGCTTCGTTGGCGTCGTACAGAACGTCGCTGTGCACGACCGCACGTCGGACTACAAACTCGCTGTGGTCGGCGGGGGCACTACGCTCACCGATATCAAGCTGGCGCTGCCTTGGGACGGAGGCAGCACCGTCCCCAAGAGCGGCGTCACCCTCGCTGGCGTGACCTTCCGGCGGAGCCCGTAGCCATGGCCGTCGCTGTGATCCTGGGAGCACCTGCGCCCGCTGCGACCGGCCTTTTCACGCGAGGTGCAACGCCCTCGCGTGTGATTCAAGGGGCGACTCCACCACCGAGTGAGCTCTACCAGTACCGCACCAGCGCGGGCGCGCGGGCCTCGACGACGACGCCGGGCGCGATCCCCGCCGGAGCCGTGCTGGAGCGGGTGTCTTGACCATCCCCCCCGACCCCACGCGCGACGACGCGCACACGGAGACCACGATGCCCGAGTCCGACAAGACCACTCCGCCGGAGTCCCCGCCCCCCGCGCCTCGCCCCTCGGTGTCGGCGCCCCCCGTGCCCGTCGCGGTGCAGGTGCTCGACCGCGCCGTGGACCTCGCGGCGATCGCCGCGGTGTGCTGGATCTGCCTGTCTGGCAGGCTTTCCGGGGAACTCGCCGTGGTCGCCATCGGCGCGATCGCGGGCGCGCAGACCGGCCTCCGGAGCGTGCTCTCCGCGCGAGGTGGACCGTCCGTCGGCGTCGCGGGCCTCGTGCTGCTCGCGGGCCTCGGCGTGCTCTCCGCGCCTGCGACCGCCGCGGCTGCTGGTGGCGTCGCCGCAGCTGCGGGCGCTGTCGGCCAGCGGGGCTCTGCGCGCGTCGGGGTGCTGGTGACCGTCGTGCTCGTCGCTCTGCTCCCGTGCGCGATCCTGGCGTGCCCGAAGCTCCCGCCGCCCGACGGGTGCACCCCCGCGGCGTGGCGATGCGCCGGGGACCGCCCGGAGCGCTGCTCGCCGGGCCTCCGCTGGACGCCGGTCGGGGACCTGCCCTGCGGCGCCACGGGCCTCGTGTGCGTCGAGCTCGCAGACCGCGCCCGCTGCGCGGCTGGGGGTGCACGATGAAGCGCGCCTTCGTCCTGCAGGACGCCCTCGACCTCCGCGACCACCTCTGCGCCGAGGTCGGCGCCGTGCGCGTCGAGCTGCCCGACGCAGTGCGCTCGGCGGCCGGTACGCTCTTCGACGTGGGCACCGCCCTCGGGGTGGGCGGGTTGCCCGACGGCTCCACCTGGCGCGCGCGCTTCGGCTTCGCGCTCGGGCCGCTGGTGTTTCCCGCGGCGTCGATCGTGGCCAGCGTTGACCCCGCGGCGATCGTCAACCACTACGCCCACGAGTGCCACCACACCCACCAGTGGCACACGGCCTATTCCAAGACCGAGCGGCGCGACGGTCTGCCGTGGCCCTCCGAGGTGGCCATGGCCTGGCTCTACCTCGCCGAGCAGGAGGCCCGCGCGCGCCTGGAGGCCGACGCCTACGGGGTGGGAGCCTACGCCTGCGTCCGCGCCGGCGGCTCCGTCCCCCGCGATCCGCGCGCATGGGCCCCGTCGCTCGCCACGAGCTACCGCCTCGACGCGGCGCACGCGGAGATGGGCTACGACCAGCTGGCCGCGCACCTCGAGGTCGTGGCCGACGGCGGGTGTCCGAACCTCTCCACCGCGGTCGTCGTGCGCGACTGGTGCGACGCGAGGGGGCTGTGAGCTCGCCCCTCGACGGCCTGGCCTCGACGATCGCCGCGCACCTCCCGCCCGTGGCCCCCGGCCTCGTGGTGACGGTCTACGACGATCGCGGCGGGGACGCGCTGCCCATGCTCGGGCAGATCCGCCCCGACGTGGTGCTGATCCACGCGGCGCCGACGGATCGGGCCTACGCCGCCACTCTGCGCGTCGCGCTCCCGGGCGTGCGCCTGTGGTACCAGGTGCCAGCTAACTACCTCGCGGCCGGGAGCCTCTCCGCCGACCTCGCGACGGTGCGCGCCCACGTCCGCGGGGCCCTCGACCTCGGCGCCGAGGTGCTCTCCCTCAACGGCGAGGGCGCCAGCGCGGAGGGTCGCCCTGGCTGGGCCTCGCGCGATCCCGCGGTGCGCGCCACCCTCGGCGCTCGCGCGGCGGAGCTCCTCGCGGCGGCGCACGCGGAGGCCGCGGGGCGCCTGCGGCTCGCGTGGAGCTCGCACGACTGCCCCTCGTGGCACCCGCTCCCCTGGGCGCCGATCTACGGGCCCTCGTCCCCGGTGGCGGTGAGCCTCCACCAGCACTACCCCGCGCCCAAGGGCGGCGTCGCCTCCCGGGCCGCGTGCCTCTCGCGGCTCGCCACGAGCTCGGCGCAGTGGGCCCGGCTGGGGACCTCGGTGTGTCGCACGGACCTCGCCCCGCGGGGCGCCGGCGCCGTGCTCTACACCCAGGCGCACGGGCTCACCGTCGATGGGGCGTGTGCGCTCTACGACCTCGCCCCGCTCGCCGCTGCGTGGGCCGTACCGACGCGCCACGACGCCGCGGGTATCCTTGCCCTGCGCGCAGACGCCGAGCTCCGCCGCCGCGTCGGTCACGCCCCGGGCCGGATCGCTCGGTGGCAGACGCTGCGGGGCCTTGTCGCCGACGGGGTGTGCGGGCCTCGCACCCTCGCGTCCCTGGGGTTGGCGTGATCACCGCCGACCAGCTCATCTGCCACGCGCTCGGAGACTACGTGCTTCAGTCCGACTGGATGGCGACGCACAAGACCTCGCGCACCTCGGTCGCCCTGCTGCACGCGCTCTGCTACAGCCTCCCCTTCCTCGCTCTCGGGGCATCGCTCGGGGCGTGGCTGGTGATCGTGCTCACGCACGCCGCCATCGACCGCTACCGCCTCGCGCGCTACGTAGTCTGGGCGAAGGAGCACCTCGCCCCGCGCCGCCCGCCGCCGCTCGCGGAGTGCCCCACGGGGTACCCGGCCGACAAGCCCGCGTGGCTGGCGGTGTGGCTGCTGATCGCCGCGGACAACACCCTGCACGTCCTGATCAACGGGGCGGCGCTGCGGTGGCTGCCGTGACCCGCGCCCTCTGCCTCCTCCCGCTCACCGTCTACCTCGCCGCGGCCCTCGGGGCCGTCGCGGTGGCGGGGCTCGTGGTGGTCGCCGTCGAGATGCATGTAGATTCTTGACGCTGCTTCGGTCGTCGGGGTAGCGTCTGTGGAAGAGACACAGCAGGTCTCCGAGCGGCCCTCGGGCCCCGTCTTCGTTCTGTCCCCCCCCCGGGCTCTTGGTCGGGTGCTGAGGGGAGAGACAGTTAGGACAGGGCCCGAGGGCCGCG
>OFQY01000292.1_pt1 | contig 21318 bp, 29 predicted proteins | sample 1542991 | NCBI WGS metagenome assembly OFQY01 (sample SAMN07774224, study PRJEB24372) | wastewater metagenome | isolation source: Exp Tend VB 10WW | collected 2016-02 | reverse complement strand
ATATTATAGTACGTGGTTGGCTATTATTGCTCAGGGTGGTCAAATATCGCCAGATGCGTCGTCTGGATAGGTGTATCGAATCGTTCATGGTGGTCAAAAATCTACAGTAACACACTGTAATGTAGTTTTATTCTCAGTTGGCACGGAGTTTGTATGGCTAAGTTTGCTCACACTGATGAAAATATGGCTCAAGTGTGACAGTGAGGCTGCTTTCAGCGACCACCCCCTGTATAAATATCGACAATAGATGCCTTGCCCTGGTGTATAGATATCGACAGTGGCTAGATTTGCTCACATTGGACGATATGAGACATGGACAAATATCTACACCCTGCCAAGTATCTTTGATATGGAAACTATAGTTGAATAAATATCACGTTGGCATGGTTCGTGTATTCTCACTTCTCAGAATTGAGATACAGGGAAAGCTACTTGAGAAAATGGCATTGACTAGACTGCTGTTGTGTATCACTTATCACTTATGCCTAAGACACTATCCGTTAAGCAGGCGGCTCGATTACGCCAGGTTGACCCGCAGACCATTCATCGCTGGCTTAAAGCTGGCATCATTCCAGACCGCAGGCTTCCCGGCACGAAGCGGCACGCGATATTGGAGACTGACCTGTTCCCCTCACTGGCGAAAGCCGCTTAACTGTGAAATTACCAAAGATAGGATTCAGCGTTCCTATGAGCATCTTCGCTGAGCCAATGCCATCCAAAGCATTCAAGCTGCTTGTATTTTTGTATCGTATATCGCGTCAGGGAGGGGAGTGCAGGCCCGGCTATGATGCAATGCAAAGGGCAATCAGGGACGGAGAAAACGACAAGGGAAGCCGATCAACCGTGAAATCGTCGCTCGATTGGCTAGAAGACAATGGATGGTTCTTTGCTAGGCGCAAGAACAACGGAAAGATGTTTATCTATCTTAGGAAAGAGCCTTTACGATTCGTAAAGCTGGAACAATCTGAAGTTCCGGCGCTCATCAAAGTGGTGTCAAAATGACAAGCTCGGAAGTCCATTGGTTGGACTGCGGGAAGTCCATTGGTTGGACTACCGGTAGTCCATTTAACGAAACTACCGGAAGTCCATTGGTTGGACTACCAAGGGAAGTCCATTGGTTGGACTGCGTTTCTCTGTAAAACGGGATAGATAACACTACTATTGATTCCACCTTTTTAGATTCTGATATGAAAAAACCGAAAATCAGAAAATGCGTTGATGAATGGCTTGAAATAGGGACTCACAACAGGGTTACAATGTTTATCCTCTGGAATCAGAGGAAACAGATGGTAAAACTCTGCATAGACTACCCTGTAACGAAATTAACCGTCGCAGGATAAAAAAGAGCCGCTTCGCTCCAAAAAGATACAATGTCTCTAAGGCAATGGGGTGGAAACGTAGGGGTTTTGAGGCATGGGGAGCGGTAGGACAGCGGAAATGGGATAAAAACGCGGTGGCGATGGCATGTTGAGCCGGCAAATGGCATGGGAGTGTCTTCCATAGACATGGTTTTCCTGTTTTCGAGCTCAAGGGTCCGTCTGTGGTATGAACATCAACAGAGAGGACACCGCCGTGTCGTTCACTCCGTTCACTCCCTTGGCTATGGTATCCACTCCACCAGATGCACCAGGGATTGGTTATTTATTGACTGGAAATGAACAGTTTATAGAGTGAATCCATGAACCTGATTCAATCGGTATTCACTGAGAGAGGATTTTTACACACGGAGATTGGGAGGAAAGGACAATGGAGGTTGTTTGAGAGGCAAGGCATGGGCAGGTCGCATTGGGAGGTTGTGCGAATCATCACCAAGCCGAAAAGAACCGTGTTCGGCAGGGAAGTTGAGGCTACTGAGGTTTATCCACCCTCAGAAGCGTGGGGAATCAATGGTTTTACGCTAAACTGTCTGGATTCTGCGCGTTTGAAGCTGGAATCAATGGCAGAGTAGCCAACACAGGGTCAGGACACGCAGGCGGGGCATAGCGTGGTCTGGAGGTAGCGCGAAGAGCCGGATTGGAGGAATTGGGAGAGGAAACGGCTTGAACACTTCGCACAACTGGCTGGCACGGTGCGGAGAATGGGCATCGGAACAATCGGGATGGAATTGTAGCGCCGCTGGTTCACTCGGGAGTGTATTTGGTCCGCGTATTCAGCGTCAATGCCGTGGAAATGCGACAGCCGATATTCAATCTCTGCGGACACTGAGACAGGAAGGTTCGGATACCGGGGGGACATGGGTTACAGCGGCAAAAGCGTTTGCCTTAAAACTCCGCGTAAGTATTCATAAATCATACTAACTCTCTTTCTCTGGCTTTCTCGAATCGTTCCTTAATGCGGTAAATCTGAAACGCGGAGTAAGGACCATCCTTTAACTCCAGTCCCGTCAACCGCTCCACGAAGCGCACGAACTTATCGCTGGCAGGTTTGTGCGCCGGATTATAATTCCGCAAAATATCCCCGACATAGAACGAGCTTCGATTGCGTTTTCTCTCGGCTGCGTTGGCCGCGTCTTCCGCCAGCTTCGCAAGTTGCTTTTCCCTGTCTGTTTCCTTTTTGACACGGAGCTTGTCTTTTAGCTCTTCCATGTTCAGCGGTCTTCCGGCCTTGCTGATTTCCTCGCGCAGAAACTTCTTTTCCTCGCTGTCCTCGGTGATTAGCTGTGTCGCATCGGCAAACTTGTTTTGCACTTCCCCAAGTTGCAGCATCAAATCCAGAACCAGAACGGAAGGCTTGGGACTGGCAGCAATCAACGAACGGCGCTCTTCCGCATTGGAGCATGAGTCCACGTCGCAAAGCGGTCTGGTGCCTCTTCCAAGGCGTTGTTTGAGCATCGGGATACTTCGCGAAAGTCGCATGATGCCAACGCAATCAATCGGTGGACAGTCATAGCCAACAGAAAGCAGGTCCGCGTTGCTCAATACCTTTGGGCCAGGCTCTTTGAACCAATCCAGTATCGTCGCAATCTCAGACTTGCTCTCGTAACCGTCCACATGCTTCGCGTCCAATCCTTGCTCTTGAAAGTGTTTGGTTGCTTCTTTACTCGCATCGCAATTAGGCCAGAACATCAACGCTTTCCTGCCAACAACTCGCGTGGCAGCTTCCGCAAACAATCTAGGGAGATAATTGCCAGCACTGAACACGGCGCTTTCATCTTCCTCCGTGAACATCTTTTTTGTCGCCAGCTTATCATCAATGGTGATCGGCACTGGCAGTTCTTCAAACTGGAACGGCACAAGCCATCCTTCCTCAATACCTTTCTGCAATGGCATGGAATAGACAATCTCCGTCACTCCATCCCATAGTCCTTTCTTATCGTGACGTTCAATGGTTGCGCTAAGAAAAATATGATAGGCTGACTCGAAATAATCCAGCACATTGCGGAAGGTTTTCGCTGCCGCTCCGTGGGCCTCATCCGTTAGCACCAATCGAAAATGGTTCCTGTTCCATTTCAAAAGCCTGTTCTTTTGCAAAGTCTGGATACTTCCCACAACGCAATCACTCATGGGACTGGCATTGTCCATTCCACGCTCAATCACCGGGATGATTCCTTGTTCTGCGATGCTCGCGGATAACTGATTTACTAGGTTGTCACGGTTGACCAGCACTAACACTCTGCCGCCTTTCTCGCGGACCATGCGAACAATATCCGCGATGATGAAACCTTTGCCTAAGCCAGTGCTAAGCTCCACGGCAACGCCTTTCAGTCCACGCGCAAAAGCAGCTTTGACAGCCTCGCGGCATTCGGTCTGATAGTTGCGCGCCTCGCGTTTCATTTCTTAAGCCCTCTCCAAAACCGCGCAATGGCCGGACAATCAATCGCATTTGTGCTGCGCGATACCAGTCCCTCGACCTTAAGCCGCTGCACAATATCCTTGGCTTGCCATGTCCGACATTCGGGAAAGTGTATCCAATGGAACATCATAAAGTGTTCACGATTGATGCGTTGTTGCTCCCGGCTGTCTCGCGTGTAGGAGTTCATTTCCCAATTGCCTCACGTTCAAGCCGCGCAGCCCTTTTCTCCAAGTCATGCCGGATTTGTTCGGTTGCAACTGCGTGTTCTTCCAACTCCCGATATTCACGCGGAGACATTTCATCCTCATCGGCGTTTTCATACGCATCATTCGCCTTGGTTTCGTCTTCAATCGCCTTGGCTAACTCAATCCGCGCACGTTCCAATCTCGGCGGCTGGCTTTCCAGCATCTGAAATAGTTCGTTCATGACAGGCGTTTCTTTTCTTGGTTAAGTGTGAAAATCTGAGCATCAATCTCATCCAATCTATTTAGAATCGGCGCGCACTTCTCACATGGCTCACACGGCCAACGGTAAAATGTCGGCCGACTGCTTCCGAAGCTGTGCGTGTTATAAGCCCTTGTGACATTACTAAAGCTCACTTGCCCAAGACAAAACAGACAACCTCCGCACTCCCGAGCCATCGCATGGTCAGTTAATCCGCCTCCAACACGGTATTCAATCTGTGTTCCATCCCGGCGCTGATAAGTAATTTCTATCCGGCATTTGTCGGACGGTGGACTGAGTTTGCTGATTACTGGATTGTTCATTTTCTCGAATTAGCAACCTTCCTGCCTGCTTCACCTTTCCTACTAGGATTGATGTTCGGAACGTAATCGCAATCATTCCCGCATAGAATCCAGCGGGTAAATGGTTGTCGTAATACCGGCTTAGTTAGTGCCGTGCCGCACTTCTGACAAACGCTGACTAGATATGGCTTAATCATTGGTCTTGCGAAGCGTGGAATTATAATGCCGCCATCTGCCTTCCAGTTCCTCCCGATAACCTGGGCACCGTTTCAACAGCCAAATCTTGCACGCTCTATCTATATCTTCGATGCTCTCGCCATGTTTGCGGCTGGCCAGCGGGTCGCGCTTCGTGTATCGGTTCAACTGCGCCTTGTGGGAATGGAATGAACTGCTCATTTCAGTAGGTTTTCAAAATGCCATGAATCAGATGGGAAAGACCTAAGTTTCAACGAATCACTTTCGCCGTGGCAAATGATGTTTCCATCTTTGATTTTGATGAATCCGGCGCTTGTGACTTTGCCAAGCAGCTTGACCGCTTCCGCCATTGCCTTGTGCTGCACATGGTCAGGGAACGTAATCCCTGAGTCAGTTTCTCCGTTGTCTATGATGATGTATTTCATGAGGGATAGTTAAGCGGATTTCGTGCCATCAGAATTGTTTCCCGTGCATTGGTTCACGTCCGGCGTTGTAAGCCATCTTGGCGATGATAGCCGGACCAATGCGCAACTTGCGAGCCGCGCAGTAATCGGCAATCCTGATAACCGCATCGGCCATCTCGGCTTCAACCATGCTGAACGCTGGAATCTTATCGTCGGCCAAGTCTTTCCGGTCGCCTTCGCAAGCCTCTGACACTTCGCTGATGATTAACTCACGCAACTGTGAATCAATCAACTTGGTTGCCTCTTTCTCAAGTCCGAACGTCTTACAACAGGCGACAATCTCATCCCGTTTCTGCCAGAACAATTTAGCGCGTGCGTTGTTGTGTGCGACATTCGCCAACCATTCCCACGATTGCGCGAATGCGTAGGTTGTTGCTGGTGTTATTTCGTGTTTGTTCATAAAGTAGATTCTCCCCGCTTCCGCGTTGTGCGGCCGCTGCTTATCCGGTTGTTTCCTTTCGTCCTAGGTTTTATAGTAGGATTACTTGCACGGTTAAGTCTCATTTGAGACGGGAGAAAGTGGTTATCGTCCTGCGATTAAGTGGCACACGCAGCGCACGATGGAAAATGCGACCATGCCAGCACCGAGTAACAATCCCGCGCCCGCGATTGCAGACACTATGCTTGTCATGATTAAGACGATTAGCTTCATTGCATCATCCTTTCGCAGACTTGGTAAGTGAGTTGAACATCGTTAGCCAGATATTTCAGCGCATCGTGTTTATCGGTGGCAAACAGCTTCGCAAAGTCAGCGCCGTTCCCAGTCTTTTTACCGATACCCAAAGCACGCGAGAGACGGTCTAGGCTGATGCTGTCTTTGTAATTCCCGCTCTGCCAATCTTGCATCGCATCGAAAGTGTCGAATTTCCACGGCTTCCACTTGTCGTATTTATACCAAGGGACAGTGATGCCGTGAATCAAACAACGGCGACGGATGAATGGAAGGTCGAATCCCAGGATATTGAATCCAGCAATCACATACGCACTGGTATTGCGAGCGTAGCGTTGAATCAGTTCCACCATTTCAACCAATAGGTCTTTCTCGGTGGTATCGCGGTCTTGATAGTGCGGAATGAAATCACCGCCGCTTTCGATTTCTCCCCACGCGAGCAACTGACCGCGCTCCGCGTGCAAGGCTGATTCATCAAGCCAAATCTGCTTTTTCTCCGCGATGGATGCGGCGATTTTCTCAGGGTCTTTCAGCCGTGAATCCGCCTCAAACTTTGGCTCTAACTTGGCGATAAGTTCAGCTTCCGGCAATGGTCCGGTTTCAATATCGAATACGAATAGGTTCATGGTATATCGTCAGGTTCTTTCACGGAGAGCAATTCAAAGCTGCCCTCTTTACGTCCAGGCTTAACGGTCACGTCGCATTCCGCTCCTGCGTCACGCCACAGGATAGCTTCATCGGCAATCTTCTTGTCGAAGGTTCCGGCCTCAACACCGTTCGCGCCTTTGATGATATAGATTTTCCAGTCCTTACCGTTCTTCGTTCCTGACTTTTCTTCCACAGACTTAATGACGGTCTTCGTGGTGATAGCCCGGTCGTCCTTGGGTAGCTCAGTCTGTGCCGGTGGAGATTGTTTCAGTTGCGAAACGGTTTGATTGTCGAATCCACCATCAGGAACTTCCTCCGCTGGCGTTGTGGACAGTCCGGCGTCCATGAGCACAACGACGTGAGCGAACGCAGAGCGGCAGGCGCGAGATATTGCTCGGGTCTGAGCCATCGCTCGGATTGCGTAGTCCTGTCGTTTCAGAAGATGTTTCGGACCTTTTGCGGTGACGATGGTTCCGCCGAACCATGTCGGCTCATCTTCCCCGACGAAGCCCTCGCCAGTCGATAGGAGTTGCCCATCGCTCATCCGGCGGATCTCGCCTGTTGCCACGAATCCGCCGTCAACACGGCGCACGTCTTTGGCAGAAGCAACACAACCGTGTGCCGTTGCGATGCTCATCCATCCCTCTACTTTCACGTAGTTCCGTCCTTGGATGTTCGCGGATGATGCCAGCACAATGTCTTTGCAAACCGTGGCAATGTCCGTGCTCTGCCGCATTAGTTCCTGCGGCGGAATGACTGTTAGCTGTGCGCTCATTAAAATGGCGAGGTAAACGTGACTCCGGCACCAATCAACGCGGCGGTAATTTCATCGGCTTTCTTGGCATCAATGCCGTGAGCGAGAAGCACGGTCAGGATTGCCGATTGAGTTTCGGTCGTGTCGAGCGGTCGCGCAGGTTCCGGCGTTCCTAGATCCATCGTGCTTTGCGGTGTCTGCGGAGATGGCTTATCCTGCTTCTCTGAAGCCTCGCCAGCGGGCTTTTCCTCCTTGTCCGCTGTATCGCCATTCTCAGCGGTTTTCTTGTCGTCCTTGGGCTTGTCTGGAGTCTCGACCTTCAATTGCACGAAATCCGGTTGCACGGCTTTCAAATGTTGCATGGTCGCGCATTCCTTCCCGTCTCGCTTTGCTTCCGCGACGGCGGCTTTCAAGAATGCTAACCTCTTTCCATCGGCCTTCACAAGCTGCCGCGCTTTGACCACGATACCAGAACTGACTTTGCCCTCTTGAATCAGTTCCCCGATTTCCGGCGTCTCGGAGAAGATCGCGATGCAATCCGCGATATGCTGCGATGTGTATCCCGTCTCAGCGGCAATGGTCTTAATTTCCATCGGCGCGAGAATCACCGCGCCTTTCTCGGCGGTTTCGGGATTGGTTCCATCGCGCATTGCGGTGTAAATCCTTCCCTGTTCAAATGCGCTAATCGGCTTCCCGAGATTGGTCCTGAGACACGCGGTGCGAATGGATGACGGGTCATCTTTGACTTCGGCAAACCATCCCGTTTTGATGTCAGAGATTTCACAGGCTGCTGCCCGCGTGAATCCCGCGAGCAAGTGCGGTTTGCCGTCACGAATGAATATCTGTCCCGGCTGAGCCTCATCCCATCCGCCGGCGGCTTCCATCATGGGCGCGAGCGCCTTCGCGTTGGCTGAGATTTCTTTTTTGTTCCTGCCAGAAAGCTCCGGCAAAATGACAAGTGACTTGATTGGTAGGTTTGTTATTTTCATTTGGTTTGTGTGATATTGATTCCCGCTTTGATTCCCGCTTTGATTCCTCGCTCGAATGCGTAGTCCGATACCGCTTGCATCAGGCAATAAATCTCATGCGGGATTTTGTTCTCCGTGGCGAAATGCACAACGGTTGCGCCGTTTTGGATTGGCATCGCCTTTAATTTAGCCTCCCAATCGGGAGACGTGCGGAATGGGATGGTGGGATTATCGGGCATAAGGGACTCCTTCAAATTGTGGAAACAAAACGCGAGCGATGGTTTCTCCAACGTCGTCTCCGTCGTGCAATGGACCGCAATCCACATTCTTCGCTTCCAGTTCGTGGCTACATCCCAGCACTGGTCCGCAGTAGGCTTTCCAAGTTCCTTCGATTCGAGTTCTGGCCACAACGAGCACGTTGCGATGCAATGCGCGGAATTGAATTGCAGGTTTCCAGTCGCATGCTTCTCCCATGTCGGATGGGAACATAAAGTTTCCTAGTTTTCTCATGGTAGTATTCCAATCGGATGCGGCGTCCCTTCTTCACGCCGTCTCCGACTAGAGAGAGGGGTTAGTTAAACAACGCGAAAAATTCGGGCGAAACGAATACCGATTTTGGGTATCCGATCTTACCAAACCCGTTGATTGCTTTTCGCTCGCTGACAACAGCGACGTGAGGATTGTTTAGATTGATTGCGAAGCCCACGATCTCGGGATCGGACGTGAGGCATTCGCGTTCGAATCCGCGTCCCTTGACGGGAGCCTGCGGAGGATTCGGAAGCATCGCGAGACGCTGCTTGAATGTGATGAGTGAGATTTCAGTCTGAGTTTTCATTTTTAGTCGGAGTTTGTTTTGCGCATCGGGTGAATCCCTTTGCTGAAATCAGTGAATCACAACCCGCTTTCGGTGTCCACAATTATTTTCGCACTTTTTTCTGTTTCTTTTGTAAGTCGTTGAAACCACCTACGCACTGCGAATCAATCTTTTTTCCATTTGTGCGCTTTTTTCCAATGTCAGAACGGGTCTTTGCCCGTAGTTTTGTCGGGTCTAGTGACGACAAAATCTGCGCGCATCGGTCATCGGGGAAATGCTGTCCACGATACCAGCCGAGCGCCGTTCCGTATGTCACGCCGGTTTGTTCTGCGATGCGTGAAATTGCACCTCTTCGCGCTCGTTTGGTTTTCGGATTCGTGATTGCTTTTTTCCAGTTCATAATTTGTAATTGACTTATCGCTATTTTGCAATGAAGTCAACCGCAGAATGAAACGCTATTGGAGTTCACAAAAGCCGTCCGGCATGAGTGCGTCCGCAGCTAAGGAGTGGGATTCATTCGATGCGAAACTAACACCGGAAGACGTAATCGAAATGCAGTGCATTGACGCCGACTGTAACGACTGCAAACATTTTCAGCGCGGACAAATGGTTGACCGAGTGGATGGTCTTTACCAGTCGAACATGCTTTTAGGATTCAAGCTATTCAACGGAACATGCGGAAAAGACGGCAGCGCAACGCGGGCGTATCCAGGCCAATACACGGGCAAACAATGTTTCGAGCATCGCAGGAAATGAAACGCAAGAAACGAGTATCACCGACACAACTAACGCTTGCATGGTTTCGCAAACGCGGCATCGCAGCGCGGGTCACTGAGCGATGGGTCAAGACGGCAACGGGAGGATTCCGACTCGACGTTTTCGGTGGGGATTTAATGGCATTGCTAGGAATGGAGATTGTGAACGTGCAAGCTGGAACTGGCGCGCACCATCAGGAAAAGATACGCAAGGCAACCAATCATCCCGACGTGAGGCTATGGCTCGAATGTCCCTCTAGGATATTCTGGATTATCACTTGGACTCAGCGCGTTGTTTTCAAAAAGGACGGTGACAAACAGAAGCGCCCAAGATGGACGCCGCGTGTTTCTGTGCTGTCACTTCACGAAGGTAAAATCATCGCAAGCAACTTTGCGCTGAAATGAATCAAAACAAAAACACAATGCTAATCAACGAAACAAAACCCAAGCGAGCCGATTCAGTTCACCTAGAACTTCCCGGTTCAAAACCCAAAGACGGAATCCCGCAAATAGTCTGCAATCCCGCCTTCCTAAAGAACGAAATCAGTCACTCCCAAATCCTATCCAGAGTCACCTGCCAGAAATGCCTCAAGAAATACAGATATATCCAAATGGATAGGCAAAGTTCAGTGCTGAAAAACTAGACCGGGAGACAATCCGCCGTGAAAATCCCGCTCTGTTTTGTGGACAGGTGGGATTTCTTCCATGCAAAGACCAGTGAAAAACTGAGCCGGTGTGACTTCTTGCGTGTAGGCTTTGCCGTCTGTCAGTTGGTGTGAACACTTAATCGCGTAGCAGGGAGCCTCGGTGTGATGGTTGCGGACAACGCGCATGACTGCGTTGCACAAGTGACGGGAACTCTAGCGGGTTGCGTCCCGCGTCCTAACCGGCATCTTTCGTTAATCACTTCGCTTGCGCTGGCCTTGTTCAGTCGCACGTTTTCTCACTTGTCGCCCCAAGAACTAATCTGCGGGCTTTCCTGAGCATCCTAACTATGGAGCACTAGGGTTTGCATTCGCCGCTAAATCCAGAATGCGAGAGGATGGTCAACCGTTGACGATGAACCTCGCGGCGTTCCATTGCGGCAAAACAAAGCCGCGCAGTTGCAAAACCAATCGAGAAGCCAACATGAAAAAGCTTCCGGCTCGACTGGCACCCTTTCGGGAGGCTGCGCGGCTTTGATATGAAGGTAGCGATTTCATGCTTGGCGTCAACTCAGATTTGCGTCTGCTTTGAACACGCGAAAGATGCCATATTTACGAGCGCAGTCAAATACTTTATGCGCGCGTATTTATTTTGTAAATAAATTACCGTCTCACCGGAATATCCAAGCGATGAACTGCCACGAAGCGAACAGGAACACCGCGAGCGACCATGCGAAGGAAATCAGGAGCACGGCTAGGACCGACTTAGGGACGGGAGGCGTATCGTTAGGGGATTGTGGATTCATGGCTTTTTGATTGCGTGTAAAACGGCGAGAATGATTTTCAAATTCGCTTCCCATTTCCGCGTTCGGTCAGTCTCGAATTTCATGTTAGCAATTCCCAAAGGTCTTGGTTCCTTTTCAGCCATCCGGCGAGAAACTTTGCCCGTTCTGGATTCTGTGCTAATCGCTTGAACCGCTCGTTTCGTTGACGGCAAAACTCCGAGAGCATCGCGCCTTCGTCCGCGTTCGCAAAAGCAGCCAGCGACTTCTCGCCCAGCCATCCGTCCTCGTCTAGTTGTTCCTTGTCTGGATTGGTGACATTGAAGGCACGTTGTAGCCACAAATTAACAGGTCCACCGTTGACCCATACATCGAACGCCGCGATTGCCAGTTTGTCGGGGAGCGCGTCGAGATTGTGTTTCCGCCATTCGTCGTGATAGATTTCAACCGCAGCGTCCTTCGTGAGTCCGGCAATGTTGACGTGAGGGTGCGAGGATTGGTCTATCCCGAATTTAGTTAGCCCTCCGCTGTCACCAGGAACATTCTCCGTAATCGCGAAGTCGTAATCCCCGTAGTGTCCTTTCCGAAACTCTGTCTCATGGGGAAGGATAAACTCAATCGCTTTCTGGAATGCTTCGTCGCTCATGGTTCGTTCTTGGCTGGGTTGTAAATCAAATCGCCACTGCGGATCAGCCAGTTGGAATCAATATACCATTGTAGATCCCGCTTCGGTTCGGTCCAGTTTTCTGGATATGATTGGGTTGCCACTTCCCATTCTGCTTCGCCTTGTATCAAATGTATAATTTCCGCGAGTTGAACGATGCTTGATACGGTCATGGTTCGTTCTTGGTTGATGCTCCAACTTGATGCTTGGGAAGGTCTAAGTTGCTTGGGCTTCCGCCAACGTAGCTCGCGAGGTTAGGCGATGCTTTCGAGAAGCCTAGATAGCCAAGGGCAATCGAGCCGAGCACACCAATGCTCGTTTGATAGATTGTAACGTAGGCGTGAATCTGGTCCGGCGAAGTGAACGCGAAAAGCTCCGTTGTCGCCTGCCAGTATATGCCGTGCATGATGCCAAAAAAGGTCAACGTGACGATGAACTTTCGCGACAGGTAAATCGCGCAAAGCGTTTGGATGAAATGGAGAAACTTTTTCACGCGAACAACGCCAGCAAAGGTTTCCGAAATATCCACGCAAGCAAGCCGAGGTCAATCACGCCAAGTGCGATGCACCATTTCACAAAGAACAATTTCGCGACAGTTTCGCGCTTGGTTTCCGCCTCTGCTTTCGTGAGTGCGACGGCTAGGTTGTCAATCGTGGTCTGGAGCTTCGGCAGTTCCGACTTGGCTTCCTGTGTCGCGTCTTTTGCGGCCTTCAGGTCAACCCGCAATTCCGCGTCTGCCATCTTGATTGTCGCGTTCTCCTTTTCCACCGTGGCGAGCTTGTCTTGCAATTCATGGTTAAGCCTTTGCATATGCTCAACGGTCTTGATGATGTCGTCTTGCGTGACTTTGGACAGGTCCGGCAGTGTGAGGCAGAGAATTGCGAGAAGGGTTTTCATTTCCTTGGATGCTCATTCATCCATTGCAGAATCAAAGCAGCTTTCCCGTCCTGCCGATTCACGATAATCCCGGCGTCATGCGTGGCGTGCGCGATGTTATCCGAGGCACGGTCTATCTTCACGGTCTGCTTGCCTGCCGCTGCGTTGGCGACGGCAATCCGTTCGATGGCGCGGGATACTGCAACTGTCTCGCTGCCATGACGTGTAGTGCATCCGGCGAGCAATAGGCAGAGAAGCAAGGGTTTCATTTCCGGCTGATAATCGCCTGTGCCTTCGCGTGCAACTCCCGAATGATTGTTTCCAGTTCGTTGATGCGCGCCAGTGCGTTGTTCAAATCGCGCAGGAGATCCAGATTCACTTCACGCAACCGCTCGATTGTTTCAATCGCGGTCATGTGTGCGGGGGGAGTGGGATGACCTTACCAAACACTCGAAGCGGCTTGTTGTTCGCGTCACAGATGAGTGTTGCCGTTGCCTCAACGGTTGCCGGCTGTCCATTCACCAAAATCCGATACCGCTTTTGATAGTCCGTATAGTGGTTGATAGTCCGCTGCCAATGGTTCTCGACGGCTTCGCGGTCGTCATAGTGGACGGCTTTCAGCCATCCGTTTCCAAGCATCGCGTGTTTCTCCATGCCGAAAAGATGAGCGAGAGCATCATTAACCCATACGCATTCCCCTCCAGGCATCGTGCTTTCCCACATGGCAGTCTGCGAGTTCTCGAAGGTCATCATGCTTCGGGAATTTGTAACGACCTGCTTGCGGTGCAATTCATCAATCCCGCTCTGCAATCGCGATAGCTCTCCCGTGGTGGACTCGCGGAATTTTTCGAGCGTCTTAGTCAGTTCCTCAACCGCCGCAACTAACCGGCTAGGCCAAGTGAACAGATGGAAGGTCGCCTTGCAAAAACCCTTGATGATCCCCCATATCTTTTTGCTCTGGCTGATGACGACAAGGGTTAGCCCGACAACCCCTGCCCACCATTCGCCAAATGTTTTCCAAACGGAATGCTCGTCTGACATAAGTGTTGTGGTCATAGGCATTGGGCGATGCCTTGGGTTGAATTTACAGTTAAGGTTCAATCGCCATCCAATGCACGGTTGATGTTTCTGTGGCTTGTAGGCTGGTGATTACAAATGAAGTGGATGCGGTGCGCGTGCTCGCATAATAAGGACCACCACAAACGGCAACCGTGCCAAGGGCAAACGTGGTGAAGAAGTATCGTGTGTTCGCCGTGCATCCCGTGTCCGTGACGGTGACAGCGCCCGCCACCATTGCGCCGCTGACGCCGTGCCGGACGTTTTTGATCGCCGTGCCGGTTCCGAGCGTCGTGTTGCCGGTGACGGCAAGCGTTCCGGTCATTGTCACGCTGCCTCCGGTCGCAACTCCCAGGGCGGTAGTCGGGTCGGATGTGCCAAATGATATTGCCGTGCCGCTGGCTCCCATCGCTGCATACGACGAGGTAACGCCGAAGAACGACATTGAGCCATTTAGCTGCGCGTTCATGCGATACGTCGAATAGTTTCCTGTCCCATTGGGGTTCAGGATCATCATTGCCGTGGTCGCATTGTAACACAGGCTAACCGTCTGGAATCCAGACGACCCAAGGCTGACGGCTGTGTGCCCTGAAGACGCTGCTGCGAATGTGCCGCAGTAGGTATTACCGCCCACGGTTAAGTGTCCGCTGCTGCTTAAGGCAAGTCTGTCCGTGTATCCACCCCCGTTGATGTCAGACTGCCATACGAGCGTTCCGGTCGGAGCTGTGGCCCCCTGCACCGGCAACACATATTGCTTGAAGCTTACACTCTGGCTTGCCGCTGTCGCCGTGGTCTTCCATCCCTGCCCGGTCTGGATGAGTGCCCCGGACGCGCTTTGCGTTCCGGCGATAGCCGCCGTGGGGTTGATGATGGTGACAAGGGTTGTCGGAGTCGCGCTGTTCGACCCTCCACTAACCGTCACGCTGCCGAGAGTTGCCGATGCCGAGTTGATGCTGGTCGCCGTCGCCGATCCAAGATCAGGAGTCACCAAAGTTGGCGATGTCGCCCGAACCGGCGCACCTGTTCCTGTGGCTGTTGTCCATGCTGGCAATGCACTCGCGCCTCCGCCAACGAGAATATCAGTCGTTGCGCCTGCTGGCAGCGTTTGCTGAACGCCGGTTGCCGTGGTCCCTGCCGCCAACAGCCCGTAAGCCGTGGTCGAGGTTGCGCGCCCGGTGCCGCCGCTGGTCACGGCAAGCGTGGCGCTGAGTCCTGCCGCCGTGGTTGCCGTCACGGCATTGCCCGTGAATGTCGCCGCGTCCACGATGCCATTGACCGTGCTGCCATCGGTGGAGACTCGCAAGGTGCCGCTCGCGGGTGGAGTCAGATAGGTGGTGTGCCCGCTGCCGCCGTTGCTGGAATGCCCGTCGCCAATAATGATGCCAAGACCTTTCCGTGTGCAAAGGCGCGTGTAGCCGCTCGACCATCCCGACGAAATATCGAAGTCCTCCGAGCTTCCACCGATGAGACTTATCCACGGGAAATAATTGCCACTCGGTGAAAGATTGGCGTTGGCGGTAGTGAGATCAAAACCCTTGGTTGCATCGCCCAAAACACGAAACTTAGTGGATGCAATAATCGTCGGGGCTTGATTCAAAACAACCGTTGATCCGTCGCCCGTGGTTGCTGCCGATCCGAGCACGCCTGCGTTGTTAAACAGAATGTAGCCGTTTGTTGCTCCCGAGATGGTCGTTGTCCCGACTGTCAGCGCCGATGAAGACGATGAACCGCCGCCGCTGTCCCGCGTGAGCGTCGCAATCGAAGCCATGCGGAAAATCGTTCCCTGGTGGTGCGTGCCATCGCTGGAAATGGAAACCCAACTGCCCCAAGTCGCCATGTCATCGGATGACTCGATATAGGCCATGCCGTTGTCATCACAGGCGTAGATGCGCCACATGGTTCCGCCGAGATAGCTCAGCGTGTAGCCTTCCCGTGTGGAAGCGCCAAGCCATGAGCCGGACTTGTAAGCCGCCGTCCATCCGCTCAGAAGCGAAGTGGAGCGGTCTAGCCGGGCACGGTTGTCATACTCCGAGTAGCCGATGCACCAGTAATAGCCAGCGGCTTTCAGAAAGAATTGGTCGTGAACGTAGGAGATTCCACCACTGCCGGGATTGCAAAGCTGCGTCCAGCTTGGCGTGTAATTCGCGATGTCAAGCAACTGTGCATCGGTGATGGTCGCAAGGAAAACGTAGGTCTGACCATTGGCAAACAGGGCTGACACCGTGAGATACAATGTTGAGTCATCATCCTCGAACCATTCCGGTGCCCAGACGTGAGCAATGCCCATGTCAATCGTCCAACTGGTAAACGTCCCGCTGCCCACCGTCACGTCCACCGAAACGACAAGCGTGGTGCCGCTGTATGACGTGACAGTGCCATACATGTAATTCGTCGTGCTCAACGTCGCGACCAACTTAATGCGCTGCGTGGCCACCCAAGTCAGACTTGATTGCGTCGTAAACGTCTTCGTTCCGGTGCTGACGGCGTTGGAAGTAACCGAAGTGCATGGATACCCGCTCACAGTCGGGATTGGTGCGCCCGTCAAATAGATGTAGCTCTCGAATGTCCAAAGCGATTGCGGATTCGTGGACGATGCGAGCCCGAATCTTGGCAACACGCCGCTGGCTAGGTCTGTGGTGTGAAGCATCCACCATTTGCCTGCCCGCGCTCTCCAGCTTGGGTCTGAAAACAATGGCGAAGGGAAAGCGTATGTTGGGTCTGCCAGTGCCGTAAAAGTGCGACCGTCGTAAGAGCGCCAGAGATGCAAAAGGAACGCGCCAAAGCTGCCGGTGCCGTTGCGGGCGTGCGGGTAATACCATGCCTCTTGCGCCGATGCCAAAGGCAATCCGATGTTATCGCGAGCCGACAACTGTTGCGTTCCGGTAAGCGATTGAGCGCGGTCATACAATACCGCCCGCGCCGCAATGTAAGCATCCAATCCAATGCTAGGCGTTGGCACCGCTGTTGTCGGGTCAACCACGCTGCGATGAATGATGCACGTATCCTGATACAGAACCAGCGTTGAAGCGCCGCGTGTGCGCGTGACGCCGAGTTCCAAATTAAGTTGATTCGCCGTCGTCGCGGCAAACAGCGCAACCATTCCAGCTGTGTTAATGTCAATCGTGCCAACAACGCCAACTGGCGCGAGCAACGAAAGATTCGCTACGGCCAAAGTTGGCGATGTTCCCGAAAGCGTTCCGTTAAATTCGATGTAAATATCCGCGCCAACTAACCAGACACTTACGTTGTTGCTGTTGAGCGATGGATGATTTGAAAGCGCCGTGACAATTTGATTGACGCTCGCCAGTGGGGAAATGCTTCCGCATGGATAGGTTGTCGAATTGACCGTTGCGGACAGCGAATACAAACCGCCGTAGGTTCCATCCGTGAACGCAATCTTGTATATCTCATTCGCTGTAGAACTGGCCGCCTGATAAACGGATGCCGTTACTTCCGCTGCTGGAAGTGTGGACGTGTCAATGGTCGCGAGACAAACCGGAACAGCCGTCCCGTTACCAATACCCAAGTAGATTGTATCCTCAACCGTCCAAGTATCATCATATAGCCGTGTTCCGCTGTTCGATTTTGTGACGGTGCGAATGGTTACGTCAACCGATTCATCCCCCTTGGCAAACTCGCGAAGAGCCGCAATTCCGCCTTTCAAGAAGTCCGCAACCAATCCCGTGCGCGTCGGGGAATCTTCGTCAATGAGGAGAGTCAGCATCGGTGTATTTGCAGTTACGTTATTTTTAAGAAGTCGTCAATGTCGCGGTTCGCGTCGCCGTCCACGCGGTGATATTGTAAGTTGCGCCACTGCCGGGGTTGACGGGATTCCATGTATCTGTGCCGCCTGTGTCCACGTTCCCGCTTGTTTTCCAATTCAGTAAATCAATCGTGACGCCCGCTCCGTTGAGAAATCCTCCCGCAATTCCCGTTCCGAAATCAGTCCCGACAAACGGATAGCTGCCAAAGTCGGGCAAATCGAATCCGTATGTCCAAAGTAGATTTGTTCCGGCCAGCGTGGCGTCGAGTTGCAAATTGAAATCAACGGTTGATCCGCCGCTAGTGTTTGGCGGTGCGCCGCCTCCGGTATAGGTCAACGTCCACGAACCTGTGATCGTTGGACTGGTGATTTCCGCGAGACTGTTCCCGATGAGCGTTGCCACTAATGAACGAAAGAACGGCGGCACGGTTGCGCCGTCGCCAACGGGAGTGATGCCCGTGTAAAGCGCGAAGGTATCGGACGACACTCCCGTATCAATCATCGCCGGAAGAAATGCGGAACGGGTAAACGTGAACGTGTGACTGAAACTGCAAACATTCGTCCAATGCGTGACATAAGAACCTGCGGACGGCGCATCGTTCGCGGCAAGGTTGATACTGAGCGAAATAACAAGCTGCGCGGTTGTCCAAGGAACAGCGTCGGCATCCCAGCAGTATATTCCTTGTCCGTTCATATCACTCCATTGGCATCAACGTAGGTTGTCGCGTTGCCGGTTCGTGCAACCCATTGGTCCCCGCTGACAATCTGCCCCGCTGCCGATGTTGTCACCGTGAATCCAGTCGCGATGGCAACGACTTGAACAATAGCCAACGGAATATAAATAATGTATGGCGCAGAAGTCGTTGGCGCAGGCACTGTGCTACCAGAACCAATCGAACAAGCCGACGCGGACCATATTCCAGTCGTGGAATTGTAGCCAACCGTGACGGTGCAAATGATATACTTTGTTGCTGCCGCACTGGTCAACGTGAGCGTATAGGCCGGACTGTCACTCGGGTCAGTCATTCCAGCATCCGCTTTAATTCCAGCAACGAATCCAAGATAAACGCGCACCTTGGGCGTCGTCACTCCTCCCGATGTAGTGCTCGCATTGACAACAGATAACCGATGCGTGGCATCTGCCGCGCTGCCAAACTTTACCTTAGACAAGTCATTGATGATTCCATCCCTTCCAATAATGGTCTTAGCGGTTCCATTGGCAGACGAGGGCATCACCCATTTGACGTGATGCAATAGGTTCAAGTGGTCAGTGACGTTTATCCACCATTTCCGATTCAACACGTCGGTAAACGCATTGATGATTTGTGGCGAGTCAACTTCGTCCATGTCAGTGAGTCACGGGCAACGCGCCGTTCACATAAACCGTCATGCGTTCCACGAATGCGCCCTTGTAAATCTTGATGACACTATCTTTTGCCACCCAAGGCACAGTGTAAGTGGGCGGGAATCCTCCGTCATCGGGAGTCACGGAGTAAAACGGATAATAGACGTAGGTGTAAAACAACGCGGACACACGCGGAGCCGCAATGACAGCGGGATAACTCGAAATGAAGTATTCATACTTCCGGTAGCCTGGAAGCGTCATCGGAAACTCTGCGACTTCCGGTTGCGGCGGCGGTGAGGTCCACGAATAACTCGCCGCGTTCGCTGGAATCATAAACGCATAGTTCACCTCGCATCCCTCGTATCGTGTAAAAGGGACTCCGGCATAGATGCGCTTGAACCTTAGTAACGCTGTTCCGCCAATCTCAGTTGGCTCATCTTCATGGACAAGATAGCCAATGCCTTTGACCGTGTTAATGCTCTGCATCAATTCCACGTTCGGAACAAATCCCGGCCAAGCTATCTTGTTGTTTTGAAATGGCAAAAAGCTACTTGCAAGCTGCGTGTAATTCGCGTGCCACTCCCAAGACTGCGTGTCGCCAACGTCTTGAAACGGATGCACGAACCATCCCGGTCCGTCTTGTGTCGCAACGGTCAGGTCGCCGTCAAATATTCGATTTGGAACACTCATTCGCCTTTGATTTGATTCACGATAATCGTGTTAGCCGTGATATCGTTAAGCTGCTTTTTCGCATCGTTCACATTCGGCAAAGCGTGACGTGCCGCATATTCTGCGCGAGCTTTCGCCGCTGCTTTGGAAACATGGTTTCGACCATCCGCCGCAACGCTGTTCGGATTATTCTTTTCCATCGCGTTGATATGTCGAATCGCAAGGTCTTGCGCTTCTTGTTCCTTGCGTTCATCGCGTCTTTGCTGCGGTGTCATCCGATAAGCCGCCGCCTTTATTTCCAATTCATTCAATCGCTGTTGTTGCCTTAGCTGTTCCGCTACATCGTCACGTCCCTCTCGTTTCGCCTGTCGAATCTGTGCATCAATGGTGAGTTGATTCTTTTTCAGAGCAGCCAGTTGCGCGTTTCCAGCAAGCTCAGCGTCTTTTATTTCTGTGTTCGCTTCCGCTGTTTTCTGTTTTTCGTGCAATTCAAATTCCAGAGCTTCCTTGTTCAAATCGTGTTGATGCTTCTGCTCTTGAAGTTGTTTGGAAATCAGCGAGTTGATTCCATAAGCCTTGTTTGCCGCTTGAATCTGCTGGTCTAGCAAATCCGTTTCGGCGCGCTCTTTTTCAACCCTGTCCTCGATTGAGATTCCTTGTTTTAACAGCAAGTCGAGTCGTTCGCTTTCTGCTTTGGCGAGGTCAACCACTTGCTCTTGTTCTTTTTTCTTCGCTGCAATCGGAGCTTCCGCCGCTTTCTTTTCAGCAAGCGCACGCTGTGTTCCAAGTAAGTCACCGGACAACGCCTGCTTGCCCGCTCCAATCAATCCGCCTGTCACATTGACCGCGCCTTCCATAAGTCGCGTTCCAATGTTTCCAATACCCCTGCCGAAACCTTTGATGTTTGCAGCGGCTTCACTGTTTCCGCCTCCTGCCGCGCCAGCCCGACCGCGCAAGTTCGGTTGCGCAATGGCATCTTGAATTGCCCGTGCATTGCTGCCGAATACCTTTGCCAGTTGCGAAGTGGTGACGCCCGCTTTTTGCGCGTGTTCAGCAATCGTGATAAATGCTTCGTCCGCTTTTCCGCCGACAACGCCAAGTTCTTTCAACGCCTCCGATGCTTCCACGCTGCCCGCTTTTGCCGCGTCGAGTTTTTCCGTCAACGCACTGATTCCCGCTGTAAATTCATCCTTGGAAAGTTGCCCGCTCGTTGCCAGTTGCAACGAAGTCAGACTTTCAACCGTGGTATCTGCTGCTCTTGCCGCATCGTTCAACGTGACGGCGGTATTATTAACCGCCTTTGCAAAGTCGATTGCTTTCTTTGCGCCGAATCCAATGCCCAAAACGCCCAATGCCTTAGCCAAAAAGCCCGTGCTTTTAGCCGCTGATTCAGTCGTCTTCTCAATGCCTTGTAATGAAGCGTCGGCTTGTTTGACCGATGCGGAAATCTTCGCCATCTCCGCAGACATAGAAGCAATATCCTTTTTCCATTGCTCCATGCTAATGCCCGCGCTGGCCGTGAAATCGTTCTTTGGCATATCAGAAATCCTTTCGCATCAAACAGAACCAAGGTTGCACCGCTTTTTCTTCTGCGGACATTTCCGGCTGAACCTTTCGCATCGGGTCTTCATAGAGACGATAACCTTTCTCACGCATGGAATCAATCACGTCGCCTAGTTCCTCGTAAGTCGGTGCTTCAATTCGCTCCAAAGT
>OFQY01000290.1_pt1 | contig 21364 bp, 19 predicted proteins | sample 1542991 | NCBI WGS metagenome assembly OFQY01 (sample SAMN07774224, study PRJEB24372) | wastewater metagenome | isolation source: Exp Tend VB 10WW | collected 2016-02 | reverse complement strand
CCCGTTCTCGGCGACGGCGACGGCGGTGTAACCCGTCGTTCCCTCGTACGGAGGATCACAGTACACCACCTCGGCGTCGATCTCGAAGGCGAGCGCGTCGGCGTTCGCGTGGTCGATGTTCGGCCGCGTTTCCTTGAGCACGGCCCGCCGAGCGTTCAGGCAGTAGTTTCGCGCGGTCGTGTTGCCCGCCTCGGTTCGCGCGTACCCACCCCACCACTTCCCGCCGAACGAACAACCGAAGCCCACGAAGGCCGCGAGGGCGGTTGTTTGGTCGCCGCGGCGAACCTCCTGATACTCCGCCTCGCTCACGCGCTCCGGGGGCACCCATCCACCCTGTACTGCACGCATGAGGGCCACGAGGCCGGGGTGCGCCTCCACGGCGATGACCTTGTCGGACACGTCCGCGAGGCGGTGGGTCACGCCACCCGCGCCGCTGCACAGGTCGACGGCGAGCGAGAGGCGCTTGACGCCCAAATCCGCGAGAATGGCCCGCACGATGCGGCCGCCGAGTCTTGATTTGCCACCGAGGTACTGCATCGCCCGATCGTGCCGGGTGCCGTAGGAGAGGTCTAATCGAGGCCGCGGGGTGGTCCCTAGCCTCCGGGCGTGCCCGACCCGCAACTCCTCCAAGACATCGTCGACGTACAGGTGACAGTGGCCGAGGCCCGGACGGCCGGCGCGTCTTTCTCGATCATGATGGTCGCGTCGGAGTTCGCCGTGCCCGCGCAGTGGACGCTGGACGGGTTCAATCGGCACCGCCTCTACATCGGCGACCTCGATTCGATCGACGATGACCTCGCGGACCACGGCTTCGCGGAGTCGGGCGTCGTCCGCCGGCAGGTCCGCGCCGCGATGCGTCAGACCCCGACCCCCGACCGGATCGTCGTGGGTCGGCGCGACGCGACCGACGCCTCGTGGACCGTGGCACTCGATGCGATCCGCACCTCCTCGTCGGACTGGTACGCCTTCGCCATCGAGGACCGCGACGAGACCTCCATCGTCGCCGTGTCGACGTGGGCCGAGACCAAGTTCGTGCGGTTCTTTTGCCAGAACAGCGACACGGACGTGCTCACCGCCACGGCGGGCAACGTGCTGCTCGGCCTGCAGGATCTCGCCCGCCGCCGCACCTGCTACGTGTGGCACGACGCCGATGTGGCCTCGGACCTCGGGCCCGCCGTCATTCGCACCGCGGCTGCCGGGCCGTGGGATGTCAGCGCAGTCCTCGCTGGGTACCTGAACCCCGAGATCGACGGCGTCGAGACCGGCGTGCAACTCGACGGCGCCCCGGGCTCCGCGCTGGGCAAGGCCGGGCCGTACAACCTGACGAACGGCTGGCACCTCAACCTCTCGATCGGCGGCGTGGTGCAGACCCCCGTCACCTTCGCTACCGCGCAGTTCGTCGACATCGCCGCAGCCACCGCCACCGAGATCGGGGCCGTCATCGTTGCCGCCCTCGGGGCGTCCAATATCAAGGCAGGCGATGCCGCCGTGCTGGGACTCGGGACCGCGGGCAAACTGGCGATCTCGACCGTCAAGGCCGGCACCGGCCAGAACTTCGCCATCCTCGTCGCGTCCACCGCGGGCCTCATCACGGAACTCGCCGGGACGATGACCGTGGCGACCAAGACCGGGACGGGCGACATGGCTGACGCCACCGCCATGACCCCGGCCGAGGTGGCGACGTGGCTGTCCGGCATCGTCGGCGGCACGGCCTCGGCGGTCACGTCCGGCACCTACGACGACTACGTCGAGATCGAGACCGACACCACCGGCGAGTTTGCCACGGCCCGGGTCCGGGGCGCCCTCGTCAACGACGTGCTCGGCTTCCCCCGCGAACTCACCCGCGGCGTCGGGACCGACGAGGATTACCTCGACGTGCAGTGGGCTGCCGGGCGGGTGGGCGGCGTCAAGCTGGACTCACCGCGTCCGCAGGGCCTCATCACCCTGGACAACTTCCGCCCCTTCGATGATGGACGGATCGGCGCCGACGTGCTCACCCTTGGTCAGCGGGCCAACATCCGCGCGCAGGGGGGCAACACCTTCGAGCTCCGCACCGCCTCGCGGCAGCCCGGCGAGTTCCACTTCGGCAAGTCGCCCTCGGGCCACTTCCACGACACGCTGATCGGCGCCGACTGGCTGACCCTCCGCCTGCTCGAAGCGATCAAGGGCGGCCTCGATGATGTCGCCGACGACGCACAGCAGATCGATTTCTCGAACGCGGGTGCTCGCACCTTCCTGCTCGAGCGGATCGGCGGCGTGTTCGACCGCGCGGTGGCCAACGGGATCCTTGCCGACGCCGACATGACCCCGCCGAACCCGGCGGTGGGCAAGCGCACCGGCCTGACCCTCCCGACGCTCGAGGAACTGCCCGTCGACGGTCCGACCCTCGATCGCTTCTGGTCGGGGATTTCCTTCGTGCAGCAGGGCGGACGGGCCCTCCACGGCGCCGTCATCCGCGGCTCGGTGCTCCCGTAATCCCTCGCCCGCTCCCCCTCCCTAGCCTCGCCCCGGAGCCTCCATGCACGACCCCGCCTCCGTCCAATGCCAGATCGGCCCCGCCCTCACCGTCTCCGGTTTCGCCGACGGTGAGTTCCTGTCCTACGGCTTCGACGTGGCGAACGAGGTCGAGGCGGTGCCGGGGATCAACATCACCGGCCACGTCAAGACCGCGAATCGGGCCGGCTTCATTCAGATCGTGCTGCACTGGAAGTCGCAATCGCTCGCCAAGTTGCAGGCGATGCGCTCGGCCTCCAACGTCGCGGGGGCCAACGTGAAGTTCAAGGTGGTCGTGGCGGACCTGTCCGGCCTCTCGATCGTCACGCTCAAGGACGCCCGGTTCCAGTCCCGGCCCGGCGGCTCCTACTCCACAACCGGCCCCTCCTCGCGTACGTTCCGCTTCCACGGGACCGAACTTACCCCGGTCGAACTCGGCTACCCCGAGGTCTGATCGTGGCGCCGCCCGTCACCGCTCGCCGCTCGATCGTTCAGGACCTCATCGCCTTCGATGACGAGGAGGTGGCCGCCGGTGCGGAGTCGTCGCTGGTCGCCGGCTTGTCCGGCGTGCACCCCCGACCCGCACCGGCGGCCCATCCGCCCGCGGCGGCGACCGTCAAGGGCGTCGGCAGCGGCCTCGCGGTCGGCGGCATCGGGGCGGCGATCCTCGCGCTGGACAAGGTCTTGCGCGACCACGGCGAGACCCTTGAGTCGCTCACGACCGCGGGCCCCCTCGCCGGGGCCCTCCTGCAGAACTGGCCGATCGTGCTGGGGCTGTTCCTGATCTCACGGTGGGCGCAGGTGCGGTGGACGGAATGGAGCGCCAAGCAAAAGGCCCGCGACCTGTCCGCCTCGCGGGACCGGCGGGCGACGTTCAAGATGCTGCGCCACGTCGCGTCGGCGACCGATCAGGTGGTCTCGGCGACGGAGCACGTCACGGAGCAGATCGGGGCCCTGCGCTCCGACCTGGCCGCGGTGTCGGCCCTCGCTGCGGCGACCGACGCCCGCACCCGTGAGGACGCCGCCCAACTCCGGCGGCACGTCGACGAGGTGGCGGGCGAGTTGCGCGGGCGCCTCGGCCGTCTCGAGCCGCGCAACTAGGCCCGGGCGAGGACGCGGCGCCAGTAACGCCACGGACGCCCAGACCAAGCCCACGTCGGGGCGAACTCCTCGAAACCACTCCGCGCGAGATTGCGTGCGCTGCCGGCGTTGGCGGGGTTCGTGTCGGTCACGATCACGACTGCCCCCCGACGACGGGCCCACCGCTCGCGCACGCGGATCGCGCTGCGCTGGAGCCCCTGCCCCCGCCGGTCGGGAAGGACCCCCGCCCGGGAGAGGTAGCAGACGGGCCCAGTGAGCCCGTGGCGCCGTGTGAACTCCGGCCGGGCCATCACCGCCGAGCAGAACGCCCAGACCTCGCCACCGGGCCCCAGCGCAAGCCAGCGGGCATCCCTTGCCGGCGGCCCGGGGAGACCCGGAAAACAGACTTCATGGGCGGCGGTCCAGCGGGGGTCCTCGGGATCGCAGATCAGCCAGCGCATGTCTCGAGGGTACCGACCACCGAGATCCCGGTCCAATCGGGGCAAACCGCGCTCCCTAGCCTCGCCCCCGTGGCCGTCACCCGTCCGAGCAGGTACCCGATCGTCGCTCAAACCCCGGGCGGGAACTACGCCGAACCCGGATCCGGCGTGCAACTCGGCGGGTGGCAGACCGGCGCGATTTTCCCCTCGGCTGACGCGAACTGGCTCATGCGCCAGATCACGGACTGGGGCCGGTCGCTGGACGCTTCCCGCCTCGCTGCGACCGACCTCCTGGTCACGAACAAGGTCCAGCGGGCCTCGTCCACCGCCCTCACGATCACGACCGGGGGCGGGACCACCCTCACCGCCGAGATCACAGCGGGCGGGGTGTACTACGGCCTCGGGGAGCGCATCGACCTCACGGACGCCCCCACGGTCTACAGCGGCGCGGACGCGCTTGTGTTCCCGGCGGGGTCCACGCGGTACGTGATCGCGCGCCCCATGCCGGCGACGGGCGGGGCCGTGTCGGGATCGTCCTGTGCGGAGCTGGCGATCTCGGCGGTGGATGCTGTCGCGGGCTGGTCAACCCTGATGACGGTCACGACCGGCGCCGCGACGATCACCTCGGCGGTCCAATATGGGTCGGTCCTCGACACGCTCAACGTCGCCCACACGATGGTGTTCGCGGACACCGTCGACTTTTCGGCGCTGGCCACGTTCGACGTTGCCACCTTCAACGATCTAACCGACTTCAACGCGGCCACGACGTTTACCGACGTGAGTGAGTGGGCCGCGAGCAGCATCAAACCCCTAATCAAACTGACCCCGACAGGCAGCGGCGGCGGCCTCGAGATCGCTGCCAGCGGCGGCACGGGCGTCGCGTTGGATGTCGTGGGCGGCACGGCTGCCGCAGCGCTGACGGTCTCCGGGGCTTTCGCCGGCAGCTACGCGATGACGGTCGAAGGTACGGGCGGTGCCGGCGGCCTGTTCGTCCAGGGGAACGGCGTGGGCTGGGGGCTGGCGGTCAATAGCGGCACGACGGCCGGCTCTTACGGCATCGTCGCCATCGCGCAGAACAATACCGGCAACGCGATTTACGCCGTCAGCGCGAACTCGGGGACCGCTCCCGCGATCAAGGGCGCTGGTACCAATCTGGCTGCCGGCGTCGAGGCGGCTGCAACGGCCTACTACCCGCTCGTCCTCTCGCCCGACACGTCGAGCCCCGCCTACGGATCCATCATCGCCGGCAGCCAGAACGCCGCGCCGACCAACTTTGACAGCGGATCACTAACCTTCGTCGGCGGCGCGATCGACTCGTGGGGTCACGGATCGTTCGCTGACTCGGCGTGGCGCTACTTCCACTCGACCCTCGGCGGCCGCATGTATGGGTTCGCCACGGGCGGGCCGACGCTGAACAGCAACTCGGCTGTCTATACGACCCTCTGCACCGTGACAATCGGGGCGGGTGCAGACGCGGCGAAGGTGGCCGGGCGCACCGCGCGGCTCACGGTGTCGATGCGCGTCGGCCACAGTGCGGCGGCGACCAACTTCTGTGACGTGCAGGTGCGGGACACCACGGCCGGAGCGACGCTCACGACGCGCGCGGGCACGGGGATCGGCTCGGGCAACGGCTATTACCTGCCCGCCGTGGCGAGCGTGTGGCAACTCGTGATCAACTTTGAGATCGAGTACACGGTCCCGGCGACCGGGGCGCGGACCTTCGTCCTCGAGTTCAAGCGCAACTCCGCCGCCTCGAACGTGACGGCCGAGGGCTCGCTCAAGGTCGAAGGTCTCTACTGAGCGAGGCAGGCGCACTCGGCGGCGATGTCGTCGCAGGACTCCACGGCGCCGCCGATCTCGCACTGCTCGACGAGCCCTGCGCAGGTCTCACAGGGGCTCACCTCACCCGTCGCACACACCCCCGCCAACCCCTCGCAGAAGTTGGGGCTTACGTCGGCGAGGTCGATGCGCTCACAGAAGAGTGCGAGGTCGACACACCACACGCCGGTCGCCAGGCACTCACCCCGTGGATCGGGGCACACCTGTGTTCCGCCGGTGGTCGGGCTGCTCGTGGTGTCATCCGTCTCGTCCGTGGATGTGTCGCCCGTCGACTCACTCGAGGTCGAGACGGGGTCACCCGTGGTCTCGTCGGCAGTGGTCGGCGCTGCACCGGTGTCGCCGGTGTCGCTGGTGTCACTGGTGTCGTCCGTCCCGGCGGTCGACTCTCCCGCCGACGTGGTCTCGTCGGCGCCGCTCGTAGTGGTCGTGGGGGTGGGCTCACACGCGAGAACGGCGAGCAGGGTGAGGAGTCCGAAGCGCTGCATGGCTTGGGTGTGCACGTGGCGCCGCCGATTTGCAACACCTTGGGGATAGTGTGAGGACAGGGATTACCCAACGCAGGCCAGCGCCGTGCATTCCTCCTGCACCCCGGCGCAGTGGTCCGGCATGCGCGCGAACTCGTCACAGGTGGCCTGCAGGAACATGCAGGTGGTGCAGGTGTCGCCGCTGGTGCCCTCGGCGCACCACTTGGCGTAAGCGGCGCAGAAGTCGGGCCCCTCCTGCGCGGAGAAGTCCAGCCCCTTCGAACAGCAAAGGGCCGTCATCGCACGGCAAAACGCAGGTCCGGCGGGCTCGCATTCGCACTCGGCTGCGCCGCTGGTGCTGGTCGGCGCGTCGGCCGCACCGGAACCCGTGGTGGTGGTGCTGGTGCTGGTGCTGCTGCTGCCGGTCGTGGCGTCTACCGGGCCGGGGTCGCGTGGACACCCGGTCACTAAACAGACAATCAGCAGGAGGGCGAGGGTACGGCGGAGGCGGGTCACGCCGCGGAGGCTACGGGGGCGTAAACCCGCAGGGCCTCCCGCAGCGCGGTCTCACCCGCCGCGAGCAGGGCGTCGACGGTCTGGCGCGGGATGCCGGTGCGCTTGGCGTATTCGCGCGAGGAGATCCCGGGGGCATCCATCCCGTGCACCGCGCGCAGCACCGCCCGCTCGGCGGCCGGCAGGAGGTCGAGGGCCGACCCGACCGCGTCCGAGCGCACCCGCCCCTGCTCGTCGTCGGCGTCGGGTTCGGGGGTGGCCTGCAACTCGATCCACGGCGTCGTCGTGTCGCCGTGCTGAATCAGCCGATCGGCGCTGGCGAACACGAACCCGCCTGCGCCCCACTCCATCACCTGCGCGCAGATCCGGGCGGGCTTGCCTGACGCGGCGGCCACCTGCTCGGGGGTCGGGCGCTGGCCGGTCGCGGACTCGATGGAGTCGACGGCCCGGAGCACGCGGGTGCGGGAGGACAGCGCCGCGCCCGGCGGCCGGAAGTCGTGGCCCTGCTCGCGGAGGGCCTTCTCGGCGAAGTGCCGCAGCCACCACGCGGCGGCGTTTGCGAAGCTGGAGTGAACCGGGGCCTTGCGCCAACGGTCGTACACCTCGGCCGTGTGCTGGACCGCGCACATGCACTCTTGCACCAGATCGGCGGACGGGAGGCGCGAGATCGCGTCCGTGCGCGGATCGACCCCGAGGGCGTATTCGACCGCGAGGCGGAGGTGCGCCTCCGTGCAGCGGTTCCGCGCGACCAGGGCCTCGGCCAGCAGACGAGCGAGACGGGGCCCTCCGGCCGGCGGCAGGGTCTTGCGCTTGACCGCGGCGAGCGCGACGGAGCGGTGGGGCTCGGGGACGGCGGCCGTGAGGCGGGCGAGATCGTCGGCGTGCTGGCCGGACCAATCCACGAGCAGACGCGAGCGGCGCATCATCGCTCGCAGGGCCCGGCGCGTGCGGGTCACGTCGTCCTCGAGGACGATGCGCAGCGGGCGGGGCGGGGTCTCGGGGACGCCGCAGCGGGTGAGGTAGTGGGCGAGTTCGTTGGATCGGCCTCGGGGGGACCGCTTGATCTTGGGGGAGGAGGCCACGACCTCCACTGGCGTTATACCCCCGACGCTTCGCAGATCGTGGGGAGGTCCTCACACGCTACAGGCTCGATGCACTCCAACACCTCAATCGGGCCGTCGTAATCGCGCGCGGGCGGGGCTGCCGGGGCGGGCGCGCTGGGGGCCCGTGGCAGGTCGCTGGGCGGGGCGGGCACCGTCGGCGCGGCGGGGGCGTCGAAGCCCTCCCACGGGGCGCTGGGGAGGTCCCACCGGCGACGCACGCGGCGCAGGCCCAGCGCCTCGAGGCCGAGGTCGATCCCGTCGAGGATCGGGCCGGGGTCGATCTTGCCGCGGGTCAGATCGTCGTGGCCGCAGACGAAGCGGATCGAGGGCTGCGCGGTGGCGACCTCGGCGATCTGGGTGCGGAGGGCGAGCACCTGCGCGGGCGTCGGGCGCTCCCACAAGATCGAGCGCACGTTCGGTTTCAGGTGGGGCGCACGGAGGACGCGCTCGGGGTGCGCCGCGGCCCACTCGGGGGTCACGTACCCGCGCAGACACAGGCACAGGCCCACGGAGCGGTCGTTGACCCGGCGGCCATCCCACGCCGTACCGTCGCCCGCGTGCCAGGCGGTGTCGGCGAGGTCCACCATGGAGACCACCGCGCCGTCGCGGCCGATCGCGCGATGGTAGGACGCCTCGCGCTTGGGGTTGCGCGCGAAGTACCGCGCCACCTGCACCGCCTCGCCCGGCCCCGCCGACCAGTGGATCACGAGCAGATCGGGAGGGGCCCGACGGCCGGCGTTGTGTTGGCGGAGCGGGATCGAGAGCACGCCCGGAGGCTAGGCAGCCGCGGCCTCGTCGGGGGCGGCCTCGGCCTCCTGCTGCGCCTCGGGGTCGCCGTTGTACAGCGCGACCACCTCAGCCTTGCGGTAGCGTCGGCGTCCGTTGCCGGCGTCGAAGGCGCGGAGTTTGCCCTCCTCCACCCACCGGGCGATCGTCCGCTTGCCAACCCGCAGCGCGTCCCGGATCTCCGGCTCCGTCCACATGGGCTCGAGCGTGGGCTCGTCGGCCGTGGCGATGGGGGCTGCCGGGGTCGGCGGCGCCGTGGGGTTTGGGACCGTGCTCACCTCGTCGATGATCGTTACGGCGGCGGCGGCGAGGGCCGGGTCGAGGGCGGACAGCATCGCCCGCGCGGCACCGGCGGGGATCGTGCCCGCGTAGAACGCTTGGACCACCGCGAGCGCGGCCTGTGACGTGCCGACCGCGAGGGGCTTTTGTGGCTCGTCACCCGCGGGCTTTGTGGGGGTGATGTCCACGGCGAAGGACTCACCGCCGAACACGGAGGCGCGGATCTCGTCGGCGCGGATCACATTCTTGTCGAGGTAGGCGGTTTGCCACTGCGCGGTCTTGAGGCGGTATTCGGCCTCCTCGATGGCGTCGAGGACCCGCAGCGGGGCCCACGAGAAGCGCAGGTCCAGTTTCGCCGCAACGTCGGCCATGCGGAGGCGCTTGGCGGCGAGGTCGAGACGGTTGGCGATCGTGTCCTGCCGGGCGAGAGCGCGGAGGTTGGCGGCGAGTTCGATCGCCAGCGCGCGGTACACCTCGAGGACGGCGGGCTCGAGTTCGGCCTGCACCTTGCGGACGACGTTGTGCCAGTTGTCGCGCTCGGAGGACCCGTCGCCGCCGAGTCCGCTGGGGCTCATGCCAAAGAGCAGGGTCATGGGGATCCCCCACGCGGCGGACAACATGAAGCCGAGGCCCGTGATCGGCTCCACGACGGACAACCCGCCCGGCGGCCCGACGTAGCCCGCCTTTTCGTTCGCGGCCAGATCCATGAGCAGGGGCGTGCCCTCGTCGGCTTCGGCGTGCGCCTGGCCGTACATGCCGCGGGCGCGGTCCCGGTTCGCGCGGAGCTGGGCGCCGATGTTTCGGCCCTCGATGTAGGGGATCGCGGGGCGGGCGGCGATGCGGGCGGCACCACGGGCGGCGGCGAGGAGTTCGGCGAGGCGCTGACTGACGCCGTCGAGGTCGGAGCGGCCGTCGATGGTGCGCAGAATGTGGAAGCGCGACGCGTGGATCTTGACCTCGCCGCGGGAGTTGCGGCCGAGATTCATGCTCCCGTAATGGAACTCGTCCTCGGGGCTGGCGGGGAGGGCCAGCGTCCGCATGACGATCTCGCTCACCTCGCCCCACTCGGCGGCATCGTGGGTGTGCATCGAGGTCGGGCGGTAGTCCTTGCCCCGGCCGCGCAGGACCCGGAGCGAGCGCACCCGAACGGCGTCCACGTCATCGGCGGGATTCACCGGGCGCTGCCACGTCGCCGGGTCGGCCCCCACGGCGGTCACGAGGGCGGCGTCGCCCCACCGCTCGCGCTCCCGCTGCAGGTCGGCGATACGGGCGCGCAAGTGGAGGTGCTCGGCGCGCTGTTCGAGCCACTGCAGGATCGTCGTCGTGGCGTTAGCGTCGAGCGGCGAGCGGGGCGCTTGCACCCGACCCCACTGGCGCGTCGCCTCCCACCCCCGGATCGCAATGCCGCGCCGCCCGATCCCGTCGACCGTGATCGCCTCGATCTCGATGTCGCTCAAGCGCCGGGGGGAGCGCCAGCGGTAGGCGACGCCCGTGTCCCGACCGGCGATGCCCTGCCCCGTCTCCGGGTTGTACAGGGCGCTGGACCCCGCCGGCCCGAAGTTGCTGGCCATGGGGTCGAGGACGGCGTCGGTTCGCTGGGCCGCGTGTTTCGGGGTCGTGGCGGCGGATCGGCGGGGACGGGACACGTGGCGAGGCTAGGGAGCCTCGCGGGGCTAGGCGGCGCGCGGGAGGGCCACAGCGCCCGCGGCCAGTGTAAAGACCTGATCGACACGCTCGCGCACGACGCCTCCCCTACCGCGCGACTCCAACTTGCGCTTGACCGACCAGATCGGCGACCACCCCGCGGGCGCCGCGAACTCGCTCACGAGCACCGGCACGATCTGCGAGAGGTCCGCGGCCCACCGCCAGAAGCGCTCGTGGTCGAAGTCGGGCGTCCCCGGGTAGCCCTGCGTTCCTGCGTAGGGCGGATCCACATACCAAACGTCCCCCGGCCTGACGCCCACCGCGCCGGGCAACGCAGCAAAGTCGAGGTTATGGAACTCGGCGCGCGCGAGATTGCGACCCTTTTCCGCGAGCGTTTTGGCCTGCCCGGCGACTGGGTTCGGCGTGGCGGGCCGCGGACGTGCGAAGCCCGCGAAGTAACTCCCGCCATACGCACAGCCGAACCCCGCGAACCCAGTCAACGCGGAGACCTCGCCCGCGAGGGCCCGTGCCTTGATTGCCACGAACTCGGCCTCGCTCATGTCAACGGGCGGAATCCAGCCCTCGTGAGCGACCCCCCGCAGGACAGCGACCGCAGCGGGGTGCACGTCGTTGCAGACCAGCGCGATGTCGGGCCGCTCCTTTCCGATGAATGAGGACACGGCGCCGCTCCCGCAGCACACATCCACGAATCGCTTGACCGGAACCGAGGCGAGATACTCCCGCCAAAAGTCGCCCATGCCCCACCGCTTGATCGTGTAGTTCTTGCCGCCGTTGTACTGCATTCCCCGAACGTCGCTCGGCCCCAGATCGGCGTCTAATCAGGCCACGACGCGAAAGAACCCGGATTCGCGCGCCCACTGGATAACCTGCGTGGTCTCGTCCGCGAGGTCGTTCGGGGCTGCCGGGAAGCGCGCCATTTCGGCGAGGTACTCCTTGACCCACGTGGACGAGATCTTGCCGTGCGTGGTGCTGGGGAGGCGGACCCGGCCAGCGCGCACGTCCGGCAGCGCCACGGTCGCTCGCGTCTCTTTCGAGGAGGCGGGGGGTTTGATCGCCGTGAGGCCCTGCGCGGCCCACTGCAACTCGGCCGTGTCGGCGGAGCGGAGGCGGGACAGAAGCGGCACGCCGTTGCTCGTGTCCTCGATCAGTTTGACCGTCGCCTCGGGCCACTTGACGCACAGGTTGACGAAGGCCCGCTCAAAATCGGCATAATCCCACCGGCCGACCACCTGATCGAGACGGTCCAAGCGGCCGGCGCCGATGCCCCACACCCCGAGGGCGCAGCGGCTCGCGCCCGTCTTTTTGCTGGCGGGGTCGACGCTGATCACCACCGCGTCGTAGTCCAGGAGCGCGCGCGGGTCGTAGCGCCCGAAGTCGGCCTCGCGGAACAGGTTGCCGCCCGCGCGCATGGGGCGCTGCTGATACATCGCCTCCCACCGTTCCGGCTCCATCACGAGGCGTGAGCGCTCGTAGTGCTCGACCCACCTCGGCTCGTCGATGAGCCACTCGCCGGGTTCGCGCCAATCATAGGAGTCGGCGGGCAGATCCTCGTCCAGCAGCGCCGGAAGGCGGCAGCGGTAGTAGGCCATCCCAGCGGCCTCCCACTGCGCGATCGCCCGCCCGATCGGATCGGCGGGATGCCAGCGGGTCCCCATGAGGATAATCGCGCTCCGCTCGGCGTGCTGCCGGGTCCAGAAAACGGACTGATACCAACCCCACACCTGCTCGAGATTGGTCTCGGTTACGTCGGCGTCGCTGGCGATCAGGTCATCGCAGATCCCCAGGTGGAAACCCCAGCCCGTGAGGCCCGACGCGAGCGAGGTCGAGAGGTAGTACCCGTCCCCGGCAGCCACCTCGCCGTTTTTGGTCTGGTAGAGGGTGCGGAACATGGTCGCCCGATCCTCTGCGTGCGTGCGGAGCTGGCCGGGGGCGTGGACCGTCGAGCGCAGACGCGTGCGAAACGAGTCGCTGTACGCCGGCACCTGCATGATCTGGCGGCAGTCACGGACGTTGCGCCCGGCGAGCTCGCGCGAGTGACAGCCCGCCACGATCTGCAAGTGGGGGTCGAGGCCGAGCCCACGGGCCGGTGCGAGGACGGCGGCGCGCAGGGTCTTGCCGGAGCGTGGCGCCACCTCGATCACGCCCAGCTTCACCCCGCCCGGCTGCCCCCGCGCCGCGAGCAAGGACAACTCGAGGAAGTCACTGATCACGTGCCCGACGCGGCGCAGTTTCCATTCGCGGTAACAGGCGACCCCGAGGCCCTCGATCCCGCTTCGGCCAGCGACGGCGAGGGTGGCCTGTGCCTCCCGGAGCGTCGCCAGCGGATCGAGGTTGATCACGCCCGGAGGCTAGGCAGACATCGCAGGGTCCAGCGCTGCGTGAACGAACCACCACGACCACTGGCGACCCCGTGCCCACACCTCACCCACCACGCGCAACGGCAACTCACTCCCGTCGTCCTCGTCGATGACACCCGCCCACCCGATCGGCGGGGCATCGGTGTGCTCACTCTCTGCACCCACGCGGCGGGCGAACCGGACCCGGTCGCCGACCTTGAACACGTGGGGCGTTGGGGCCTCGGGGCGCAGGTGCTCCGCGGACTTGTCGGAGTCGGCGACGGTGGGGTCCGGCCAGCGGCGCACTTCGTTCTTGGCTTGCTTGCCGGTCAGGATCTCGACGATCTGCTCGGGAGTCGCGCCTGTGCGGAGGGCGCCGTCGAAGGCGAGGATCGCCACGTCGATCCACTCCTCGGGGTCGGCGGGGGCGAGGACGATCTCGAGGGTTTCCTTGTGGATGTGGTCCACAAGGGCGGCGGTGCGGGGGCCGGGGCCGAAGGTGCGCTCGGACCATTCGCGCTGGCGGTGCAGGTGGGCGGCGAGGTTCATAGCCCGATCGTCGCTCGGCCAGCGCGGGAGGTCTAATCAGGCCGCGACGGCGATCGGGGTACCGGGGCCGTCCGTGGTCGGCGTGTACTGCTCGGCGAGGTCGCCCCGCACCACGAGCCACGTCTCGATCCCCGTCGCCTGCCGCATCATGTCGAGCGGGCCGCGGGTCTCGAGCGTGACCTGCCCGGCGACGAGGCGATGCCACGGCAGCAAGGCATCGTTAGGCATCGCCTGCAGGGCCGCCCACGCGGCCTCGGCGTCGTCCTCGGCCAAAACCCAGTAAGGGATCTGTCGCGTGCCAAGATGCGGCCCGGTGATGGTCAGGTGGTTGGTGTAGTTCTCCACGATGGCGCGGAGTTCGGGGGAGGCGCGGGTGGTGTCGAGGCCGATTCGCAGCATGCCGCAAGGATCGGCGCTCACCGGGGCGAGGTCCAATCAGGCCCGGATGTCCTCGCCGGTCGGCAGGAAGCAACGGCCGTTGTGGATCGAAATGAGGTGCGGCGACCACGTCAGGTCGGGACGGACGTAGATCGAGCCCAGGCCGTGACCCCACCCGGTCGGCCGTTCACCGGCCCACGCGGGCTGGAGTTGCGAGAGACAGCCGGGCGAGAGTGAGTGTTGGGCGGTCCCGTTGGCGAGCACGCGGACCACGTGAGCGACGCGGTGGGTGTGGCCGTGAAGCACGCTATACGGCGCGAACAGCGGGAGGTGGGCGGCGGTCGCGTGGACCCCACACGCTGCACCGTGCGGGGCCACGAGGTCGGGTAGGACGTGCAGGGGCTTCGAGTTCGATCGCGTGTTGTACGGGTGAATCTTGAGCCACGGGCGCGAGGTACCGACCACCGTCTCGGGGCTCACGAGATCGGCGATGCCCTCGCCCCACGGCACGAGGAGGAGTTCACGCTCGACACGGCCCTCGTGATTTCCGAGGCGCCAGTGACAGGCGGCGCGTGGGGCGGCGCTATGGATCTCGTCCCAGAAGTGGGCGGCGAGGGCGAGCTCATGTTGCCACGCGACGGCCTTGTCGTCCGTCCGCGCCCTGCGACCGTGGCGGCTCCACTGCCCCGCTTCGCACAGGTCGCCCGCCTGCCACACCTCGTCGGGTTGCCACGCCCGGATTGCGGCGAGCGCGACGGCGACGGCCTGCACGTCGTAGTGCGGCAGGTGCACGTCGCCGAGGAACATGATCCGGCGCGCCCTCGTCGGCTTGCCGGCCGGTGCGGCCCACGACTCCGCTCCGATGTTCGCCCGCTTGTGGGCGGCGATTGCGGCGGGGGACAGCGGCTTGCGGCCACCCGGGGCGAACATCGGAGCGGAAGGTTTCATCACGACGAGGATATCCGAGGTGGTTTGGGCTGGTCTAATCGGGGCGAGCAGCCCACGCGATGAGGTTGCACCACGACCACAGGCGGGCGACGTGGACGGAGTGGCGCCACGGATCCGTGGTCCACAGCATGAGCACCACGAAGGCGATCACGCTGCCTCCCGGGTCTCGAGCGCGAGCCGCCGGGCGTGGTCGGCGATGAGCAGGGCCGCGGCCCGGTCGAGTTTGGGCCCTCGCTTCGGGCCCCACAGGTCGGCGGTCGGCCAGCGCTTCACCGCCTCGGCGTGGTACGCGGGCTTGTCCGCTCCGGCCGGCAGCCCCGCCGACTTGCGCCACGCTTGCGGCTGCACGAGGTTCACGGCCGACACCCCGGTCGCACACTCGGGCTCGGGGTGGGTCTCGATCCCAACGCCGTGCCAGAACGCCATGCACTCCACGACGGCGCGGGCCGTGTGGTAGGCGCCCCCGAAGGTGAACACGGAGGAGACGCCCTGCCCCGGTCGCGCCGACACGCGCTCGATCGTGACGCGGATCGTGTTTGCTCCCTTCGCGGGAAGCGTCAGGATGCGGGCGAGGGCGGCGGCGTCCACGATGCGCACGTGCCCCGCCTTGGTCTTGGCGCCGAGCTCGGCCGTCGGCATGTCCCACAGGCCGAGCACGTCGCCAGCGTCGTCCAGCGCAGCGACGGCGCCGGTGGTGCCGGGGTCGATCCCCACGTGCACGATCACAACGCCACCTGCGCCGTCTCGCCGGCCAGCCAGTCGGCGATCCCCTCGGCCTTCGCGCGGAGGTCGGCGAGGCTGCCGGCGTTGGACAAGACGATGCAGCGGGCCCGCACCGTCGACTCGAGGACCTCGTCGGCCTCGTGGCCGGGGCGCTCGATCCACAGCTTCGCCAGGTGGCGGCCCGCGTCGACGCTGGCCCACGCTTCAAGGACGGCGACCTCGTTGTCGCGCCGTGTGTCGGTCACGATGACGATCGCGTCGGGCTCGCCGTGGGCGATCGCGTTCAGGCGGTGGCCCATGTGGTCCGCCCAGAAGTCGGGCGCGAGCGAACGCATGCACTCGCCGAGTGCGACCAGCACCTCCCGGCCGGTGGCCCCGTTGACGTGGCCCGAGACCTCCGTCTTGCGCTCGCGGGTCACGTCGGCGGGGATCCCGATCGCGTCGCAGGCCCACCGCATCGGGTCGGCGAAGGCGACCTCGTCATGATCGATCACACCACACCAATCGAGGGCTTCGCGGATGAAGGTGGCGAGGGTGTTTTTGCCGGATCCCTTGGGGCCGGCGAGGGAGAGGACGCGCATCCCGTCATTGTCGAATGGCTGCGGAGGGGCGTCTAATCGGGGCTGGGCGTCACTTTGACCAGCAGGTGCGGTGGACGGTCGCCTCGGTCTTGACCGGCGTGTTGACGACCTTGGCCATCCCAGCGCGCATGATGCGGCCGATCTCGGCGACGGGGGAGCGCGGGTCCTCGTGGGGGTGAGCGTCGACCGCGTCAGCGTCGACCTCCACCACGAACTCGTCGTGGATGAAGATGAGGGGGACGGCGACGCCGAACAGGGGGGAGGCGGGGTCAAACTTGCAGGCGCGGCGCAGCATGATCGCCGCCCACTTCGCGCCGCGCGCGGCCTTGAACTGAAAGTGCGTATTTGCCCACTGGCAATAATCGACGGAGCCGCGGACGTGGCCGTTGGGGGCATGCACCACCGTGGCGCCGGTGAGCATGCCGCCGGACGTGGTCGCGTCGTTGGCCAGTTTGAAATACACCGTGGCCTCGGGGTCCCACGTGCCGATCCACCCCGTCCGCAGGTCGCGGGCGAAACCCTCCGTGATCGGGTTGCCTTTGCGGGCCTGCAGGAAGGCGAACTTTTTGGGGCCCATGCCGCCCCAGAAGCCGAAGTTGGCCTCTTTCCCGCCGGCCCGTTGGCGATCCATGATGGCCCACTCGGCGCGCTCCCACGGCTCGGCGTCAGCGCCCAACTTCTTGACCCGCTTGTAGAACGGAGCGATCTCGCCGTAGGGCTCGTCGCGCAGGGTCGCCACGACCCGGAGGTGACAGTCGTCGCCCGCGCGGATGGCCTGCCCCAGCGTCGAGTACCCCGTTGCGTGAAGCACCTGCCGCACCACGAGGTCGTCTAGGTTGTCCGCCTGGCACGAGAGTTCGCAGGCGGCGTAGTCCACGGCGACCAGCACCTTCCCGGGGCGGGGCACGTAGCACTCGCGCACGCCGCCGGCTTTGGGCATGTTCTGTCGCACGTCGCCGCGGAGGCCGGCGCGGGTGGTGGACTTGCAGGGGCTCACGCCGTACCGCGCCGGACCCTCGGGGGCCCACTTGGCGCACAGGTGGGCCAGTTCGTCGGGGGTGAGCGGCCGGGCGTTGGCGGTCTCGTAGCGCTCCTGCTCCGCGGCCCGCTTCTCCTCGCGGACGGCGGCACTGATCGGCGCGAGGAAGGACCCGTCGAACGTCTGCGACTTCTGGCGCGCGAGGTGGCTGGCGAGACCCGGATCCTGCGCGGCACGCAGCGCTCGCTCGAGCCGATCGAGTTCGCCCGCGTCGGTCCACTGCTGCAACCGGGCGAGCAGGTCGGGACCCATGATGGCGCGCAGGTCCTCGGCCGCCGCGTCGAAGGTCGCGGGGTCGGCGTCGGGGTGTTCTTCGCACCACGTCTCGCGGTCGGCGGGGCCCACGACGCGGACGAGGTTGTCGGCGCCAGCGCTCACGGCTCCGCTCGCGGTGCGGGGCAACTCGCGCCACCCGGCGGCCTTGTAGGCTTCGGTCGCCCGCTCGCGGACCTCGTCGTCGCACTTGACCCGGTCGACGCTGATCCACGGGTGAGCGACCTGCAGGGCGGCGAGGGCGTCGGCGTCGCGCTGGGCGGCGAGCGCTTTAGCATCGGCGAACACCTCACGGATCGCGGCGGCGTCGCGCTTGATCTCGACGCGGATCCACGGGTGGGCGGCGACCAGGAAGTCGAGGGCGGCGTCGCGGGTGGCGGCGAGTTCGCGGGCGGCGTCGAACAGGCCGCGGGTCCACGCGGGATCGAACCCGGCGGCTTTCGCGGCGGCCCGGTCGTGGGTGACGGCCCACGCGACGAGGCCCGCCTCCGCTGCTGCAGCCGCGTCGTGGTGCACGTCGAGCCTCACGACGCCGGTCGCCACCGCCACGACCTCGGCGACCTCGGCCACCTTGCGCAGCCGTTCGCGGCCGGCGTCGACGCGGGCGGAGTCCAGCATCATGCCCGGCCCGGCCATGTCCACGAGGGCGAGGTGGGCCCACGCTTCGATCTGCTCGCTGCGGAAGGGGGCCCACGGCGGCGAGCCCGCGGGCGGGTAGAACACGTCCACCCACGCGCCGTCGTACGGGGCGCTGGGGCGGCGGGCCTGCGCGACCCGGAGCTGGGCGGCGTGGACCGGATCCTCGAGCGCGTAGCGGAGCGCCTCCGGGGGCCACTCCGCGATCGGCACGCCGATCAGTTCGCCGTATCGGAGGCGCCACGAGTCGGCCCCCTTTTTGTCGGCGGTGATGTCGAGGCCGAGGTGGCGGAGCAGCAGGTCGCCGAGGCCGGACTTGACCCGCACGCCCCGCCCGCCGTCCGCGTCGTCGTCCGTGATCTCGATCTCGCCGAGGGTCGCGTGCGGGGCGAACTTGCGGAGGGCCCAGAAGCCGCGGCGCCGGTTCTCCCACCGGGCCACGTGGCCGGGGGCGTCGGGGTCGGTCTCCTCGTCCTCGTCGGCCGTTGCCTCGCTGGGGAGCCACACCCACGTCGGGCGGCCGGGCCAGGCGATGTTAGTCAAGATCTGCGCGAGGTAGGTGCACCGGATCCGGCCGGCGGTGTAGGCGGTCTCCAACTCGCGCAGCAGGCCCCACTCGGAGGCGAAGGCCAGCAGGTCGCCCGCGACGTTGTGGCCGAGCATGACGCACTCCGGATCCGTGAGGTCCCGGCGCAGCATCGTCGCGGCCTCGTCGCAGGCCCCGGCCCACGCCGGCAGCACGCGGGGGGCGCCGGTGGTGCCGTCGGCCCGGAGGTCGCAAACCTGCATGCAGGTCAGGGCGCCGGTCAGGGAGTGCCACTCGGCGTCGATCGATACACAGCGCTGCATCCCGCCACGGTCGCAGGCGGCGGGATCGAGGTCTAATCAGGTCAGCGGTGCACGTCGGGCAGATCCCCGCTTGCATGCCGACACGACCGCGGCTTCCAGCAAACGCACCTGCGCGAACACCTCGGGCGAGTAGCGAAGGTCGGCCGCCCACGTGGCCACAATGCGGGGAGGATTCAGCATAGGACCATGCTAAACGCCCGCGGCGCCCACGTCTAAACGGGGCGCCGCGGGTAGCAGCCAACAGTGGGAATCGAACCCCTCTCCCCCTCACGGATATGAGGGCGTGTCGCCAGTGTCACTTGCCGGCTAGGGCGCCGGTGCTGTCCCGGCGGGCTGTCCTCGGGGACAGGTTAGAAGTTCAGGAACATCTTGTCGCCCTTCTTGGACTTGGACATGCTGGCGGCGATCTCCTTGCCGACGAGCATCGACGGCTTGTCCGGCGGGGTCTTGGCCGACTTGGCCAGCGCGCGCAACTTGGCGAGTCCCTCGGCCGCGCCCTTGCCGACGATGTCGCAGAACTCCGACTGGCGCCCGAGGGCGACGCACTGCGGCGGCGAGGTCGGCATGATGTCGACGATCAGGGCGACGCGGCCCGTGCCGCTCCACTCCTTGACGCCGAGCACGTTGCCGGTGAACTTCACCCGCTTGCCGACCTCGAAGGCGTCGAGGGGGTCCTTCATGTCGATCCCGGCGAGCAGGGCGTCGATGTTACTCGCGGGGGCGCCGGTGCTGGGGGCCTGCTCGCCGGGGAGGGTGCCGGTGAACTCGCCTGCGGAGCCGAAGTCGTCCACGCCGTCGGCGGAGAACGCGTCGTCGGCGAACTGCTTGGCGGCGGGGTCGATGATGGGGGTGCCCTCGATCGGCGTGGTGAAGTCGGGCGCGGGGATGGTGAGGTCGGGGGTCTGGTCGGGCTGCATGTCGTGGGCTCCGTGGGCTGGTGTTTGGGCATCATCCCGCGTTGCCGCGGGGGCGTCTAATCGGGGCTGGGGAGGGTCAGGCGGCGAGGGGGACGGGTTCGGGGGTCGGGGTGGGCGCGGGGGCGGGTTTGTTGGCGGCGGCCTGGCGGGCGACCTGCTGCTTTGCTGCGAAGGACTCGGCGCCGCGCAGGAGGTCGAGGAAGGCGGGGAGCGTGGAGAACTTGCGCAGGTCCTCGGGCTTGCCGCTGGCGACGAGCTGCCGCAGGCGGTCGCGGGCGACGCTGTTTTTGATCCGGCGGATCTTGTGGCCGGGGTCCTCGAACACGAGGCGGGGCGCGCCGTCGCCGAAGCGGTCCAGCTCGACGGCGATCGGCGTCATGCGCCAGAACTCGTCCCACACGCCGAAGGACACGTCGGGCTCCCACACCGGCGGCTTGCCCATCCCGCCGATGTTCTTCGCGTGCATGGTAATCACGCACACGAACCCACTATTCTTGGGGGCGGCCTGATACAGCCGCGTGATCGCGGTGTGCACGGCGCGGAGTTTGGCCGAGGGGCCGGTGTAGAGGCGGGACATCGCGTTGCCGCCGGCCTCCACCTCCTCGGGGTTCTCGCCGAAGGACCCGCCGACGAGGAAGTCGTACAGCGGGCACAGGCCCTCGAGGACCACCGCGCCGCACTCGCCGGACGCGACCGCGGGGAGGAGGGCGTCGATCGCCTTGACGAACTCGCGCCAGTCGAGATCGACGGGGAAGTGGCGGGCGACGCTCGGATCGGCGAACAGATGGCCGACCGACGCGGCCGACTCGTCGCCGTCGATCAGCGCCGTCCAGCGCCAGCGGGCGTCCTGCACGTCGGAGATCAGCGAGAGGGCGAGGGTCGTCTTGCCGAAGTCGGGGCGGGCCCACAGGATGACCCGGCGGTTTGGGCCGGAGCGTTTGCGGATCGGGGTTGCGGTGTCATTCATCGGCGGTCTCCAGGTCGACGTGGGTAGCGTCGGGGTAGCGATCGGTTGCGATGACGTATCTTCCCTCAATTTCGAGATCCGCGTCTAATCGGGCCCCACGTGCCTCGGCAACGCACAGTTCGCGGTCGGGGCAGCGTGCACAGGAACCCGGGTGCCGACCGGCGACGTGATGGCGCGGTACGTCATCGGCCGCCATACGAGAATACGCGTCCATCCGCTGCACCGCGGCAGCCACGACGGGCAGAGTGAGCCGCCGGGCGTGGGCGTTGATCTCGACCGTGGCCCACGCCTGCCACCGCACCAGCCCCGCCGCGGCGATCTCGGCGGCGTAGTCCTCGGGGTCCTTCCCGCACTCGATCACGGCGGCGCGGTACAGGTCGGGAGTCGTCTCCACGTCCTTTGCGCGGCTCGGCCCGTGGCGCTTGTCGGTCGGCTTGTAGACCAGCGGCGGGGGCTTCGGTACGGTCGCGCGCCTGACGAGGTGCAGGACGCGGTCGACGCGGACC
>OFQY01000288.1_pt1 | contig 21452 bp, 33 predicted proteins | sample 1542991 | NCBI WGS metagenome assembly OFQY01 (sample SAMN07774224, study PRJEB24372) | wastewater metagenome | isolation source: Exp Tend VB 10WW | collected 2016-02 | reverse complement strand
CAGCAGCAGGTATGCCAAGCGTCCCGGCAATTTCTGCGCCAATCTTGCCTAGGCCATACATGCCACTTGCCGGGTCTGACCCAACGGCACTTGTAAGCCCTTGGTCAATCTTAGCCCTGCGTTGCTCGTTCAGGTTGCCTGTTTTCATGCCCATCATGTTCGACAAGCCTTGTTCGGCATAGTCAAACGGGGCCATTAGGGTAGAGCCGATTGATCCAGCGCCACGGATAGCGCCTGCGCCAAGGTTTGTTGCATCTTGTGGCGACATGCCGAAAGGAGCAACTAGCCCAGCCGTTTGCCGCAATGTATCCATTGCGCCGCCTTCTGGCTTCGCCTGTGGCGCAGGTGGCTTTGCAGACTGTTCGCCGTGCAGCTTTTTTGCGTAGGACAAAACTTGGTCATTTGTGGCCCCATCAGGAGCGTCAACAACAACCGTGCTGCCGTCAGGCGCTGGTACGTAGTAGCGCGTCATTTATCGCCCCTTCGGTGGAATGACTTGGCCGCTCCATCCGTCAGCGGAAGGCGGGGTAGTTGACGGCTCGCCCCATCCACCAGTAGCCCCGCCCAGGTACTTGCGTTCAATGTTGTCCAAGGCCCGGCGGTTAGATTCAACGTCAAGCGTCGGATCGGTCGCAGTGGATAGCCACAACTTCAATTCAGCATTGGAATCCATCTGTTTTGCAGACATGCCAGTAGCTTTCATGAGTGCAGCAAGCAACGCAGGGCGGGCCATTGCAACATCATTCCGTGCAGACTGGTTAGCAGTGCCAAGCGCCCGACCTGCAATCTGTCCGACAGCCGAAGAACTGCCAGCCGCCTTAAGATTGCTCAGTACTGATTTCTCGGTACTGGTAATGCCGCCGCCTTTTTCAAGCCGGTCATATGCATCCCGCAGCGTGCCGATAGCTACAGATACGTCATTGCCGCCGCTAGCCTTCTTTTCTATGTCCGTTCGGGCTTTTATGTCAGCAGGCCCACCCGGAATCGCTTCAAGTCCGCCGTCCTGCGTCCACCGATATCCTGGCTGCGGCTTCCCAAATTTGAATGTCAAATTGGCCTGAGAGGGCCCGCCGCCCTCCATTTGCAACTCTCCACGCTTTAGCGCATTCGCGTCTATTGCGCGTTGATTGACCATGTTCTGCCCGCGCATCGTGATGCCGCCGGAATACAAAGTATCCTTGGATAGCGTCTTTTCTGCCTCGCCAATCTGATTAGGGCTGTACTCGGTGCGATAGATTCGCTTACCTCCCATGTCCTCGCTAATCACCTTGTCCCTCGGGGCTACTTGACCGTCAAGCCACTTGATAGAGCCATCCTCGCCGACAAGATAGGCCCTTCCTTGCTGCGTGAACTGCGGTGAAGTGCTGTACTTCGGGCGCTCTTTAGCCAACATCTGTTGATACTTCGCCTGCGTCTCGATAGCCTTCAGCGGGTTCATTCCCTGAACTGACGGCAACGCACCCAGGAACCCTTGCGTATCGAATCCGCCTTGTTGTGCGGGGATAGGCTGCATCGCTCCGATACTGGTTCCCTGCGGCATCATGGATTGCAGGTCAGCCGTGCCTGGCCTGGCTGGCTGAGGCGGACGAAGGAAGTTCTGCGCCGTCTGTGCAATACGCATTTCCATTTCGCGGGCTTGCTGCGCGTCCAAAGCCCTTTGCTTCGCTTCGTCTAGCTGTAGCTTTGCCATCTGGCTTTGCTGGGCATCTTTCATGGCCCCACGGGTTGCCTGTACGCCTTGCAGCCCAGCCTTGCCGAAAGACTCGCCAAAGCGCCCCGGCGTTGAAAGCAGGGATAGGCCCATGGTCAACAGCCCCAATTTCTTGGGATCGTTAAACAGATCGTCGTCCAATAGTCCCGGCATGATTACCACCCTCCCGGAGAACCCGGCCCGTCTACGCCATCAGTCCCACCGGGTGGCCCGCCCTCTGAGTCACTGGCGTTAGGCGCATCCATACCAGCGTCAACACCGGGAGTACCTGAAGGAGAACCAGGTCCACCGTAAAGCATCTGATAGATGTACGCCAGCGGAGATTGCTGAGACTGCGGCGTGTAATTCGGGTTTCGTGATGCGAACGTACCCGTCAGGTACGGTTGATACGTCTGCTGTGTCGGTCGCTGATAGTTGAACGCACCTTGACCAGACGTAGGCGTTTGCATCGGGTTGTACCGTTGCAGCCCGGTCAATTGCTGGATAGCGTTTTGTTGATTTTGAAGTGTTCCGCCTGCCATGATTTACCCCAACAGTCCGTAGTTAACACGCTTGTACCCATCAGGTCCAGTCTTCACCGCCTCTGGTACTTTCTTCTCTACCTCTTGGGCCATCACGCCCATATGGGTATCTTGTCCGCCTTTGTACCGATACGTGTACACGCCTAGGCCGTCATCGGTTTTGCCGACTTTCTTGATATCGGTCTTAGCCCGCTTGTCAGACAACAGCCCAAGCAAAGCACCACCCGCCGCGCCCATGCCAGAGGTTAGGCCAAGGGATGATGGGAGTAGCCCGGCAATTTGAGAGCCAGCCAAAGCCCCGCCTAGAGTAGAGGCAATAGGGCTAACACCCGGCTGTGTGCCAGTGCTGGAGCCGCCGTAGTTTTGACCGGAGAGAACGGAGCCGAGAATCCCAAGCTGCTCCTTTGGATAGTTCCGAGCCTCAAGGAAGTTCTGATAATTGGTATCTAGGATTGATTGATCCTTCTTGCCTAGCTGTTCACCAACATTCAGCATTTGCGCGGCGTCCAGATAGTCTGTCTGCGCCAACTGCGGGGCCATACCGGCGTACTGCATCATCCGGTTGCGCTCATCGCCGTAGTTACGATACCGCATGTCGGTGGATATATTCCCAAGCTGCCCGGCAAGGTTCCTAGAGTTGTCCGATTGGGCTTGTTGCCACGCAGACCCACCAAAAGCGCCTTTACGCGCAAAGGCCGCATCCGTCTGCGGGGCTACTGCGTTTTGGAAATTGCGGGTAACGTCACCAGACGCCGCGTCAATCGCTTGAGTAAGGTACGGGTTACCTTCACCCAGATACCCACCGGTCAGTGACTTGGTGGCATCAGCACGGGCCGCGCCGACTTCAGGAGCGCCTTCCATGGCACGCTGATAGATCGAGCCAAAAGCCTGTTCCTGTACGGGGTTGAAGTCCGCAACCCTTTGGCCCGTGTATGGCTGATAGGGTTGGTCCGCGACCTCTTTTCCACGCGCAGCGTACTCCTCCAGCTTTGGCTGTAGCCACGCCGGGGGTCGTTCTTTTGCGTTACTGTTTGTGATCCGCCGCCGCCCATAATTCGTACCTCATCATTCTGTAAACACTTTTAAAGCCGTGTTTCTGTTCCCAAAGCCTGGAACCGGCATCATCACACGCACCCTGCACGCAACTGGCCCCAAGTCCTTTTGCGTAGTCTTTCAGCAGGTTGAACACATCAACCCCGGTAGCTCCGGGTGCGTATATGGCATAAACGTGTAGCGCCCTGAAATTGGGATACACAATCACCTCTACCGCCGCCCATCCTGTTTTCTCTCCATCCGTGGCCCTTACTAAAGTAAGCTCCCCACGAATCAGACGCATCTTCAATTGGCCCGCGTCGCATTCACCGGCAGACTTCTCGCACGCCAGACTTAGCTGACTCGCACCGTCACGCCATGCGCGGTCAATGTGCGATGCGTTTACTATGTCTAGTTGCCAGTTAGGCATCTGCATTCCACCCATGTTCCCGGTGTTCCTGATACGGTACACACCCAGCCGACAATCACGTACTTGGACAACGCGACACCAGCCTCTACCGGTGCGCTGTTCTTTATAAAGTCGCCCTGCGCCCACTGCCCGGCAGTAGGTGCCGCCGTGGTTGCGTTGGTCACGAATGAGATTCGCCCCTCACTAACACCGTTCAACTGGTTAGCTATCCTGCGAAACAACTGATAAACCCCGTAAGGCGTACCGGCTTCAAGTTTCGGGTCCGGGTCGATTCTCATCGCGTCCCACCTCGTTTGGCGTCGATCTCATATGCCGTAGCCACGAAATCACCATCTGTGGTGACTTTGAACCTGTGGAACCTTGCCGCCTGTCTACAGTCCATCTTGCCATCAGACATCGTGCCGGTAGCCCCAGTGGTCAGCGCATCGCCCTCTGCGAATTTGTAGTACCCATGTACCGTTGCGGAGTCTGGGGCATCGGTGAACCTGACCCTAAGCCGGGTGCAGTTCAAATACGCGCCATCCTCTCCGATATCCCCGGTCGTAAAGTACGCCTCATCACAAACACCAGACAGGGTATAGATTTTCCCGTCCGTCCCGATTACGGAAGGAGTCACACCGGACGCCAGCCAGAATGGGGAATCATAGGCAATCGTCAGCGATGTGCCGTCATACGTTGTAATCAGCGGAGAGCCGCCATCGTATGTAATTCCAGGTGACACGTAGTTGATTGGCTGTTCAATATCGCGGGTAGCCACGCCCCAGCGTTTTGTCGTCAAGTGCCAAACTAGGCAACTATCCAACATCCCGGAGTTACCGGCAGAGGGAAAGAAAATCCACACCAACTGCGCATTTTTGTCCCACATCAACGCGGTTTTATAGCGATACGTAGGGTCAAGTCTGGAAATGAACCAATCCCGTACAGTCCCCGTAGCGATAGGGACGGGCCGGACGCCATCAAAGAAATAGATGTTGTCCAGCCCGACAAAAACGTGACCTATATCCACGTCAACAACTGCATTCTGTCCAACGCACCCAACATCGCCGGGTATCTCGGTAAAGCTCCATGAAAGCGGAGGCCCCTCATATCTGCCCACATAAATCGCCCTGTTTTTGTAGGCGATCATGTCGTTACCCAAGGCTTTCCCGGCAACGATTGGCCCCTCAGTGCCGAACAACCGGCCATTCTGTGCCTGTGTGGCTGCGGAGGCGGTCCAAGTGGTGTAGTCATACAACCCACTGCACCACCAGCCATCGGGACGCTCACCGGTCACGGTTTCGTCTGTGTACAGCGCCATGACGAACCCGGCAACAGACTCAATGATCTTTGCCTTTGGTGCGCCTGACAGGTCTGTGAATCCAGCCCCGGTGTTCTTTTGAATCTGCGCCGAAATGGTGGCCGCTAGGTTGATATCCCCGAACTGTGCGAATGACCAAAGATCATCCGCGCTAAGGGTGTAATCACCAGCCCTAGATACATCCGTCCACGCGGTCGTACCGGCTTGATAGAGTTTGGTAGCGGTCCCTGCGAACAGCTTTGCGGAGCCGTCCAGAGACCTAAGCACAGCAGCCCCGGCGCAATCCGCACCCAAGGCAGCCAGCCCTACATCTACACCAGTCGGTGCGCCTTTGTAGCCAGACTCAAAAGGTATGAACTGGTCACAATCGACAATGACACCCGGCGTAGTCGGGTCTGCGTCTGGCATGAACCCACTAATCGGAATCATCCGCCCACCCTATCGGCTCTAACCGCCATGTCACCATAGCGTGATTTGTCCAGCAGTACGACAGTAGCCAACCGCTCGTTATAGGCCGCGTTCCACGCCATCATGCGTGCATCGTCCATCAAGAACGGTTGCGCCTCAAGCAGTGCCGCATACAGGTACATATGCGGGAACTTGCTAAGGATCACGTCTGTGTCGGCATCTGCCGTCCACGCTGCGAGTTTTGCGAAGTACCGGAGGGTGTAGTTGTATGTCCCATCAGGGACGGGGGAAAGAACTACGCTTGTTCCAGCCAGGTAGTAATCAACCGGAGTACCCGATGCGGACATGCCAGCAGCCGGGGCTACAGGGCGCATTTCCGTCTGTACGCCAGACACCTCTACCTTAAGCGAACGGGTAGCCAGCCAATCGGACGGCATGGAAATAGTGCCGGTCGTGGTCCCCGTGGCCGATGATTCAAGGATTGACGCACCACCCAGTTTGACAAGATCAAGCCAAACACGGTTGCGCCCTAGATAGATCAGGTCCGGGATTGTGCCGGTCAAATCAGTCCGGTTAAGCCAACTGGCTACCGAAGCCTGCAATTCACCGTAGTTTGTCAGAGCCATAGACAACCACCCAAAAACCGTTATCCGTTACCTGGAATGTCCCGATGTTGAAGCGTTGCCACAGCTTGTCGAGCCACCACTTGGGGGGCTGCTGTATCAAGTGGGCATTGCGCCCATCGGGGAGTGTTTTGATGGCTGGCCCGGTGTGAATCGTGAAGAATCCACAGACTTGGACTAACGCCTTGAGATCGTCCAGAACGTCATCAAGATATTCCGGCTCGATATGCTCCAGCACGTCAATGCAGCACACCATCTGAGCCGGTTCCTTGATAGACAACTCAGGAATTGCCGGGTCGTAACCAGTATATTCAACATCATGCCCCGGTGCAAGTACCTTGGAAAGATTCATCATCTTTCCGCACCCGTAGTCAAGAAGCGTGGTTACTTTGGTTGAATCGATCAGTTTTGATACCAATCCGCCGTACTGTAGGGATGCTGTGCCATAGTTCCCTTTGGCGTGCATCGCCGTTTGCTGTTCCCTGTAGGCATCGCTAATCAATGGCATGGTTCATCTTCCGGTGTTCGTCTTTCCAGACGCTGGCCATTGGGGCATCTTTGTAGTGCGGGAATCCTGGAATACCTGCGGTCCAGTGCAGAACCTTGGCATCTTCCCTAGGGCCGTATTCGTCCACCAGCCAGTTCCATCTAGGGTCCAGCTCGCCTATGAAACGGTCTTCAATGAACTTGAATTGATGCAGGTGCAGCCCATCGGCTTTTGCGACAAACTCAGGCGTGATATCGCGCCACGCAAAGTGATTGCAGTTAATCACCATCACGCTAGACCAGTTCTTGCGGTCATAGGGCCTGTTCTCCGCCTCCATGCCTGTCCCTACGTATTTCCTAGGGTGTTTGGATTGGTAAACATTCTTTACAACGCTGACTGCGTTTCTTGCGTCGGTTTCCTGAATCAGCTTTGCAACGTCATCCAGAACGACCATATCAGCGCCGTCCATAAATACAGCGTAGCCGGTCCACTTTTCCATGTAAGGAATCAGGAACCGCGAAAAAGCAAAGGCGTTTGTACCGTCCCTAGCCCCGCCGCTGTAGAAGTCCAGCATTGGAAGATGTAGTGGGGTAAAGGATATCGGCTCACTTGCCCGCTCAATCACAGAGGCGCAGAACGTGTGGTAACCGACAGACTCCCTAGGGTCAAACCCGCTGTAGATGCGAATCAAGCCGCTTTCCTTTCCATGTACCGCTCCATCAGTGGAGACTGAACAAGCCTTTTCACGCTGTCCGCCCACGCCTCATGGGGCTTTTGCCTCCATAGCGTGTTTTGTCCGTACCAAGGCAGACTATCCCCGGTGGCGTAGTTCCACATCGGCTTATCAGGGACTAGGACGATAGCCGGAACACCCAAGGCCCCGGCCAAATGGTGCACAGTAGTATGGATGCCTATCACTAGGTCGCACTCAGCCACAAAAGCCGCCGTGTCGTCAAAATCAGGCGATTGAACAGCCCTAGGGATGTGTTTTACAGGCAGTCCAGACTTCTCGATTTCCTCGGTAGGGTCTTTGTACTGTAGGGACACCCAATGCGCGTCTATCGACTCGATCAAAGGCCGCAGCACCTCCAGACCTACAGCCCTGCGTTTAGCTTGTGTGGATTGCCTACCCCCAGACCAGCAGATGCCGATAACTGGCTTTCTGCCCCAATGGTCAAACAGTGTTCTCCATTGGAGCCGCCGCTCAGGGTCAGCCACCAGATATGGCGTTTTAGGACACGATTCAGGGCTGGGCCGGTAGAACCTAGGCAGTTCACCGATGGCACAGTTGTAGTCCAGTTGGTAGGCTTTCTCCCAATACGGGTTTTCTCTGCGCGTACCGTACACATCCGCATCAGGGAATGACCTACGAAATAGCCCCTCAAGTCTTGAGTCGCACTCAATGACGATCTTGTTCGTTTTTAGCGCATCAGGCACACATGACGCATACATGATCTCATCACCGATACCCTGCTCACCGTAGACACACACAGTCCCCGGCTCAAGGCTCCACCTAGGCTTATTCTGGTGGTGTTCCTCTTTGCGAAACTTACCACCTAGGCACTTGGAAAACCCTTTCCAGCCGGTTTCCCAATCACCTACGGCCAGAGAAGCAAACCCCAGCGTAGTCCAAGCCCCATCGTGTTCAGGCTCTTTTTTCAGGGCCTTCTTACACCCCTCTATGGCTTGTTTGTATTCACCCTCGTTCAAATGAGTAAGGGCAATGTTTGCCTCATGCGCAGCACTTGGGAACAGCTTCTCAGCCCGTTTAAACGCTTCTCTGGCCTCTTTGTACCTATGGCATTCCGCTAGGCACATGCCTACGTTATTCCATGCCTGATATCGGTTTGGGGCCAGTTTCACGACACGCTCAAACACCGGGAGAGCCACCCCATGCCTACCCGCTCTTGAGTAGATCGTCCCGACAAGGAACAGGGCTAACGCATCATCTGGGTTGTCTGCAAGGATTTCACAGCACATTCGGTGCGCTTCATCCGGGTCTTCCTCAATCAGCGCCTGAGCGCGGAGAATGTCAGATTTTTGCACGTGTGGTAATGAGGTTGTCGTATCCGATTTTTTTGAGTCCTGCGATTATCTCCTGCCCTGAGGCGTGGTACACATTGATACCGATTCTCAGCAGCTTGACAATCACAATCTCCGGTATGTGTGCGGCGTGCATCCATCCATTCTTGATGCCGTTGCGCGTGTATTCATCGTCGTTTCGCAGACGATTGGTCATCTCGATATTGGCGGAAATGTCCTGCCGCTTCTTGATGACAAGCCGGTTTGTCAGTTCATCTACCTCAGAGGTAGTGATGACGCCGCCAGTATTTGATACAAGTTCTTGCATGTGAAAAGGGGCCAGGTTTCCCCGGCCCCGTCAGGTTTAGCTGAAGAAGTCTTGCAGCTTGGCGTGTGCGTCGGGGTTATCGGCCACCAACGTGTACTCACCAATCAGCATCTTCTTTTCCGCATCGCCGGTCTTCGCCAGGTCTTCCATGCGGATGCCGTCAAGGAAGGCAACCGACACGTATTCCGGGTCAATACAGAAAATCGTGCGATTCCGCATGTAGCGGTTCAACACGATCTTGTGCGTACCGAAGTCGGACACGTACAGGTCAACACCACCGATCACCATCGATTGCGCTTTGCCTTGGTTCGGCACGTAAGTACCGGCAAACTTAGACGCGCCACCGAAAGCCGCCATAAACCGCTTTTGGGCGGAATTGGTCATGATGACGGAGGGATCACCACCGTCAACCCACGCAGCCTGCAAACCGCTGAACAGGTCCGTTTCCGCAAGGGTTGCGGTAGCGGTGCCGTCAGTAGGCGCAGCCCACACACCACCAGCATAGCCGGGGGTCGTGCCGGTCGAGGACGAAGACGACAGAATGCGGTTAGCCGCAACCATCGATTCGAAACCAGCGGAGCTACGGGCCGTACCAGTACCGCCAGCCGATGAGGCTTGATTGGTGACCAGTGCGTACTCGATATCGCGCTTCAGTTCCTTGCCGTACTTGGTGACCAAGCGGGCCAGTTCCTTTGCGCGACCGTACTTGCGTACAGAGTCAGCGGTGCGGGACACGATCACAGTCTTGCGGCTGATCTGCGTGTAGTTGGACAGCATCGTCGTCGGGGTTGCCGTGGTAAACGATGCGTCGTCGCCTTCAATCTGCCGGTTAGCAGCCGCAGCGGCCAGCGCGTCCGTCTGCCACTGGTGCAGGGTCGCGGAAGCCTTCTTGCGCTTCGCCATCGTCAGGAAGGGGGTTTCCTCGGGGGAAATGTTGAAGATTGCGTCTTCAACGTCTTCGGCCATGCCTACCAGATCGTAGGTGTCGGTCGTTCCGGAAATTTGAGCCATGATTTATTTCTTTCGTTTAGAGAACAAGCGTTCGAAGAACACCTCAGCGTCTCCGACTTTTCCAGACTTGCGCAACGCTTCGCGTGATTTGGCAAAGTCTGAATTCGCCTGTGAATTCTGGGTACTGCGCCCGCTGATTTGCATCGGCTTGGCGTCAGCGACTTTTTTCTGGACGGCTGGCTTTTGTGCCTGTAGCTTTCGCCACATCATTGCGTCGTGCAGCACATGCACATGACGCGGGTCTATCAGCCCCTCCAGTTCTTTGGGTGTGAACCCATACGCATTCAAAGCGGTCTCAGCAATCTGCTTCTTAGCCACACCATCCAGCTTCGGGAGTCGGCGCATCAACTCCTTTTGCGCATTTTCAAGCTGTTTTGCGGTGTGTTCTTGCTGTGCAACTTCACTCTGTTGCGCGATCTGCTGCAACTCACCTACCGTGCGTGTCCGCTGTTCGGCAAGTTGTCGATACTGGCGATCAAGTTTCAGGAACTCGGTCGGGTTCTCGTCAGCCAGTTGGTTCCAGTTCAATTGACCGTACTGCTCTAGCTGGCCGTCGATGTTTCGCAGTTCAACGGCTTTGTCGAAGGCAATGGATTGAATCTTCGATGACTTCTCCAGAAACTCCATCTGGGTCTCTGTGCGTCGGCGAATATCCGCGATCTCTTGCGTCTTCGTTCGATAGTCCTTTTCGCGCAGTAGTGCGTCTTTCAGTTCTTTAGGAACCTTGTACGCCTTACCCTCGAATTCGACATCCTCATCAGTCGGAGCCTCTGGGTCGGCTTCGGCCTCAGCTTCCTCGTTACCCTCTTCGGGCGATTCGGCTTCGGTCTCTTCCTCTTCCTCGGGTTGTTCCTGCGCCTCCGGTTCAGGGGCCTTTTCTGCTCGTTTAAACGTCGCTTCCAGGCGGTCCTCAACAGACGGCTTTTCAACTACGGGCGTGACTTCCGGTTGCGGAGTGGTCATGTCTGCTTTCTTCTGCCCTTCGGGGCGTTAAATAGACCTGTGCGGATGCTCAGGCCACCTTCCTAAGTTGCCGCTTTAGCCAGTTCTCGCGTTCCTGCTTTTGGTGCAGCGCGAGGCGACCGGTTTGGGCGACCTCTTTCAGGTTCGATTGCACCTTAGACAGCAATTGCAGGCTAAGGGCTATTTCATGTTGCGTGTCCCTGTCCGCCATTGGGCAGCGTTTCAGGGCGTCGATAAGGCCGGATTCAACCTTTGTGAAGCACTCCACAAGCATCGGGTCGTTTAGCAGTCGTTCCGCTTCGTTACCGCGTGTGATCTCTTCAATTTCGTTCATAGCAGCATGATTAGTGCCTCCTCATCCTCGCGGTCGCGCATGTACTGCGTGGCGATGGCCTGAGAAAGCAGGTTTTGCAGAAAGGCTTGATAAGCCTGCTCGTACTCCACAACAAGCGGCCTAGCCTGGATTGGCTCCGGCGCTGTGTCTGGTTGCGGTTTGGCCGGTAGCACCCGCAGGAACTTTGCCCTGCGTGGCTGTTTGGCCTGTTCTATGACCTCTGTAGCGGCTTCCTTTGCGTCCTGCTCTGCCAATTGCTGAACAAGACTCTGGATTTCCTCGTATGTGCCGGTAATCAACTGCCCGTTGATCTTGACGCTGTGACGGACAGGCTTTGGATAGCCGACAGTCCTTGTTTCACCGCTTACCGTTACCGTCCCATCCTGCCCCGTAAACACCAGCGATGCAGCGTCGCCAGATACGGACAGCGAAACAGTACCGCTCTGCCCTGTAAAGACAAGGGACGCCGCATCGCCGTCAACAGTGACGTTACCGCCCTGAGCCGGAATGCTCGATAGCGGTAATGATGCGATTGCGTCAAAGCCTAGCATTTACCACCACCGCATGATTACTAGACCGGCCCCGCCATCGCCACCATTGCCGGACGTTGTTGGACCATTCCCGCCACCGCCACCGCCAGAGCCGTAGCCGCCAGCAGAACCACCAGCGCCGCCGTTTGAGCCGCTAGACCCCCCGCCGCCTGCGCCACCGATACAAACAAATGGCCTAGGCAGAAAAATCCCGCTATCACCAACGCCGCCGTTACCGCCACCGCCGTTTGCCCCGCCTGAAATTGTGGGATACAAAACGCTGTTGCTGGTTTGGTTTCCACCGGCCCCACCACTAGAACCACCGCCACCTGCACCTGCGCTACAAAAGCAGCTTGTCGCTACGTTTACGGCTGTTCCGTTGGTTGTTGAACTACCGCCTCCGGCCTGTCCTGCTGTTGCGTTTAGCCAAAGGGCTAGGCTGGCCAATCGCATTGAACCAATGCCACTAGCAGTGCCCGCAAATCCTCCGCCGCCTGCGGCAGTGCCCCCACCGCCGCCGATTGCATAGACCAAGGCGTCTTGAGTTGCCAATGAGTTATTGGTCGTTACCCAAGTTGAAAGACCAGCACCGCCGCCATCTGTTCCATTTGCTGTTGCACCAAGTCCACCGGTGTAAACAAGGGCGTATAGCGTTTTAGGCAAGTCTTTTGCCATGAAAATAGCGTGTGTGGTTGCACCGCTTCCGCCGCCGCCCGCTCCAGTTGTTGCCGCTGCTGCTGTTGGTCTACCCCCACCGCCGCCCGGGCCAATTGCAGTGAACCAAATAAAATTGGCTTGCTTCGGTATCTCTATTCTTTGGAATAGTGCCGCCGCCTGAGAAGAGACACCAAAAAACCTCTGCTCATTTAGCGCATTCGGCAGTGATGCTGCGTCAATCACTTACCACCACCGCATGATTAGCAGGCCCGGTGCGCCATTCCCACCGTTACCGCTGTTTGATGTGCCGTTACCACCACCCCCACCACCGGAACCGAAGCCGCCGCCGTCGCCGCCAGTGTTAGAACCACCGGAACCATTGATACCACCGCCACCAGCACCACCAATGCAAATGAACGGGCGCGGTAGCCAGATTCCGTGATTGCCTGGATTATTCCCGGACGCTCCGCCGCTGATAGTCGGGTACAGACCACTCCCGCTTGTCTGGTCGCCACCAGTGCCCGCACTTGACCCGCCACCACCCGCGCCGGGGCTAATGAATAGCGAATTGGCAACAGAAATAGCCGTCCCATTGGTAGTCGCCCCTGCGCCGCCAGCAAGCCCTACCGCAGCGTACCAAACGCCATGCGTAGCCATGTCCATAGAGGCAATCGCAGCAATCGCGCCAGCAGGCCCAGCAGTTCCAGCAGCCGCACCACCCCTGCCGCTGTTTGCATAGATGATTACATCTTCATCATTCGCAGACGGTACGCAAGACAAGTAGGATGCAGTGCCATCGGTCCCGGCTGTGTTGTTCGCCGTAGCCCCCGTCCCACCAAGACCGATGCAGCAATACAGCGTTTTTGGCAGTACATTGGCCGGAATCAGTATCGAAGTGACGCTAGAGCAGCCACCACCACCTCCACCAGCCGTAGCAGCCGCTGCGTTAGGTCTGGCACCCCCACCACCACCAGCGATGATGCGGAAATACAGCATTTGCGCACCCAAAGGAACGGCAATGGGTTGCCATCCTGTAGTTGTGCTGTTGCTGAATCCCGGTATCCATAGCTCGTTAGGAGCGCCGGGAAGGTGTTTCGCATCCGTAGCGATCATCCTTAGCCCTTGGTGTAGGAACCAGCCTCAACCGAGGCGATCCACCCAGCGGATACAGCGGTCCCCAAAGTCATGTTCACTTTGTAGCCAGCGGGTAGGGCCATTTGCAGGTTGTAGCCAAGCTCGACCAGCGCAGCCGTGTTACTTGCAGTGGTCGCGGGTAGTGTGATTTCAGCCACCATCACGTTATTGGTAGCTGTGGCGTTCGTGGAGCCGTTGTTCACAAACAGATAGCATTTGCTGGCTACGTTTGTTCCTAGCGGTTTCAACTTCACAAAGCCAACAAAACCGCCGTTCGTAGCGTCAGCCGTGAAGATGGTCGTTACCGTGCCGGTCCCATCCGTTGCAGTGTTGGCAGCAGTGACAGCAGCGCCAAAGCCGAATGCAGGCGTGCCGGTCCAAATGGGGGTTGTGTTCGTAGCCATTGATTACCTCAGTGCCATCGGGAGCGCAGCGGTCAGCCCCAATGTGTTGATTGATTGAGCCGCCAGAGTCACGAAAACGTCCTTTGTCCCAGCGGAGAAGTTGACCAGTGCGCCGGAGTTACTGGAGTCCAGCACGAAAGCGCGGGTGAATGTGGTTCCACTGGCCATCAATCCCCGGCCCACTTCAAACTCTGCGCCGCCGTGAATGGTGTACTCAATCTCTGTCCCTGTGGGCAGCGTGCTAAACGCCACGTAACCATCGGGAGGCGTGCCAGACACGGTAACCGTACCAGTGCCGGTCGTGGTCGTCGTGTCTTTAACTCGGTTGACTGGGTACGGCATTACGGGCTCTTAGTCGCCAGAATGTGGCCGTTAGCGTTGACCTTGAACTCAAATTCAAGGCCGTCTGGCAGGGATTGGGAGCCTGCATCGTAATAGCCGACCAAGTTATCCGATGCTGAGGTGTCGTCATAGATCACCAGATAGCGAAACGTCGCCATGGTCCCGCCAGTAGCCGTGAAAAAGATGTTGTCGCTATCCCAACTCCACACACCGGCGCTAGGCTCTGTGTACACCACACCGGTAAGCGTTACGCCCCCAGTCGAGTAACCGTTACCTGCGGCTATCTGCGTGATATCGGCCAACACGGTATTGGTAGCAACAGGCGCGACATTGGTTAGCGCACATTTGAACGTGTGCGTATCAAGGTCTATCGTTCCGTCGCCTAGTTTTCCGGCAAAGCTGTTGAACAGGGTGAAGGTAGCCATTATTCGATCACCGGCTGTACACCAATAAGAACGCCGTTAGCGTCCCGAATGGCTTGTTTAGGCGCTGCTGTGGCCCGCAAGATGCCAGACAGCAACTCGGCCTGAGTGACTTGTGCCTGTGCGAGCATCCCGATAGCCTGCGCCATTTGGTCTTGCGTGCCTTTGATGCTCTCAGCGACAGAATCCAGCTCAGGCTGTCTGAAGTTGACCTGTGCGCCAAGGGAAACGCCGTCCCGCTGCGCTTGCACCTCGATCATGGTCCGCTCTGTCTCTCCGGCCTGCTTGATCTTCTCCACCTCTACCGCCTTGGCGATATCGGCCTGACGGTCCAGTTCCTTTTGCTGCGTATCAACGGCTAGTTTCTGCTGATCTTGCTGGCTCTGGGCTTGGAATTTCTGCGCGTCAGCTTGGACGCGAATCTGTTCCTTTTGAACCTCAGGCGGGGTATTTTGCTGCATCGGCTTATCACCGGGGTCGGTCCAGAAATCATCGATGTTCTTGAACCCGGCGTTTTGCGTCAGCTTTGTGAGTGCGTTATAGATGTTCTGCGGGGTGGCAACACCGATAGCCAGCCCTTCCTTTTGCGCCATCAGGATGTTCTGTAGGTGCATCAAGTTCTGGTCTTTGTTGCCCACACCAAGACCAACTGAAACGGTCATATCCGTGCGGCGCTTCCATTCACCGGGATTCACAGGAACCCACTTGTTGCGCAGCTTGATGATTTCCTGTTTGCGCCCGTTCTTGATTGACAGTGCCTGAATCAGCCTCATGAGAGACTTAACGCCAGTCTCAGCAAAGATACGGGCGATTAGCTCGATCCGCTGCTGGCTGGCATTCATGATCTGCGTGATGCCAGAGGCGGTCTTGTTCAGGCTATTGGCGTCAATCCCTTGGTTGTATTTGGTGACACCGGTACGGTTCTCACGGACGGTATCGATGTACTCAATTGCCTGGATGATCTGTCCGCCGTTCTGCGGGTGAAGCAAAGGAAAGATCGCATTACCCGGCGAACCCTGCACGCGCACCATGCCACCGGGGCGGCTGTTTAGCATGTCGTCAATGTTGACAATCGATGCGTCAATACCGTACCGCCCGTTATTGGCAAGGTACATATTGTCCAAGAACCCGCGTGTCAAAGCTGTGCGGATGCGCTGCAAGTCCTGAACAAGGTCAGTTACAGACATGCCGATATGCTCATGCGGCATCCTGATAGGCGTCAGCGCAGCAACGGGGATTAGGTCATCTTCCTCGTTCTCCAGCACCGTAGAGCCAACCACAACCATGCGGCGAAGCTCTGCGATACCGTCACCATCGTAGTCGGCACGCACCCAGATACGACGACACTTGATTGTCCGGGTCGCTTTGTCGCCGGTTTCCTCGGTCATCTCATACAGGTCATCAAACCTGCGGCGCTGGGCTACGTATTCCCAATCGTTACGGCTGTTGTCCTGAATGTCGTCAGGCACATCAAAACCAGCTTCGCGCATCTTCGATGGAGTGGTTAGCTCAATCAACTCCACGAAGTCCGATTCGGCTACGTCCACATCCGGGCACATGGCCGACACAATCACGCGCTCAGGCGGATAGCAACGAACCTTGACGCATCCGGATTCGTACTTCCGGCGAACCTCCATCGTCGTCGTGCCGTCATCAGTGACGGACGCGGCCACGATCTCCACATCCTGCGACAACAGCGCGACTTCCTCTGGGGAAAGGTTAGAGTACCGCTCAGTCTCTACGGAGTCGGTCTTTTTGTACTCAGCCAGCACATAGCCGTTACGTTGCAGCAGGGCATCATGAAACCAGTCATGGAAGATCATGAACCCGTTGTTTTGCTGCATCAGCACATAGTTGCAGTAATCCGTCTCCTGCTGCGCCTGTTCGTCATCCTCCGGGCCTCTAGGGGCAAAGGACACGATATCGTCACCGGCGCAAAACACCTTGAGAAGGCTGGGCTTGATCCATTCCACAGTGTCAGCAACGTCGCGCATGACTACTTGGGAACGGCCCTCCATCTCATCCCCATAGGGACGGCCCATGTACAGATCAATTGACTTTGCGCGTTCGTCGTCAAGCTCTCCGCTGATAGCCAGCGACTCGTGCTGCTCAACGATGGCTAACAGTTCTTCATCGGTCATGGTTTATACCCTGCCTCAATCAGCAGCTTGACGCATTCGTCCCGCGTTTCACGTACACGGCGGAACACGATATTTGCGCCATCCATGACGATAGCCAGCCACTTCTCGCTGTGGTATTCATTGGCATCAACCAGCTTTTCTACGGATACGGTCATTCTGTTTTCCTTGGTCGTCCCGGCTTGCGCTCTACGCTCTTTTTCAGCCATTCAATCTGCTTCTCAAGCTCTGCAACCCGCTTAACAAGCGCCTCTAGCTCTGTGGCCGTCTGTTTGATCTTTAGGGCGGCTTCTATGCTCATACAACCCCATATGACGGGTATTTGATAGGCTTGAACGTGTCGTTAGACAGCCTGTCCACAACAACGGCAAGGTATCGGAAGGCGTCAGAGCCGTGCGAGTTTTCATCATGCAACGGCGCTCCAGGCTCATTCGTGATCTGGTTTACCTGCCGTTTGTAACGCTTGAGTGCGTTTATCAGCGGCTTGCACTTCTCATCTATGTAGCACCTTGGGAACATCATTCGGGCTGCTTTGATGCCTGATTCAATGTCCAGATTCGGTGTGATCTGCACCGTCCGGCCCAAAGCCCGGAGGATTTCCTCTGCGCTCTTTCCGGTCTGAATGTTCTTTGACCGGCCATCATGGGGTAGCCAATCAGTGCCCCAGTTCCAACGCCTGTCCTTGATCTCCGCTACGTAGCTGTCCAGCGTCCTGTGCGTGTCCTCTATGTAGTCAATCACGCGAACCTCGGATGCTTGCCGCTGTACGAAAATGATGGACATGGCGTCATTCCATCCCAAGTCCCAGACAGTGTGCACCTTAAGCAATGGGTCATATGGGACATTCCTGAGCCGCTTGTCCCTTTGCAGCGCGTCAATCTCTTTAGCGTAGATAGCGCCCTCAACAGCAGGCCGACACTTGCCTTCCCATACTGTCTCGTAGCCAATCGGGTCGCGCTTTTTCCACGCCTGCCGCTCTTTGTCCAGCTCATCCGGGAACCAAGGGTTGTCGGAGTAGTTGACCTCTAGCACTACTGCACCGTCAGGCGGGGTAAGGACAAATCGCTCGTAAGTCTCATCCGTGTCCAACTCAGGGTTGAACGTGATCCAGATTTCCGAACCTGGCTTGCGGATGGTCGGGATTAGAACGTCCCATGACTTTCGGGTAACGACCTGCGCCTCCTCTACCCAACAGATATCCACACCTTCGAAGCTCTTCAGGTTCGTCACGCCTTGTTGACGAATCCCGGCAAAGGCGAAGTCTGTCCCGTTCTTTCCTATGATGCGCGTTTCCTGCACTTCATAGAAAGACTGCAAGCCCATTAGCTCTATCTGGTCCTTCAATAGCCTGTGGACAGATTCCTGGATCGACTTCTGCGTCTCACGCGCACAAAGAACCCGCGTCGGCTGTTTAGCCCCCAATATCAGCAGCGCCCTAGCTACGGACCATGATTTGCTAGACCCGCGCCCTCCGTACAGCACCTTATAGCGTGCTGGCTCAAATAGTGCCTTCAGTTTGACGGGTAGCTCTACCTCAGTCATTTAAACGAGACCGCAAGCCCCATTTGCACCGGATTCTCAGCGTCACCAGTCAATTCAACGCTAGACAGGTCGGGTATCGTTTTCTTGAGCAATATCTCAATTGCCCTTACCTGAGTAGCCTCTAGTTCTACTTTCCCAAGTGCATGATCTGTAAGCCGGTTTATCAACTGACTGGCCTGTATCTTGCTTCTAACGTCTGCTTGGTGTAGCTTGTTGATTCTTGCTGCCATTTTGGATTCCTCTCGGATTGTCCAATCAGTTAGCACTCGCTAACATCATTTGATTGTGATTTGCATTGTATTAGGGTTTGTCCCTATATGCAATGTTGTGGAGGGGCACTATTATTTAGGCATCAACCACGAAGGAGCTACCGAAATGCAAACCACCACAATCAATCGCGGCGTCAACAAGAATGGGTTTGCTGTCCGTATGCAAAAACGCGGCAGCAAGTTTGATGTGATCTATTGCACTGGGTTTTGCTGGAAATACATTGCCAAAAGCGTTTCCGAGCAAACCGCCGCGAACATTTTTTATTTGGAACTGCTGTGATTTCCCCGTTTTCTGGTCAAAAGTTCTTGCACAAGTATTGGGTCGGCAATGACGGGAAACCAATGCTGTACAAAGTTACCGCCGTACGATCTGGGGTTATTTACATCAAGCCGGATGGGTCTCGCAAATCTAAAGAGTTTGTTGAACTTAGCCAATGGCACAAGGTTTTTGGCTCAATAGCCTAACCACTCCCCGCCGCCAAGCCCCCGGAGCAGATGCGCTACCGGGGGCTTTTCTTTGGCGGACTAAGCTGATTTTCCCATCAGCTAAGGGCCGCGCCGGGTCGCCTGGTCCTGCCGAGGGGGAATGCAGGTAGCGTGCTGGTGGTCAGCTTGTGGCGCGGGTTTTGGGATGCTATACGGCTGAACGCTCCGGCTCGCTGGCCTAGCGTGTGCACTTCCCCCGGCCTCTGACAACATGTGGTCATCATCCGAGGGCCGAAACGCTCATGCGTATAACGACACCTGCACCGCCCTAGTGGGTTGCGCCCGCCTATGCTTTTGCTTACAGGTTCCGTCGATTATCATTGTTTCTGCCTAGTTGTCAAGCGGTTTTGCAAGTTCTGCAATCAAATCGTTTCTTGCTGTGTCCAATAAGCTACGCATCTCCCCAAGTGTCATCCCCATCCGCCTAGCCTGCGCACCTGGCCCCTGTGGCTTGACGTAGCACCACGCCAGAATGATCCGTTGCGGCTGATCCAGCTGCCTGATAGCCTCCGCTACCCGTTGCGCGTCCTGCCCGTCTGTGGACGATGCTGTCATCACCCCGTACTGGCTCCGCGCCCTTGCCGGGGCTTGGTACATGGCAAACATCGGTTGCACAGGCATGTTGCTTGTCCCGCTCCGCCCATGGCACCAGCGGCCCCAATTGGCTAGCCTTGCGTCTATTTCCCTGTGTTCCGGGCGGACTGTAGAGAAGTCAATCAATCCACACCTCGACAATATTCATAGCCACGGCCAAGCTCACAGCAGCGCCGATCTTCACCGCAGCCAGCAACAGCATAAACGGCCATGCAATCAATAGCATTAGCGTTGCGGCTAGGCAGTAAGCGATTCGCATTACACGCGCACCAAGTCAAACACGCTCACCGGCCCTGTCACCGTAACCACTGCCACGCGCTCATTTACCAGCACTTCGCCACGGTCGATCAAGATTCGCCAGTTAGGCAGCATTTCCAGCCGCATAGGGCGCTTGCCGGTCATCTTTAGTAGCCCGTGCCCCTCTGCCCTGCGGCAAAGCCTTGTTAGGCCGGTTTGCGGGGTCTTGTCGGGTAGGGCTACTGCAATGTCCGTTGTCTTGCAACCAGGGTTGGCCTCTACGTACTCGCAGATTGCCCGGATTTGCTTGCCGATCTTGCGCCCCATTACTCAAACCTTTCTTCCAAATGCGCCCGCTCCGTCTCGAAATCGGCCATTCTCCGGCCTATCCCGTCAATCAGCGCCTTCGCTTCCTTGGTCACATCGCCACCGTTTGCAGCCTTCACCAGCAGTTGCAGCAGCGTCATATCGTCCCAATCAAGCCCGTCCAGTCCGTCATTCAGCACGTCGGCCAGTGTTTGCGGGCGCTTGCTGTAGGCCTGCATGTCGGCGTGGTAAACACCGCGCATCCCCACGTAAGGCGCAATTACAGACAGGTCGCCAGCTTTGATCTGCGCTTGATACTCGCGCTCAATACCAAGTGAAAAAGCCACTTTCATGTCAGTGATGTGGCCCAGCCGGTCGTAATGGTCGGCGGCGTCTGCTTCGGGGTTGTTTGGTCTCATGCTGCACCATTCCCATTGAGCTTTTCTGGCATCTCAACAACCGCCTTCATGGCGCGTAGCTGAGGAAGCGTAAACGCGGTGTCTCTGGCCCACTTCAGTAGCTTATTGCGCTCCGCTGCGTCTGCGATTCCCTGCAACCGCTCCGGGGTTGCTTCTGACAGGTAGTGGCCGCCGTACAGAGACGAACCCATACCGATGGAATAGCCGTCGCTCTTGCGGTACTTCGACCCCCTCGGAAGCACAATCTGCGCTGGCGTAACACGCTCCACCGTGTACACGTCATACGCCGAGGTGTACTGACGCTTAATGCACACTTTGTCGCCAGCCTTGAGGCTTTGCAGCCACTGATCGTTGTTCATGTCTTGCTCCTGTAGTTGATGCCTCAATTGTGGCCCGCCGTAGCCATTTATCAATCAGGACAAACCCTTAGAACCTATTGCTTGCTTTATGCAACCGATAGCTAAGCCGTTCCTGACGCTCTCTGTCGTAAACCTAAGCACGCACCAGCCAGCCAGTGCCGCAGCGTTGTATTTCTCTGTGTCTTTCTCGAAACCGCTTCCCCGCGTATGTCTGCCGCCTGTCCACGTGCCGCCCTCCACCTCTACGGCTAGCATGTACTGCGGCCAAGCAAAGTCAAAGCGCCAGCGTCTTGTTTGGTCGAATCGGTGTTCTCTGGTCGGCTCTGGCAGCTTTTCAGCGCGGATATGCAGGGCCAGGATTGATTCTCCATCACTCATTTTTTGGGATGCGTTCAAAATACCTCACGCGCTCTAAATCAACTTCGTTTGTTATTTTTTGCACGGTC